>Ga0187844_10000822_pt1 | contig 24170 bp, 21 predicted proteins | sample SpaLakP09_SKY_50_FD_134517 | JGI IMG/M metagenome (GOLD analysis project Ga0187844, IMG submission 134517) | Oligotrophic lake water microbial communities from Sparkling Lake, Wisconsin, USA - SP09_SKY_50 | ecosystem: Environmental > Aquatic > Freshwater > Lake | place: USA: Sparkling Lake... | reverse complement strand
GCCGGCCAGGGGGGCGATCCAACTGCCGGAGTAGCAGGCCGAGACCGAGATCACGCGCCAGCGCACGCCGGCCTCATCCAGCCAGCGCTTGAGCAGTTCGGGCGTCATGGGCTCGGTCCGCAGCGGCCAGGTGTTGGTGGCCAGCTTGCCGTCGGCGCCGCCGTGGGACGTGAGGTGCAGGAAGAGCACGTCGTGCTCGCGGTCCATCACCGAGGCCATGCGCGCAATGGTCTCGCGCAGGTTCAGCGGCGTGGCCCAGGGCAGCGTGGTGACGGTGGCGGGGTTGGCCACCAGTTCCACCAGCCGGCCGTCGGCGCCGAAGCGTTCGCGCATCGTCTTCGCGACAACGGCGCTCTCGCGCATGAAGACGTCCTCCGCCGCGTAGGGCGCGTAGGTCAGGGCGTAGACATTCACCCGGTCGGGGCGGGGCGGTTGCAGCGCGTCCAGCGCGTCGTCAAGCAGTTGCGGCTGCGCGCTGACGACTTGGTCAGTCAGCGGCAGGCCGGCGTAACCGGGCTCGTTGTCGGCCTGCGGCTCGGTCCACCAGAAGGTCACCGGCGCCAGCCAACTGCCGACGACCAGCGGGACGACCGTGAGCACCAGCACCGCAGCGCGGGCCGGGCTGGGGCCGGCCACCCGGCACAGCAGCACGACTTGCGCGAGCCAGGCCCAGACCATGGGCGCCAGCCAGGCCGTCCAGGCCAGCGCGGCAGGCCAGTCCTCGTCCGCGCCCAGCACCGCCCGCAGCGCGAGCAGCACGGCGCTGTTGAACAGGTTGAGCACCAGCCAGGCGGCGCCTGACACGGCGAACAGCGCGGCCAGGTCGACCGGTGCAGCGCCCGTCCTTTGGGCCGTTCTTGCGCTCGACCTCGCCACCACCCAGCACAGCCAGGCCATCACCGCAACGCCCACCCAGCCGCTCAGGATGCCGTTCCAAAAGAACTTCGGCTCGCCCTCCACCAGCGCCCGCTGCACCACCAGCGCGAGCGGGTAGCCGGCCAGCACCAGTGCCGCCACCGTCAGCGGCCGCGCATCCAGCCCCGTCCACCTAGGCGCCCGGAACGCCAGCACGCGTGCGCCTTCGCGCAGCCAGGCCAGGCCGCCCCTCGCGGCTTCGCGCTCGACCGCAATCGGCGCCGCCAGCGCCTGATGCTCTTCATCCATCCCTCAGTCCCCCTGCGGATCATCCTGGTCAGCAAGACGCTCGAAGCGCTGCCGCACCACGCCGTCCACGGCCAGCATGCCGGTGAACATGTCGAACGGCCGCACCCACCAGCCGCTGTCGTTGTACAGCGGCCTGTAGACGACCAGCGCCTCCAGCGTCTCGCTGTGGCGGGCCACGCCCATCACCTCGTAGTCGAGGCCTTTGTAGTGGCGGTAGCGCCCGGGGGCGATGTGAGGCAGGGGCGGCAGGTCGTCGGTCATGCGCGCATTGGACCTCAGCGACACTGGCCCGATGAACGCATCACGCCGCCAACTCCTGCAGTTCAGCGCAGCCGCCACGGGCCTGCTGGCTGCAGCACTTCCCGCCCGTGCCGACGGCACGCTGCTCGCCCGCCGCCTGCGCCCGGGCGACACCCTCGGCCTGGTCAGCCCCGCCAACGCCACCTTCGAACGCGAACCGCTGAAGATGGCGGTCGAGGCGCTGCAGGCGCTGGGCTTCAAGGTCAAGCCGGGCACACACGTCGCCGCGCGGCGCGGCCCGTTTGCCGGGACGGACGCCCAGCGCGCCGCCGACGTGAATGCCATGTTCGCGGACGACTCGGTTGCCGGCATCCTGGCGCTGCCGGGTGGCTCGGGCTGCAACCGCATCGTCGACAAGCTGGACTACGAGCTGATCCGCGCCAAGCCGAAGTTCTTCGGCGGCTTCAGCGACCTGACCAGCCTGGTCAACGCCATCCAGCGCCAGACCGGCCTCGTCACCTTCCACAGCCCAGTGGCCGGCTCGGAATGGAACGACTTCTCGGTGCAGAGCTTCAAGGCCGTGGCGATGAACGCCGAGGCCGCCGTGCTGCGCAACCCGGTGGTGAAGCCGGCGGACGACCTCATCGCCCGCGAGGAGCGCATCACGACGATCCGCCCGGGCCGCGCCCAGGGTCGGCTCATCGGCGGCAACCTGACCGTGCTCGCCTCGCTGGCCGGCACGCCCTACTTCCCGGACTGCCGAGGTGCCATCCTGTTCCTGGAAGACATCAACGAGTACATCTACCGCATCGACCGCTGCCTCTCCACGCTGCGGCTGAACGGCGCGCTCGCGCAGCTGGCCGGCGTCGTGCTGGGCCGCTTCACCAAGTGCGAGCCGGGCGACGGCTATGGCAGCCTGACGCTGGACGAGGTCTTCGACGACTACTTCCTGCCGCTGAACGTGCCCGTCTTCAGGGGTGCGGCCATCGGCCACATCAAGCGCAAGCTGACGGTGCCGGTGGGGGCGCCGGCCGAAATGGATGCGGACGCGGGGACGATCCGGCTGCTGGGGGCTGCAGTCGCCTAGCCCGGATATTTCACGAGGGACGCGGGACTGGCGTGGATGCTGGGCGCCGCAGGGTGGCCCGAGACGGCCGCAGCCCATGCCGGGGCATGGGCGAGGAGTTGAGGGTCAGCCGGCAAGCCCGGCGCCGCGCCAGCCCGCGTAGGCCCTCATCAAAATTGGATCTGGTGTTGAACGGCGCGCTCGTCGCGCTCATCGGTGTCGCAGGTCAAACAGGGCCGACCTCGTGAAACATCCGGGCTAGCCGCCGATCAGCACCGTCGGCAGCCCCAGCACGACGGAACCGCCGTGCGCCGTCACGTCGCCCATGCGGGCCGCCGGCCGCCCGCCGATGAGCACCGTGGCCGAGCCGGAGACGATGACGTCGGGCGGGCCGACACACACCGCGTTGTCTCCCACCACCGCCGCCGGCAGGCCACCGATCAGCACGGTGGGCACGCCCGGGCCGATGACCGGGCCGCCCACGTGCGGGATGGGCGGCAAGCCCGGCGTGACCATCGGGCAGACGTGCATGTCGGTGATTCGGGCGGCTAGGGGCATGGCGGGCTCCAGGGCGTTGGTGGCGTCAGTTGATCAAGACGAGGGCGCCGCGCACGACGGTCTGCCCTGAGGCCGACAACTCGGCGGTCGCGCTGCCGGTGGCCGTGAAACCGACCTGGGCCGCGCAGCGCACATTCAGGCCGGTCAGCGAGACATCCATAGGCGACGAGATGCTGACGCCGCCGGCGGCGTCCAGCGTGATGGCGCCCTTGGCCGTGACATGGATGTCCTTGGCGCTGTCGATGGTGACGCCATCCGAGTTCAGCTCGACACGGCTGCCGTTCTGGTCGAGCAGCGTGATGGACCGGTCGTGGTCGGACAGCACGACGCGGTTATTGGCCGGCGTGGTCAAGGTGATCGATTTGTTGGTCTCGTCGAACTCGACCTTGAGCCCGGCCCGTGTGACGATCGCCTGGGTGCGGTTGTCATTCGCCAGCGCATAGGGCGGCGGGCGCCGGCTGCTGTAGAGGCTGCCGAGGACGACCGGGTGGGCCGGGTCGTTGCCGAAGAAGCCGAGCACGACCTCGTCGTCGATCTCGGGCACGAAGAAGGCGCCGAAGCCGCTCGAAGCCTGGAACTGCGCCAGCCGCGCCCAGACCGGCGCGGCGTTGCTGCCGAGGACGGGAATGCAAACCTGCACGCGCTGCTCGCCAGCGGGGTCGCCGGCCAGGCTGACGATCTTGCCGACCTGCAGGCCCGTGATGCCCGGCGGCAGGCTCGGCGCGGCCGGCTCGGGGCGGGCATCAGGCGGCAGGCCGAACTCGGCTTCGGTCACCCAGTCGCCATCCACGATCTCGTGCCGCAGGCCGCTGACGAAGGCCGCGCCGCTGAAGCGCGCGCCGACGCCGGCCACCTCGATCAGCCCGCCCACCCGCGCCGCAGCACTGCCCTGGAAGCGCATGCGCCCTCGCACACGCGCCAGCCCCGACCTCAGCTGCCGGGCCGCAGCCCACGCACTCAGGGCGTCTTGCGGCATCGGCACACCGGCCTGCAGGCAAAGGCCGCCCTGGCCGATGGCGCGGGCCAGCGTCGGCGCGTCGAGGTTGCCCTGGGCGTTCAAGGCCTGCGGTGCGGTCTTGGCCTGTGCCTGCTGCTGCAACGCCAGGTCCCAGGCGCAGGCCATGACCGAGGCCAGCTGCGTGCGCGCGTCGATCTCGGCGTCGAAGGACAGCAGGTCCTGCCCCCAGGTCACCTGGAGCACGGGCTGCGCGGACGTGTCCGGCGCCGCGACGGACACGCTGCCGCCGTTGGCAATGACGAGCTGGCCATTGGCCTCGGCGCGCGCCACGAGGAAGTCCCAGTCGCTGGTGTCGTACTGCACGAGGCCGGCATGCGTGACCGTCGTCGCCTGCACCTCGGCCGTCAGCCCCGCGCGCACGATCAACGCGGCGATCACGTCGCTGTCGCGCTGCGCCGCGAAGCTGGCGTTGCGGCGGCCCAGGCTCAGGCTGACCGCCCGGTCACAGCACTCGACGATCAGCCGTGAGTCGTTGTCGCTGCCGATGCGGATGGCGTGCTTGACGACGATGCCTTCGAAGATCGTTTGCGCCTCGTCACCATAGCCCGCAGCAATCCTGATCGCGGCGCCGGGGATCAGCGTCGCCTGGTCGCTCAGAGGGAAGGCCGCCTCGGCCATGTCGCCGTCGGCGAACACCAGCTGCGCCGACGGCAACTGGTTGACGGCGCGCTGCACGGTCACCGAGATCAGCCGAGCGCCGTCGCCGAGAGGGGCCCCGCCGCTGAAGACGGCGACCCTGACAGCGCCCTGCGCATCTGTTGCTGGCGACTTGGCCATGATCTGCTCCCGTGTGGCGACGCGCGTGCCGGACCGGCGGCGCTGTTCGGCGCGAAGACTAGCAGCGGCGCCTGCGTGCCGCCGGGTATCGAAAGGCCGGGTTGACGGGAGGAGGCCGCGCGCGCCGCCTCAGTCACCACCCTTGGCAAGTCGGGCGGCAAGCTTCATGAGCGTGGGCACGCGCTTCCTGCCGTGCATGGCGCGCAGGCGCGCCTTGGCCGCGCCAATGTCCAGGCCCGCGCACGTCACCCACAGCGGCGGCGCTTCCTCTTCCCGCATGACCTCGAACTGCGCCGGCAGGCCCGGCCGGCTCTTTTTCGACACCCCGACGATGGGCACCCTGCAACCCAGCGCCTGGTAGAGGTGTTGGCCAAGGCCCGGCGTTTCGTCGGCATCCAGATGGACGAAGCCGTCGATCACGATGAGCTCCGGCTCCAGGCTGTGCTCGCGCAGCAACTGCATCACGCAGGGCAGCTCACGCAGGTCAAGTTCTCCGCGCTGGGCCTTCTCGACATGGGCGATGCGCGAGACGAACGTCTTGATCGGCTCCGCCGCATCCCAGGCGTCGAACAGGGCTGCCGCAGCATTCGCCTGCGCGCCATCGAAATGAACTGCCACGATGAGTTTCATGAAGGATTATGGGCAGCTTCAAATCACGGACTGGCTCATCGCGGCAGCACTGCCTTGGTCGACGCGGAAGTCGACATCAGCCACGGTCATTCGCGGCGAGGCACTTTGGCGGCTGCTGCCGACCCGTTGCAGGCGCAGCGCTAGGCCAGGTGAGGCGCTCCAAAGCTGACGTTCAACGTGAGACTTCAGCGGGCGCCGAAGCCGTCCGCCGCAGCAAAAGGGTGAACCGAATGCGCTTACGCACGAAACGTCAGCTCCTGAATGGAGGCTTGCGACTGAACAAAGGAATCCACCTGCTCGGATGCTGCCGGTTCAAGGCCCTGGTACTCATCGCCAAGGTACTCGACGACTTCGTTTTGACCCCATGGCCCGAGCGAAGTTTTATAGCCGGGGATAGAAGCTTGCAATTCGGACCAAGACAAATCTGACTGCTTCGAAAGAAGCACCGCATCCTCGGTGTAGACAACGTGCAGCTTCATGCGGTTCAACCGTCAAAGTTCAGCGGGCGGCGAAGCTGTCCGCTGCAGCGAGGGGTTGGGGCGCGCGACCAGCAGTGCGGGTGCAGCAAATGCAAAGGCAACCGCGAGCAGGATCGGCCCGAATGTCTTCAGCCCGACCCATTGCTCAAATGACACCAAGCTGATGATCGCCAAATTCAGCGCTGCGATAACGAAGCCAAGTCCCGCTGTGCCATATCCGAGCCTGCGCCAAAAGTGCCTGTCCTGCCGCAGACGTGATCCCCACAGCACGTGCAGAAGTCCGTTTGACAGCGTCAACTGACCAATGACCACCGCGCAGCTGAAAAGTCCCCAGATGACCGAGGGCTTCCACACGACCAATGACACATCGGTAAACAGCGCTGAGTCCCTTGCGATGAGAAGAATTGCAAGCGCCAACAGCATCTCGACGACGAGAACTCGCCAAAGAATCGACCACGAAAGAATTAAGTTCACAGGGAACCGCTCCACCGTTCGAGTTAACCGGACCCGCTACGGCGCTTGCCGTAGCGGGTCATGTTGGACGAGTGGTTAGGCCTCATGCAGCCGCCACAGACCGCGTGGATTGAAGAACGGCTCACCTGACTCGTGCCGTGAGTCGGGAACGCGAAGCACGCGGTAGCGCGGTGCCGTGCTTGTTAGGCTGAACGTGTGTCGATCTCGCAGCATTGGTTTCTCTGTCAACTGCCAATGGTTGAACTTGTTCATCAGTTCAGCCGCGACTTCTATCCCGAGTGACCGTGACACTTCGCAGTCTGGCAGCGAGAAGTTGTGCATACCGCAGGAGTAGAAGTAGTCGCGATCCGCAACAAGGGTGATGGCAGCGGTGTAGAGATCGAATGGTGTTCCTGCTAGCAACTGGTTCCAGCGCTCCCAAGTGTGGGCAACGCCGGCCGACTCGACCTTGATCGCCGCGCCACCAATAGCTTGAAGTAGCTTTGTGAACTTCGCGACCTTGGCTCGTTCATCCGATAGGTTTGGCGGAATTCGGAGGTACACCACGCTGGCATGAGTGTCGACGGCGGAGAGAATCTGATCAGTGAGCTTGCCTTGCCCCGCGAGCTCAAACGCACGCCTCATTTGAGGATCTCTGGTGTGAACTTCGAGCCCGACGTGGTTCTTCTCTTGCACGTCCGCAAGTATCAAGCCCGCAAACATGAACCGGCCCTTGGGCTCGTGAGTAACGACTCTTCGGAGGAAGTCGGAGCGATCAACCCAACCACCAGGTATGCAGAGAATTGTCTCGACGACTTGCGATTGCTGGGCCATGGCGCTGCGGCTGAGGATTGATGATGTCGCGCTCGCTGTCAGGAGGCATAGAGAGTTGCGCCGGGATGAGTTCATGAGGCCGAACGTTCGACATGAATGGCATACAGCGGATGGCGAAGCCAGCCATTGCATTTCCGCTCGATGGATGGGTTTGGCCGCAACGTCGCGGCGCATGGGGCTAAGCGGGCGGTGCTATCTCGCACCCGCTGCCTCGAGCAGTGAAATGATCTTTGGATTGTTTGCAAGTGCCCTAGCGAAGCCAAGCACGTTGGTTCCGTTTGGCGCCACTGCATTCACATTTGCTCCTCGTTTGATCAGGAGTTCAACCCATGCTAATCGACCAAAGAGTGCTGCCTGCATTAGGGGAGTTTCGCCTGACTGTCGCGCTTCTAGGTCGGCACCCGCATCAATTAGCGCTTCTGCAACTCTGACATCGTGGCGATACCCGATAGCCATATGAAGTGGCGTAGCGCCGTCTTCCGCACGGAAATTCGCATTCGCGCCGCAAGCTAGGAGCAGCCTCACCGCCGAAAGGTGGCTCTCTCTTGCCGACCAGTAGAGCGGCGTACCGCTGCCATCTGACGACTCCATGTGAGCACCGGCAGAAAGCAATGCGGCAATCACGTGTGGATTACCTTGCATGGCGGCGATAACGATAAGTGGCTGCTTGTTGCCAGGAAATGTACCGTCAGGGTCAGCCCCCTCTGCGATTGCACGCGCGGCCAAGCCTTCATTCATCGTCCATACGGCTACTTGAAGCGGGTCGGTGATGCGGTCGCGCCCAACTACAAACTCACCGATCTCCTTTGCACGCTCTGTTGGGATGTACGGCGTGGCCGGCACATGCTGGCCGCATCCTTTTTTGGTTGCAGTTCGTGCTGGTTCGGAACCAAGAGCGTGGGCGGCTAGAAAGAGTGCAGCAACTATCGATGCGATGCCTCTGAGTGAATTAGTGGCGATCATCAGGGTCAGCTTCTGTTGCGGCCTACCGTTTGACATGAGGGGTGGCCAGACGGCGAAGCCGGCTGGACTTTCCCTCGATGGAATGGTTAGGCATCGACTGCGCGATCACATTCATGCTGGAGCGACTCTCGAATAGACGCCCGCGAAGCCACCCCATTCATCTTGCCTTGGGTCTGAAATGCGGATGTTGTCGCCTTCTCCTCGGAGAACCAACGTCGTCCGCAGTTCGCCTCTTACAAATTGCAAAGAAGCATCTGTCACCGTGACCGTCCCAGCAGCCCTCAAGCAGGTAGCAGACCTTCGAATGGACTCGGGATTGATGTGGATTGTTTCAGGCATGTTTGCGAGAAAAATCTCTCCCGGACCGACATGCAAGTAGGTCCGACGTACTTGTTGATCCATGCGATCAAACTCGCGTTCGCTTTGAAAGGTTCCGAGCAGCATGACTTCGATGCCTAACTATTAGTTTATCCAGCACGTCGTGCTGCATAACTCCACCGACTGCTGCTTAACCAGCTCCACTTGATTCACGCTAAGACCTTATGCAGCATAGGAAAATCGTCCGGCAGACCGGAACTGGGCGTCATTAAATTGATGTGGAAAGCGGCATTCACCGGCGCGACTCTGCCAGCCGCTCGAACCCGGCGCAACGGTGGAATTTCCCTCGCGACGACGTGACCACCGCACCTGTGGCGAACGGCCATGCTTGCCTTGGCAATTCAGCCGCTCGCAGCTGAGGGCTCCCGGCGGGCAACAGCCCTTCGCGGCCAATCAGCCGACTTGGCGCACTCGCTGAAGCCCAGCCCCCGCACTTCCCCCGCCACCAACTCCACGCAAACACCGCAATCAGCGCTGCTGCCCCGCCACCCACTCCACCAGCGCATCCAGCACCGGCCGACCCTTGGCCGCGGCCTCGGGGTGGTTGAGCAGCGCGACAAAGACCCAGGGCTTGCCGGACGCATCGGGCACAAAGCCGGCCAGCCCCACCGCGTCGCGCAGCGTGCCGGTCTTGAGCCGCGCCTGGCCGGCGGCCGGGGTGTTCTTCAGGCGGCGCGACATGGTGCCGTCCAGGCCCGCCACCGGCAGCGTGGCCAGCAGCTCGGGAGATTGCGGCCCGGCGTGTGCCACGCGCAGCAGGCCGGCGAGCTGGGCCGGGCTGATGCGCTCGCTGCGTGACAGCCCGGAGCCGTTGTCCAGCACCAGGCGTTGGTCGCCCAGACCATGCGCCTTGAACCAGTCACGCACTGCGCGGTCGGCCGCCGCCAGCGTGGGCTCACCGGCCTGCGCAGCCTGAGCGCCGAGCTGCAGGTAGATGAGGCGGGTCAGCGTGTTGTCGCTGCTCTTCATGACGCCGCGCAGGACCTCGGCCAGCGGCCGGCCGCGGTGCGTGGCCAGCACGACGGCGCCGGGTGGCGCGGCGGCTTCCACATCGCCCGGCGCAAGCGTGCCGCCCAACTCGCGCCAGAACTGGCGCACGGTGGTGGTCACCAGCCATTGCCGGTCCACCAGCTGCAGCGGCGCGCGCTGGCGGCAGTTGGCCGGGAAGGCGCCTTGCAGCTTCAGCGCCCAGCCGTCGCCTGCGCGCGTGACGACGGCGGGCTTCCAGACCGCGTCCCAGTCCTTGCACAGGCGCGGCGACAGCGTCATCGCGCTCGCGTCCAGGGCCAGGCCTGGCAGCGCCGGCAGGCTGCGCGCCGTGACGCCGGTGGGGGTGGCCTGCAGCTCATAGTCGAGCAGGCTGCCGTTCAGGTGCAGCGCGTCGGGGATGACGTTGTAGCCAAACTCGGGCGCCTCGTCGAAGGGCGGCAGGCCCACGTCAAAGCGCGTCGGGTTGAACAGCGTGCGGTCGACGACCAGGCCGCCGCGGATCTCGCGCACGCCGCTTTCGCGCAACTGGCGCAGCAGCCACCACAGCGCCGGCCAGTCGAGGTCGGGGTCGGCGCCGCCGCGCAGGATGAGCGGGCCCTGGATGACGCCATCGACAGGCGGCGTGGCGGCCAGCAGCTCGGTGCGGCCCCGGTGGTTGGTGCCCAGCTTGTCCAGCGCGACCACGGCCGTGACCAGCTTCATCGTCGAGCCCGGCGACATGGCGTCGTCGGCGCGGCGTGTCAGCGCGGGCCGGGAGCCGTCCAGCGGTTGCAGCACATAGCCCAGGCTGTCGGCAGGCAGGCCGGCCGTGGCCAGCGCGGCCTGGACGGGATCGGGAACGGAAGTCGTCGCGCAGCCGGCCAGCAGCACCGCGGCAATGAGCAGCCAGACACGCATCAGCAGGCCCCCAGGCGGTGGGCGACCCAGCGGGCCAGCGCCACGTCCTCCAGACCGATGCCCACGCTCTTGTAGACGACGATGTCCTGCGGCCCGCGCGGGCGCGGCGTGACGAGCAGCTCGCCCAGCTCGGCCCAGCGGTCGGGCGTGCTGTTGACGAGGTCGCCCGCCTCCAGCTCGGCCGCCGTGCGCCATTCGACGGCGATGAGGGCCGCGCGGGCCAGCAGCGCGTCGTCCAGCTCCCGCGCCGCGCGCGTGCTGGAACCCACCGCCGCAATGAAGGCGCCGGGCTTGACCAGGCCGCCGTCAAACAGCGGCGTGGCCGAGCGCGTGGCGGTGACGATGACGTCCGCCTCGGCGGCAGCGGTGGCCGCGTCGACCACCTGCGCGCCCAACTCGGCCGCAAACGCCTCGGCCCCCGAGCGCGCGCAGACGAGCACGCGCTCGAAGCGGCGCACGCGGCGCAGCGCTTCAGCATGCGCGCGTGCCTGGATGCCGGCGCCGAAGATGGCCAGCGTCTTCGCCTCAGGCAGTGCCAGCAGATCGGCGGCCACCGCACTGGCGGCCGCCGTGCGCAGCCGCGTGAACTCGTTGGCCTCCAGCGTCGCCAGCGCGGCGCCAGTGGCGGCCGAGAACAGGCTGACGAGGAAGTTGTACTTGCCGTTGCGCGACGAGTAGACCTTGGTGCCGAGCACGGCCGGCAGGTCGCCATCGGCTTGCAGAATCGCGCCCATCGCGCTGATGGCCAGCGCGTTGCCCTCGTGCGCGGCGGTGGCGCGGTGGCGTGCCAGCACCTGGGCCTGGCCACGGCCGTGCTGGGCGAAGGCGGCGCGCAGCGCGGCCACGGCGCTGTCGGGGTCGAGCTGGGCCGCAACGTCGGCTTCGGTGATCAGGCGCATCAGGGGTCTTTCGGAATCCTGCAAAGAGGGCAGCGCGCACTTTAGAAGGGCCGGGCGGCACCGGGGGTGTGCTTTCGCAGGCCATGCATTCCCGCAGGTTATGTGCTGCGCAAAAGCATTCATTGAACGGTACGCAACACTGGGGGTCGTGCCCCCTGGGCGACCTGTCGCGCACCCGTCAACATGGTTGCAATCGAATCACGAAGGAGTCATTGATGAAGTTGAATCGTCTGGTATCGCAGCTCGCCGTGGTCGGCCTGGCAGCCCATGCAGGAGTCGCGCTGGCTCAAAGCCCGAGCGGAAAGCTGGAGCGCGTGGAGGTGACAGGCTCCAGCATCAAGCGCCTGGCCAGCGAAGGCGCCCTGCCGGTGCAGGTCATCACGGCCGACGATCTCAACAACAAGGGCCTGGCCACGGCGGAGGACATGCTGCGCGAGCTGGGCATCAACGGCACCGGCGCCGACAGCGCCATCTCCAACAACAACGTGTTCGGCTCCGACACCGACCGCCTGACCGGCGGCTCGGCCAACGCCAACCTGCGCGGCTTCGGCCCGGGCAGCACGCTGGTGCTGCTGAACGGCCGGCGCGTGTCGGCCCAGGGCATGAGCGGCGGCGCCGTCGACCTGAACTCCATCCCGATGGCAGCCATCGCGCGGGTCGAGATCCTGAAGGACGGCGCCTCGGCCATCTACGGCACAGACGCCATCGGCGGCGTCATCAACTTCATCCTGAAGAAGAACCTGGAGGGCGTGGACCTGAAGGTCAACCTCGCGCAGCCGCTGGAGTCCAGCGCCGGCACCACGCGGCGCGCCAGCATCAGCGGCGGCTTCGGCTCGCTGGAGAAGGACCGCTTCAACCTGATGGCCAGCCTGTCGGTCGAGAAGAACGACGTGCTGCGCGGCCGCGACCGCGAATGGGCCAACGGCTTCCAGCCCGAGCTGCGCCTGTCGCCCGACTCATCCAGCCACCCGTTCGCCAACGTGCTGGGCAATTCCAGCACTGTGGCCGGCACGGCGCTGGGCGGCACCTCGGGCACGGCGGGCTCGCGGGTCGGCACGACCGACCCGGTGCGCTACACCCGCATCAACCTGCTGGCGCTGACCGACGACTGCGGCGACATCGAGACCGGCGTGCGCTATCAGGCCCAGCTGTGGAACGCGACCGCGCCGTCCACCAAGTACCTGTGCAACACCGACTACGGCCGCCAGTACATGCTGTCGCCCAAGAAGGAGGCCTACAACCTGGTCTCGCGCGGCAACCTGGCCCTGGGTGACAGCCACACCGCCTTTGTCGAGCTGACCGCATCGCGCACCGCCGTGACCGCCGAGCTGACGCCCAGCCAGTTCAGCACGACCAACGCGGCCAACAACCACTACCCGGTCTCCGGCCCCTACTACCTGAACCTGAAGACGGCCGGTGTCACCGATTTCGACCCGACCAAGCCCATCGCCTACCGCTGGCGCATGCAGGACTTCGGCTACCGCACGCAGGAGAACGTGGCCGAGAACAAGCGCCTGCTGGTGGGCCTGGAAGGCCTGGTCGGCAAGTACGACTACAAGCTGGGCGCGTCCACCGCCAAGGCCGAGGGCTGGACCAACCTCGTCGACGGCTACGCCAACATGGGGCGCCTGAACGACGCGCTGCGCACCGGCAAGATCAACCCCTGGGTGAAGCCGGGCGAGAAGCAGACGGCCGAGGCGATGGCGCTGATCGAGTCGGTCAAGGCCCGCGGCCGCCTGCAGGGCGGCAACACCACGCTGCAGCAGTTCGACGGCGCGCTGTCGGGCGAGCTGATGAAGCTGCCGGCCGGCTCGCTGGACTTTGCGGTCGGCTTCGACCTGCGCCGCGAGACCTTCGAGTTCCTGCCGGACACCGGCACCTTCACCTGCAGCGACGGCCTGGCCGACGCGCTGACGGCGGCCGACACGACCAAGTCCAAGATCGTCTACAACTGCCCCGGCAACACGGCCATCCCCGAGGTGACGCGCAACATCAAGGCGGTCTACGCCGAGCTGGCTGTGCCGGTGTTCAAGGGGCTGGACCTGCAACTGGCGATTCGCCATGACAAGTACAGCGACTTCGGCGGCACGACCAACCCCAAGATCGCCTTCCGCTACCAGCCGAGCGACAAGCTGCTGTTCCGCGGCTCGGTCAACACCGGCTTCAAGGCGCCCAGCTTCCAGCAGCTCAGCCTGAACACCGCGCCGCGACTGGACACCGCCGACTGGCCGGACCCGGTGCTCTGCCCCACCGACCCGACCCAGTGCACGCTGCGCGTGAACTACACCGACTCCGGCAACCCCTCGCTGACGCCCGAGAAGTCCAAGCAGGGCACGCTGGGCGTTGTCGTCTCGCCCACCCGCGACCTGACGCTGTACGCCGACTACTGGCGCGTCGACCTGGACGACCGCATCAAGAAGCTGACGCTGACCGAGCTGAAGAACAACTACAGCCTGTTCACCGACCGCTTCCGCCGCGACGCCGCCGGCAAGGTGACGCTGGTGGAGGCCGGCTGGGTCAACGCCGCCGACAGCACGACGCGCGGCCTGGACTGGGGCGCGAGCTTTGTCTCCAAGCTGGACACCGGCACCTGGAAGGCCAACATCAACGGCACCCACATGCTCAGCCACAAGGAGCGCACCATCGCCACGCAGCCGCTGCTGGAGCAGGTGGGCCTGTTCGGCAACCGCACGATCTACCTGCGCAACAAGTTCAGCGCCGACCTGGGCTGGGCCAGCGGCGACTGGGCCACGACGTTCAGCACGGTGTTCAAGTCCAGCTACATGGACGAGGACATGACGCGCTTCGGCACGCCGCGCCGCAAGGTCAGCAGCTACACGACCTTCAGCCTGTTCGCGTCCTACACCGGCATCAAGAACATGACGCTGACCGCCGGCCTGCGCAACCTGACCGACGAGACACCGCCCTTCACGTATCACAACGTCGACAACGTCGTGGGCGCCGGCTGGGACCCGCGCGTGGCCGACCCCTTCGGCCGCACGCTCGCCGTGTCGGCAAGCTACCGCTTCCGCTGATTTTTCCCTGGCTCCCTCCGGCCTTCGGGCCGGTTTCAGGCCTCGCTTCGGCGAGGCCTTTTTCTTGTCAGCGCCGCGCCTTCAGCCAGGCATGCACCGCCGCGCCCAGTGCCGGCAGCCTCCACGTCGTCGCCGCGTCCGCGTGGGGCGCATAACGCGAGCCGAGGCTGGTGGTCACGGCGACCAGGTAGTGCAGGTCGCCGTCGTGGACGATGCCGGCGTCGCTGGCGTAGTTCTGCGTGTTGCCCGTCTTGTGGGCAAAGCGCGCAGGCGGCGTCGGAATGCCCTGCACCCAGCCGGGCAACGCCCGCAGCGACTCGCTGCTGAGGTTGTGGTGCAGCGTCTGCGCGTCCAGCGCGCGGCGGATGATGGCGCGGCTGGCGGGGCTGACGAGTGGCGGCTGCGCGGGCGCGTCGGCATCGAGCCGCCACATCAGCCGCAGCGCGTCCCAGGCCGTCATCTGGATCTGCCCGACGCCCGAGCCGGCGCCGTTGCCCCAGCCGCCATCGGGCTGTGTGTTGGCGATCATCAAGCCCGGCAGGCCGTGCGCTGCAAAGAGGTCATGCAACTCGTTGTGCACCTCAAGTCCGTGCTCGCGCCGAATGGCGCCGCGCTCGTGCAGGTGGGCCACCAGCGCCGAGGTCGCCTCGTTGCTGCTGACGATGATCATGTCGTGCAGCCAGTCGGCCGCCGGCCGGGTCTTGCCGGCGTGGGTCAAAGGCAGCGCCCAGTCGCTGCGGCCCTGGTCGACGAGACGCCCGATGCCGACCGCCACCATCATCTTCAGCAGCGAGGCCGGGTAAGGCGCGACAAAGCGTGGGCCATTGCCAAACCAGGCTGGGAAGGCGATGCGCGACCAGTCCGCACCGGGCAGCCAGGCGTACGAGTCGCCCGCCGCGTTGCGCACATCGGCGTGGAAGGCGATGTTGTCGACAGCGCCGCTCGCTGCATCGAAGCGCGCCACCAGGCCCTGCGGGTGCTCACGCGAGAACAGCACGTTGGCGGCGACCGGCGCCGCGCCACGCGGGAACACGGCGACGGCCAGGTCGATGCTCGGATGCCAGCCCAGCGGTGCGCCGCCCTGCAGCGAGTCGGCCGTCATCTCGAAGCGCTGCGCCAGCACGGCGGCGCGCAGCGCCTGGGCGAGTCCCTCAGCGGTCACAGCGTCAGTCCGTCCAGAGGCAGCGGGCTGGGGCGACCGGACACCAGCTCGGCCACGATGTTGGCCGTGGCAAACGAGAAGGTGAAGCCCAGCGGGCCATGGCCCACGTTGAGCCACAGGCCCGGCACGCCGCTGGCGCCGACGATGGGCGAGCTGTTGGGTGTGGCCGGGCGCAGGCCGGCCCAGGGAATGGCGCGGTCGTAGTCCGCGGCGTTCGGGAAGGTGGCGCGCACCGAGCGCTGCAGCGACGCCAGGCGCCCGGCGTCCAGGCTCAGGTCGTCGCCGACGAGGTCCACCATCGCCGCCACGCGCAGATCGCTGCCGATGCGGGCGTAGAGGATCTTCTTCTCGAAGTCGGTCACGCTGACCTCGGGCGGGCGATGGCCGGCCTGGATGGGCGCCGTCAGGCTGTAGCCCTTGAGCGGATACAGCGGCAACTTCACATCCACCATCGCGGCCAGCGCTCGGCTTTGCAGGCCGGCCGCCAGCACGACGGCGTCGGCGCCCACTTCGCCGACCTCGGTCTGCACACCGATGACGGCGCCGCCGGCATCGCGCTGCAAGCCCAGCACGGGCGTTGCCAGCCGGCCGCGAAAGCGCTCGTGCGACAGCAGCCGCGCATGCAGCGCGCCGCAGAAGGCGTGGCAGTCCGCCACCGCCTCGCCGGGCGTGAAGATACCGCCGGCCAGCGTGGCCTCGGTGTCGGCCAGCGCCGGCTCCAGCGCCACGCAGTCGTCATGCGACAAGGCCTGCTCCGCGCCGCCACCGTTCACGCGCGCCGCAACGCGGGCGAACTCGGCCGGGTTGCGGTAGACGACCAGCTTGCCCGGCGAGCGCAGCGCGATGGTGTCGCCCAGTTCCGCCTCGTCACGCAGCCGCGCAAACGAGGCCTTGCTGAAGGCGCCCAGCGCCAAAAGCCGCTCGGTGGTGCGGCGGTTCACCGGCCCGCGGCAGTTGCGCAGAAAGGCCAGCATCCATGACCATTGCGCCCAGCTCGCCTCGGGCTTGAAGCGCAGCGGGCCGTCGGGGTCGAGCAGCCAGCGCAGCGCCTTCAGCGGCACGCCGGCATCGGCCAGCGGCGACACGTAGCGGTAGCTGAGCTGGCCGCCGTTGGCATGGCTGGCGCCCTGAGCCACCTCGGACTCGCGCTCCACCAGCGTCACGCCGTGGCCGCGCTGCAGCAGCGCCCAGGCGGTGGTCAGGCCCACCACCCCGCCACCGATCACCAAGCAATGCTTCATCCCGCCCCAGGCCTTGTATGTTGGTGCGAGCGTAAAGAGGGCTGGCGGGCCCTGCCAATGAAACCGGCGAGCGAGCCCATAACCGGGCCGCATGGGCGCCGACCGGGAGCGCAGCCCCCTCAGTACCGCCCGGGCCGGCTGCGGGCAGCGAAGAAGGCGTCGAGCTGGGCGGCGTATTCGCGCCGGGTCTGTGCCGGCATGGTGCTTTCCTGCAGGGCGCGCAGCATCGCTGCACCCTCCGGCGTTCCCAGCGCGGCATCCACAAGCTGGATGGCGGCGCGGCCCCAGGGGTTGCGTGGGCAGGCCACGCCCACGGCGATGGGCGCTGCAGCGCCCGCAATCGGCAGCGCAACGAGTTGGGCGGCCTCGGGGCGGGTGGCCGTCACCATCAGCAATCCACTGGCGTACTCGACCGTGAAGTCCGCTCGCGACTGCAAGAGCATCGGGAGGATGTTGCTGCCGAAATCGCCACTCGAATAGCGGTGCAGGGTGTCGCTGCCAAGCAGCGAGGCCAGTTGCGCGTCCAGCTCCGCGCCGTAGCTGCGCCCCTGCACCACGGCGCCATGCCAGCGCTGCTGCCTGACCAGATGGATCAAGTCGACATGGCCTTTGTCATCACGCGGCAGCTCGGCCACGCGACTCTGGCGAACGATCAGCTGCGGCGGCGGCATCAACGCGGTGTTGCTGAAGTACGCCTGGCGCTCGCGAGCGGGCTGGCGCACCGCGGCGGCGGCACAGACGCGCTCGCCCGACTCGATCTGCGTCCAGGTGCGCTTGGCATTGGCCACGCGGCGCTCATGACTGACCTGCGGCAGGCGACGTTCAAGCCAGGCGAGCAGATCATCCGAGGGGCGTGTGATGCCGCTGGTGGAGGGCTGTGAAAGCGTGTTGCCGAACAGCCAGGTGATGCGCTCGACAGCCACCACTTCTTCAGCTGCGCCAGCCGCCGGCAGCCCCCCGGCCCAGGCGCCGGCCAGGGCCAGTGCCGCCGCGAACCGGCGCGGCCACAGGGAGCTGCGCCGCATGCCTGGCCCCGCCACGCCTCAGCCCGCCAGCACCGCGGCCATGGCCTCGGCCGTGGCCTCGACGTTGCGGGTGTTCAGCCCGGCCACGCACATGCGGCCCGAGCGCAGGATGTAGACGCCGAACTCGGCCTTCAGCCGCTCGGCCTGGTCTGCGGTCAGGCCCGTGTAGCTGAACATGCCGCGCTGCGTCAGGAAGTAGCTGAAGTCACGCCCGGGCAGCTTGGCCGCAAGCACGTCGTGCAACTGGCGGCGCATGGACTGGATGCGCTCGCGCATCTCGGCCACCTCGCCCTCCCACATCTCACGCAGCACCGGCGTGGTCAGCACCTTGGCCACCACCTGGCCACCATGCATGGGCGGGCTGGAGTAGTTGCGGCGGATGGTGAACTTCATCTGGCCCAGCACGCGCGCCGCCTCCTCGGCATCGGCGCAGACGATGCTCAGCGCACCGCCGCGCTCGCCGTACAGGCTCATGCTCTTGGAGAAGCTGTTGGCGATCAGGAAGGACAGGCCCTCGTCGGCCAGCAAGCGCGGCGCGAAAGCGTCCTCGTCAATGCCGTCGCCATAGCCCTGGTAGGCCAGGTCCAGGAAGGGCAGCAGATCGCGTTCACGCAGCACGGGCACCAGGGCGCGCCACTGGTCCTGCGTCAGGTCGACGCCGGTGGGGTTGTGGCAGCAGGCGTGCAGCACCACGATGCTGCGCGCAGGCAGCGTCTTGAACGTGGCCAGCAGCTCGTCGAAGCGCAGGCCGCCGGTGGCGGCGTCGTAGTACGGGTAGGTCTCGCAGACATGGCCCGCGCCCTCGAAGACGGCGCGGTGGTTGTCCCAGGTCGGGTCGGAGAGGTAGACCTTGCTGTCGGGGAAATAGCGCTTCAGCAGATCGGCACCCACCTTGAGGCCGCCACTGGAGCCCACGCCCTGGATGGTGGCGATGCGGCCGGCGGCGATGGCCGGATGGTCGGCGCCGAACAGCAGGGCCTGCACGGCGCTGCGGAAGTTGGCGGCGCCTTCAATCGGCAGGTAGGGCCTGGCGCCGGCGTTCTCGACGACGGCCAGCTCAGCCGCGCGCACCGACGGCAGCAGGGGAATGCGGCCGTCGTTGTCGAAATAGATGCCGATGGACAGGTTGATCTTGCTGGCGCGCGGGTCTTTCTGGAAAGCCTCGTTGAGGCTCAGGATGGGGTCGCCCGCGTAGGCGTCGACGTGCTTGAACATGTGGGGCTCCGGGATGGGAGCGCGGATTATCCCGGGGGCCCGCAGCTTCGCGTCAGGTCGCGTCTCGTCGCCGCAGCCCGGCAATGCCCAGCAGCCCTGCGGCCAACAGCGCAAAGCTGCCAGGTTCTGGTACCGCCGAGAGCACGTCGCCGTTGCGCACCAGCAGGATAGCGTTGGAGCTGATCTGGGTGGACTTGCCCTGCCAGCCGCTGGTCTGGTAGTACCAGGCCAGCGACTCGGTCGGCGTGCTGGCGTCGTTGGCGGTCCAGTAGTTGTCGTTCTGCAGCTCGAAGTGGAAGCCCTCGGCATCGCCCTGGAACAGCATCACCTTGTCGCGCGCGATGCCGGGCGAGTAGGGCGAGGTCACGCTGTAGCCGGTGGTGCCCTTGAAGTCCACGTAGAAGAGATGGCCAAGCTCGCCCGTGCGGCAGCGGTAGCCGGTGCCGCAGCTGCTGTCGACCTGGGGCAGGCGCCAGTCGTCCAGCGTCTGGTGGCGCACCGGGTCAACGTAGCTGAAGCGCGCGGCGAAGCTCTGCGCCTGGGTCCAGCTCAGGCGGCCGTCCTTCTGGCCGTCGGTGACGTCCTCAGGCGCGCCCCAGGCCGCCACCGGGTGGGCCAGCCAGGTGATGTTCTGCGTGCTGTCGTAGATCAGGCCGCCGCCGCGGTCGAACAGCTCGGCCCGTGCGGGCGTGTGGGCGGCCAGTGCGAGCAGGCTCGCAACGGCCAGGCCTGGCAGGTGTTGGGTGAGGCGCATCGGTCGTTTCCTTCGCCGAGAAGTGATTGGCGCGGGCAGTGTCAGGCCCGGCCCGCCACCGCAACACCCCCCGGGCAGGGCAGTCCGGCATGAGCCTTCTCGCGCGGATTTCCTGCGCTGCTGGCGCGTCCTCGACGACCCTCAATCTGGCAGCCACGCCACCCAGCGGCCGTGAGCATGGCTCCAGGCGAGGGTGCGTTCGGCCATGCGGCCGGCGTCGCCATGGCGCAGGGTCCACAAGGTTGGCGTGGACGCGGGCTCGCCCGCCGGCAGCCCCGGCAGAGGTGGTGCTGCGTGCTGCTGCGCGCTGAGTGCCGGCAGATCGCCACAGATCCAGGCCAGACCGTGCGTCAGCGCGAGCCGGTCCACCGTCGCGCGCAGCCGCGCGAGGTCGGCCTGGCCGAGGTAGTACAGCACCCAGCTCGTCAGCAGCACCGGCTGCACGCCGGCTGGCAGGGCGGCCAGCCAGGGCTCGATGGCGGCAATGCAGTCATCGGCCTGGCGCAGCCCATGCGGCAGGGCCTGCAGCCGATGCGCTGCACGCTGCAGCCGCTCGCGACGGGCCGCGTCGTGCGGCCACAGGCAAGCCTGCAGCCAGCGCAGGCCGTCGGGGTCGTTCACGTCAATGGGCGCCGGGTCGATGCCGTCGCGCGAGACGAGATGCCAGGCTGGCGCCGGTGGCAGTGGCGCACCGCCCAGCCAGCGGCAGGCGACCTCGGCCCGGGCGCCGTCCGGCGCGGCGCCGCGCAGGTGGCTGGCGCCATCGTCGGTGCCGTAGCGCAGCACCACCTCGTCCACGCCCAGGTTGAGGCCGGCGCTGCAGCCGAAGTCCAGCAGGGCCAGCGCCTGCCGGCCCGTGGCCTCGGCCACCGCGCCCAGCGCGGGCCAGATCACCGCAGCCCGGCCGACCTCGTTGGTCTGCGTGGCACCGTGGCGCAGATGCCGCACCAGCGTGGGCCACTCGCCCGCCGAGCATTGCGACAGCGCGTCGGCCAGGCCCGCATCGGGCGTGCGCGTGCCGCCCGCGCTGGGGTAGTAGGCGGCCAGGGCCGGCGCGGCGCCGGCCAGCACGCGCTCATGCAGCGCCGCCAGCAGCAGGTTGGCCTTGCGCTGCTCGGGCGGCGCCTCGGCCAGCAGGGCCAGGGCTTGCGGGTTGTCGGCAGCCCGCCCGCACAACGCGGCGTAAAGCGGCTCCAGGCGGCATTCCTCGCGCCCGAAACGGCGCAGCACGGCGGAGAGGTCGTCTTGATGCATGCGGTCAGCATAGGCAGCCGGGCGCCCGGCTTGTGTCGGCCAGCCGACAATGCCGCCATGCCCGACGACACCGCATGCCAGCTGATCACGGCCAACTTTCCCGGCCTGGAGCTGCCGGCCGGCGTGGCGGCGCGGCTGCCTGCGCTGATGCCGCGCCGCCGGCTGGCCGACGGCAGCAGCCTGTTCGTGCAGGGGCAGCGGCCGGCGGCCTTCTATGCCGTCGCGGCCGGGGCCATCGAATCGCGCTTCACCGGCGCGGACGGCCGCGTCTCGGCGCTGGGCGACGTGACGCCGCCGCGCTTCTTCGGCCTGGCCGCCTTCGCAGCGGGCCTGCCGGCGGAGTACGAAGCGGTGGCGCGCGGCACTAGCGAGGTCCTCGTCATCGGCCGCGAGGCCTACACGCTGCTGATGGATGAGGTGCCGGGCTTCGCGCGGGCGCTGATGGCGGAGTTCGCACGCCGCTTCGACGGCACGCTGCGCCAGCTCCAGGCCGCGCGCCACCTGCCGGCGCCGGAACGCTTCCGGCTGGCCCTGGAGCAGCTGGCCGGCGAGCGCGGCGTGCCAGCCGCCCCGGGCTGGCTGGCCGTGCAGGCCACGCAGACCGAACTCGCGCGCCTGGCCCACGTGTCGCGGCAGACAGCCAACGAACTGCTGGCCGAGGCCGAAGCGGCAGGTCGGGTGCAACGCGGCCGCGGCCGCTGGCTGTGGCGGGGCGAGGCGTGACATGGCGCTGGCCTGGCTGCAGACAGACATCGACTCACAGCCGTCCGTCAGCTCATCGAATTGACGCCTGCAAAGCTGACAGCGGCGCATGCCAAAGCCCGAGCTCTGCCGCACCGAAGCCTGACGCCGCCGCCCCCCGAACGGGGGGGCATGGGTACGACCGCGTATTGATCGCGTGGCGGCGCGGGGAGCTAATGAAGGCACAACTCGACCGGGTGCGGGGCCGCAGGGCCACCCTTACCCCAAAGCAGGAGACATGCCTTGAACACAGCCCCCTTGACCGGCAGCGCCTTTGCGCGCCCGCTGGCTGCCGCCGCCCTGCTGCTCGCGGCCGCCGCCGCGCAGGCCGAGCCGACCTCCGTGCTCTTCGTCGGCAACAGTTTCACCTTCGGCCGCGCCGACCCGGTGATGAGCTACAACCACCAGAACGTGCGCGACCTGACGGAAGGCATGTTCAACACCAACGCTAACGGCAGCAACGCCTACGAGCCGCGCCCCTGGGGCGGCGTGCCGGGCATCTTCCAGCGCCTGACTTTCCAAGCCGGTCTGGACTACGACGTGGCCATGACGACACGCAACGCGGCGACGCTGCGTGGCCACATGCTGAACACCAACCCCGCCAACTGGGATCTGCGCAGCAACCTCAGCAGCCAGGCCTGGGGACAGGTCGTGCTGCAGGAGCAAAGCGACGAGGCGCTGACCCGCCGGACCGGGCTGAACTCCAATCCGGCGCGTTTCAACAACTACATCGACAAGATCAGCGAGTACGTGCAGCAAGGAACGCTGGCCACCTACCGTGAACGCGACTACTACGCGGGCGCCACCACCACGGAGAAGACCAACAACTGCATGGCGATCAGCGGTGCCAGCAGCACGGCCTGCAACGCGCAGCGCGGCACGGCCGCCGGCCTGTCAGACACCTTCCGGCTGCCCGTGAACCCGAATGCCAGCGCCTCGACCCAGGTTTACCTGTACCAGACCTGGGCCCGCCCGGACATGGTAAGCGGCGCCTTCGCCTCGAGCACCGACGAGATCACGGGCGTGGTCACGCGGACGGCGACGCCGAAGACCACCTACTTCAACGACCTGGAGACGATGACCGAGGAGCTGCGCGTCGCCTATGCCGGCGCAGCCAACCAGGCCGGCGACATCACCGGCATCGCGCCGGTGGGCGAGGCCTTCATGCGGGCAGTGCTGGACGGCGTGGCGACCCGGAACTTCTACGCGTCCGATGCATTGACCGACGGCAAGATCGACCTGTGGTTCGACGACGGATTTCACCCCAGCAAGTACGGCAGCTACCTCAGCGCGCTGACGCTCTTCGGCACGCTGACGGGGCAGAACCCGGCGCAGTTCGGCTACGTCGAGCTGGCTGCGGCTGAACTCGGCATCAGCGCGCAGGACAGCTGGATGCTGCAGCGCGTGGCGGCGCAGCAGCTGGGCTTCACGCCGCCGCCACCGGTGCCGGAGCCGGGCACGGCCCTGCTCAGCTTGGCGGGGTTGGCCGTGATCCTCGGTCGTCGGCGCTGGCTGGCCGCGCGCGGCTGATCCAGACCGCCGCATCCGTCGCGCCATCACCAAGCGGCTCGCGCCGTGAGCCGATCAACCCCTGTCGGGGCTCAGCGGGCGAGAGACGATCCGGCTTGCCCGAAAGGTCACGCCAAAGCGGACCCATCTAGGCGCAAAGCGCAGTGATGGCTCGGACTACGGCGAGCATATGCAACGACGCGTGGGGCGTTTGGGGGCGGCAAGGAGGGCAGGCTGGATGACCTCTCACCCTCTCAGGCCTTGAGTGCGGCCTCAATGTCGCCGCGCAGTTTCTCCGGCGGGTCATTTGGCGCAAAGCGCTTGATGACCTGGCCGTCACGGCCGATGAGGAACTTGGTGAAGTTCCACTTGATGGCCTCGGTGCCGAGGAAGCCCGGCTTCTCGCTCTTCAGGAACTTCCACAGCGGGTGGGCCTCTACGCCGTTGACCTTGGTCTTGGCCATCATCGGAAAGCTGACGCCGTAGTTCAGCTCACAGAAGCTGGCGATCTGGTCGTCACTGCCCGGGTCCTGGCCGCCGAACTCGTTGCTCGGGAAGCCGACGATGACCAGACCCTGGGGGCCGTAGTCCTGCCAGAGCTGCTCCAGGCCCTTGAACTGCGGCGTGAACCCGCATTCGCTCGCGGTGTTGACCACCAGCAGCACCTTGCCGCGCTGGGAGGCCAGATCCGCAGGCTCGCCGCGGATGGAAACGGCCTGGAAGTCGAAGACGCTCGGGCTCATGAACAGGCCTCCCTGAAAAGACGCCGCCAATGCTAACGCTTGGGAGCCTGTCGGGCTTTGGGTCGGGTGCGCGCCGCGGCGCCCTGCTACAACCCCTCGGCGCCGCGGCGCGCACCCGACCCAAAGCCCGACAGGCTCCCACTCG
>Ga0187844_10000821_pt1 | contig 24177 bp, 22 predicted proteins | sample SpaLakP09_SKY_50_FD_134517 | JGI IMG/M metagenome (GOLD analysis project Ga0187844, IMG submission 134517) | Oligotrophic lake water microbial communities from Sparkling Lake, Wisconsin, USA - SP09_SKY_50 | ecosystem: Environmental > Aquatic > Freshwater > Lake | place: USA: Sparkling Lake... | reverse complement strand
TACTTAATGTGTATAAGCACAGTAATGAAAACTCAATGTCATTTAACCATTGGTTTTATCATACCAACAGGATTGCCAGTAAAAGGTTTTTTTACATACTCAATCAGATCAATTACATCTTCTCGTAATGATTTATTTGCATACACATCATCAATCATAAACATATCGCTCTCTACCCAAGACCCGCAAAAATGAAGGAAATAATTATTGAGAAGCGAGCTCTCTATGCACTCTCTGATTAGGTTTAAATTTTTACTATCTCTATATAAAAAAGGATACTTCCATGCCATTTCGTATAACCATAACGCCTGAAACTTATAATCCAAAAACTTAATTTTTTTATTCGCTTGAAACTCGTAGTTAACTATTGGCTCATCTCCACCACCTGTTAGAGTATCTGTATCCCTAGGATATTTATTAAACCATTCCTCCATTATTTCTGCATAATTTTTTATATTGAAAACGAAAACCCCAGCACAAAAGTAGTCTGCTTGTGGCTCTTTACTATGATACTCAAATATCTGCTTAGGACTTGCGAATAATGCAGAATCTAAAGGATATTTGGCATCAATATATTTATTACGAAAGTATGCAACACGTTTACGAACTTCATAATCAGGGAAAGGTAAATTATTAACTTGCGATATTACAGATAAATATAGCGGGTCATGGCTTTCAAAAATATTTAATGCTGATGGTGAAATAATTATGTCTGTATCCAAATAGCATATATTTTCTACATTATTTAGATTTTTTACTTTACTTCCAATCAATAGTTTTTGCCACGTTGCTTTTTTCCAAAATGGGTTAGATTGATCGATTAGATCTTGCTCAAAAATAATCAATCCTATCTTATATCTATTGCAATAGTCCTTCCAGCTTGGATAAGCATATTTATAAAAGTTTTTTTGATATTTTTCACCTATCGCAATCGTTGCAATATAGTTCTGAGAAGCTCCTGCCTTAATAAGAATTTTCATTATTTTTGAATTTGCTTAAATTTATTGTTATCGTTAGTATGATTGCTGTGAATTTTTGGCCTTAAACATTATTCTGATTGATTATTATCTTCTCATAGAAATTATATTTTTACATTAATAGTCGAGATCTTTTAACAGCTTATTAATTTTATAATTAGGTTTTTAAGAACCTCCACTTCATCCCCCGTATTTTAATTTAGTTGAACCTGTATTGAAATATGGATCTATGATTTTTTTTCTTTTTTACGAGAAAATTAATTCCTCATTAAAAATAAATTTTATTAAGTCTTACTAGAAGCTACCAACTACAAAATCCACCATCAACTATAAGAGTCTGACCAGTTACATACTCAGATAGATTGCTGGCTAAATAAGCAATCGTACCTTTAAAATCTTCCTCTCTCGCCATTTTCTTTAATGGTGTCCTTGCCTCATATTTAGACACAAAACTCTCCGGCTGATTTCTGTATACTCCACCGGGAGCTATAGCATTTACTCTAATTTTAGGCGCTAAAGTCGTTGATAACCACCTAGTTAACTGTATTAAGCCGCCCTTTGATGCGGCATATGCCGCCGGATTTCCCATATTAGTCCCATCATATAAATCCCAGTTTGGGCCAACAATTCCGTATATCGAAGCTATGTTGATAACAGATGGGGATATTGAATTTTTTAACAATGGCAAAAATCCTTGCGTTAAATGAAATGGACAAGTTAAGTTGACTTCGAGAGCTCTTCTCCAGGTTTCAAGACTTTGATTCTCAAAATCTGTTGTCCATCCATCTAAGCTTGTCCCACCCAAAAATGCTGCGTTGTTTATTAAGATATCTAAATTTTTGTACTCTTTATTGATAGCGCAAATAAGTTTATCTCGCTCTTGCTCCTGCTCAATATCACATTCAAATACAATTATTTTTTCTCTATATTTCTGATAAAAACTAGATTCTTCTTTATTGCAATTTGGTAAATCAATAACTATTAACTCCGCACCTAACTCGGCCAATGCCTCGCATATTATCAACCCTATTTTTCCAAATCCACCGGTTATCAAGGCAGTTTTATTTTCTAAAGTTATTAACTCAGCGATTGATTTCATAAGACTACTGACCTTCTGATAGTAAAAATTCTGCAATCCTAAAATCTAGGCTAGTGTCAATATCTATAGCTCTTTCTGGTGGAATTAGAACTCCGGAAATGGTTCCATCAAAAATTGAGTTATTCTTTAATACAAAATCTGGAGATGTTACATAGACGACAGTTGTCATGTCATAAACAACTGGGGCATCCTGTCGTCTAACCAGAGTTGAAGTTGGATTAATAACCCTCTCCAATCTACCTGATTTACCAATCTTCACCATATTGAAATATGGATTTCTATGAGAATCTGTCATTGATATGACAACATCACATTGGGAAATTTTATATTCGGCTAGAGCATTTTTAATATCTAAATTTGACCTCAATGGAGCAGTCGTTGGCATTGAGAGCATTATCTTGGGTAGGCAACCCTCCGTATTATTCAGATAGTTTAGAGCATGTTGCCAAGACAGCCATTCAGGACTTTCATCTGTGGCCAGTTCGGCTGGCCTCATAAATGGAACCTCCGCCCCGTATTCTATTGCCACCTCCGCTATTGCCGTTGAGTCCGTAGAAACTATGACCCTATTAATTTGATCGCAACTTTTAGCCTGCTCAATAGTCCATGCAATTAATGGTTTGCCAAGCAAGGGTTTAATATTTTTATTTGGTAAGCCTTTAGAGCCACCCCTAGCAAATATGAACGAAACTATTTCATCTTTATTAGTTTGTGACATGTATTAATTCTCTCCTACAAGTTTGGCCAGATAGTTTGGCTGCACTAACCACCTCCAGAGTACGCAGCGCATCCTCCCCTGTAACCAGTGGCTCAGAGCCACTTAAGATACACTCAACAAAACTCTGAAGCTGTCTTTCATAAGAATAATCAGCATTTATCTGATCCCTAAAAACCTCTGCCCATTCGTTAGACTGATAATTGATTGTCGACACTACCCCTGAAACTGCATCCCACTTAATTGATCCCAGCTCACCAACAACAGTGCATCCCCTCCTATAATCGCATCTAAAGCAGTCTAATACTAGCGTTAGCACTGCCCCTTGATTTGCACCTCTCAGGCCACAATTTAGAGATGCAAAATCTTCTGTGTCCATATCCAATGTACTAATTTTTCTAACATCGGCCATAACCCAACTTATTTCACCAAATATCCATCGCAAATAATCAATTTCATGACTAATTTCTAGTAAAACGCCTCCACCTAGATTTTTATGAGCCGTAACCGAGTTTTTGTAATCAATATTTGGTCTCCACTGCGCCAGATTTCGACCAAAATTAGCCTCAATATGATAAATTTTTCCAATTAATCCCGAATCAACAGCTGATTTAAAATTCTGTAGAGATGGTAAAAATCTTAGGTTATAACCAACTGTCAATAGTATTTTTTTACTATTGCACTCGTCAATTAATTCTCTAACACCATGAACTTGATCTGATATTGGTTTTTCAATTAACAGATGACATCTAATGCTTGCAAGGAGTAATGCAATTTTCAAATGTAATGGCGCTGGATTTGCAACAATTGCGAGGGTCGGTAAAAAATCTACAGCCTCTTTTTCGCTTTTAAATAAATAGTCATAATTATCTAATAGTTTTTTGCAACTCAATTCACGCTGAAAGACTCCTACGTTGCTTAAGGGGTAATTTTTTCGGACAATTTTTAAATGTCGCTCACCAATATTGCCAGTGCCTACGATTAAAATTCGTTCTGGTGTCATGCAGTCAAAAAATCAATATCAATTTTTGGCCAAGACGCCAATCGAATGCCTGAATTAAGGATAATTTTTCTTGCATTACTTAACCCATCTCCAATAAAGTTATATAGATGTGCGGTTGCAACTGCATCTACTCTGCTATTTTTTAACCCATTTACCAAGTGGCTAGCATTTCCTGCTCCTCCACAAATGACCAAAGGGGATGAAATATTTCTAGAAAACATATTAAGCATATCAAAATCAAAGCCCTGACCTGTTCCATCACGCTCAATTGAATTCAAAATCCATTCGCCCACCAATCCTGTAAAGTCTAATTTTTCTACTCTCTGAAAACCATTATCGATATGGAATGTTCCTGAATTTGAATAAATTCCATAACTAAGCATATTAATCTTTCTAATATCTAGTTGCCCGACTATACACTGCTGTCCAAAAACACCACATACTTCTTCAACAAGCGGTAAGTTTTCAAATAAAACAGAATTTAAAATTATCTTATCAGCTCCGGACATTAGCAGTTTTTTTGAGAATTCAAACGTTCTGATGCCGCCACCAGCTGCAATAGGAACAAAACATTTTTTTGCTAATTCCTTTAGCGTTGCACAGAAATCATCCTCGTAACATGGTGCCTTACTTACATTTATAACAGCTAACTCATCTATATAGAATGATATTTTTGAGAAATCGTAATTACTATTTAGCCAATTGTAATCACCAACTTTTTGAAGCCTAAAATTTCTACTTAAGTAAAAATTACTATCGCCATAATACAAAATAAAAATTATTCTCTTTTTAAGCATTTCATTATGCTTTTAAGAAATTATTGATAAGATAAAGTCCATTTGTTTGACTTTTTTCTGGATGAAATTGTGTGGCAAAAAGATTTTCATGTTCATAAGCAGCAATAAATTTTTCCCCCCCATAATTGCATAAAAATTTTGTCCCATTAATTTCACGGTCTGACAATCTATAGGAGTGCACAAAGTAAAAGTCAGAATTATTTTTAATTCCTGATAATAATCTATTAGGCTCATCGGGAATAGCTACTTCATTAAACCCAATGTGTGGAATTTTTTTGTTTAAGCCTTCGTTAAACCGATTAACTGAGGTCTTAATAAAGCCAAGCCCATCATGAAAGCCACCCTCTTCACTAGATTCGGCAAGCAATTGCATGCCAAGACATATTCCTAAAATTTTTCTCTTTTTAATTAAAACAAACTCTGATATTGCTTCGTTAAGACCTGAATTTTTAAGAACTTTTATTGCCCGCCCAAAGGACCCAACTCCTGGAAGAATTATTACATCCGCCTTCAAGATATCATTAGCACTAGATGAAAGTATTGCTTTTTTTCCGAGAAATTCTACAGCATTTATTACGGAGTAAATATTTCCCATGCCGTAGTCCACAATAGTAACTTTCAAGCTCAACTCACTGTAAATTTAGGCGCCCATCTATCACCCTTCATTTCGAAAAGGTTTTTATTTGCCCACCTGTCCAGTATTCCATCAAATCCCTCTTTTGAGATTTGATAATATTCTAAATAGGTTTTTATAAATTCTTCAGGATATTGACCATCATAAATACGAACCAAATTTACTGCTTGATCCCTATCCATGGCACCCCTTCTTATTTCAATAGATGCATCTTGATTTGCTCTACCAAATCCAAATTTTAAGTACATTAGATATGTATGTAGGGCGTATAAAGCTTGATCATTTTGGGAATAATTTGTAAACGTACCTGAGCTATTCACATCCGATTCCTCAAGACCGCAAAATTCTTTCGCAATCAAATAATTCCTGTAGGGATCCCAGTTTTCAAAATAGGACCAATGCGTAATTTCAATTTTGCAATTTTTTAAATCTGAATTATCGGGAAATTTAAAGAAATTAAGATCCATTTCTAACAAACCAGATCTGTTAATTACTTTGTCGTATCCACCTTCCAAATATATATCCTTCATATACTGGACTGTATATATTGGGTCCTTATCAGTTTTAGTGGTTCCACCATACTCAACCTCTCCATCCTCACCATAAAATATTAAATCAATACCCAACTTTGCTGCCATTCTAACTACTGCTGACTGAATGGAAATGAGCCATCCATAATACGGAAAACCCATCTCTATAAAACCTGTTTTGTTTAAAACACGCATGGTTTCATGATTTGGGTTTATTGAAATATGGTCATATCCACTTTTTATGAAATTTTGTAGATTTTTTTCACCCAATACTAAAGGTAAGGCGGGGGTAACGGTTAGCGCAAGAGGATTCATTCCATATTTGTGCTTGAGGTTATAGGCGACATACGATCCATCTTTGCCACCACTTACTGGAACTAAACAATCAAATTCTCCATTTGAGCGTCTATGTTTATTTAACAACTTTTCAAGCTCTTTTTGTCGTGGGGTCCAATCCATTAAGCTCTTTTTTTCCATCCAAAGGCATGCATTACACCGCCCCCTTTTGTCAAAACTAATTCTTGGCCTTGTTGACATAGCCAAGCAATGAGTACACCAATGTATTTTATTCATCATATTGTCTATTTTTATTAGATATCAATCGTCACTATTATTTCCTTGAAAGCCTTACAAACAAGCGCTATATCTTCATCAGAAAGTGTTGTTGCAGATGGCAAACTAATGCCGCATTCAGATAATTCACTTGATATTTTGTATGTCAAATCTTTTTTTGCAAATCTTTTATAAGGTGGCATTTGATGCAAGGGGTAAAAAATCGGCCTTGCTTCTATCCCACGCAACGCTAATTTTTCAATAATTGAGTTCCTAAATTCTCTATATTTTGAATCTAAGACAATAGTAAACAACCAATAGGAATTAAATACATCAACAGATTCATTAGGAAGCTCAACCTCTTTAAGATCGTGTAAATATTTAATATATGAATTTGCAATGGATCTTTTTGCATCTACTAATGTTTTAGCCTTTTCAATCTGTCCTAAACCAATTGCAGATTGAATATTAGTAATTCGGTAGTTGAAACCAACGACATCATGCCAATATCTTTTTAAAGGATTCATTCCATGATCCCTCAATATTTTGGCTTTTTTCATCATCTCCAAATCTTTAAAAACCATCATCCCCCCTTCTCCAGTTGTTATCGTTTTGTTTCCGAAAAAGCTAAAGGTGCCTATGTCCCCAAAATTACCCACGTGCCTTTCCTTATATCTCGTTCCAAATGCTTCCGCACAATCCTCAACTATATAAATGTCATTTTGATTTGCCAATTTAACCAAATCGTCCATCTCTACAGCATAACCATATAAGTGAACAGGGACTATAGCTCGAGTTTTTGAATTAATTAACCGCCTTAATATATTCATATCAAGTGTTAGAGTTTTTTTGCTTACCTCGCAAAGCACAGGTGTGGCACCTTGGTACAAAATCGCATTAACTGGGGCTGCAAAAGTTAAATTAGGCACAATTACCTCATCTCCCGGCCCAATATCAAGTGTAGCCAACGCCAAATGCAAGGCCACAGTACCATTTGATACTGCCAAGCAATTTGAATTTTCGACATACTTTCCAAATTCATTCTCAAATTTAACTACATATGAGCCTTGAGATGAAATCCAGCCTGACTTTATGCAATCTGTAACGTACTCAAGCTCGCTTCCATCAAATACTGGTTGAGTCAGCGGTACCTGATGGTAGCGATTTAGACTTGCATAGTCTACAAGAGTTCCATTATTCCCTATGATTGGGACTATTTTAAAGTTTTCTAGTGCTTCCTGTATAGCTTTAAGCGATGAATTAAAAGGTAAGCTTGTGTACTCACTACGAATAATTTTTTCTATTTTTGTATTTATAGAGTGCCCGTTGAGTAAAGCTCGTCTAATATCTCCATCAGTGATGATGCCGCATAAAATATCTCCATCAATGATAAAACTAACGCCCTGGCCATTACGGCCAATTACCTCCATCACGTCCCTAAGGCAAAGACTACGGTCAACTGTCAGATCTTTTAATTTTGGCAACTTATCATTCAACGCATCATCCTTCAAACTGTTAGTAATTTATTCTCAACGAGATTAACCTGGCCACTCAAAGCATCTTCAGAAACTCCGTAAACTTCTAAACTGTAATAATCTAGGTCTCTTCTAATGCAATTCCAGAACCAGCTCTCTTCTTCTACCGGCCAATTCAAATCCTCCAAGCCATTATTTTCACTTAAGTGATAGGCATGAACCCATTGTGATATTTGATTATGTGCCTTAACAGCATTAAATCCTAATGTTACAGAGCTCACATATAAGTGTGCTAAATCCACTAATAACCCAACATTTGATGGAACATTATTCATGAAATTGCTAATTTCATCTGGACTGGTAAGTAAAAGCGGATCTTCTTGGTAAACCTTGAAATTTCTTGATCCAATTACATTATTTTCAATTAAAAGCATAACATCATGCTGCTTAGCATAATTAGCTAAATCGGCAATAGATTCTCCAAAAACCTCTAAAGCAGAGTTTCTATCTAACAATTTATATCTTCGAAGTTCTCCACCAAGCTCCTCAACCTTTGGATTAACCCTAAATCCCGCATGAAAACTATAAATTTTTTCTCCATATTTTGCTGCGATTCTGATTGCATTCTCAACATGAGCATGAGAAATTTGCTTAATATGCTTGTCTGTACTTGCTAAATTAAATACGAAAGGATTTTTTGGGGGCGGAAAATAATTATGTATACGTAAATTTGCATGAGGGTAAATACTTTCAATTTCTGCCTCATATGATTCAGAAAAAGCTCCGCCTGAAAGCTCAATATTTTTTAAGCCAACAGATAGCAATCTTTTTGCGTATTGAACCGCAGAAACTTTTTTTTGCCCGCCAGTTGAGGTGAAAATCATTATAAATCTGCGATCCTTTTTGCCGGAGTTCCAACATAAGTTCCCTCTTGAATCAGGTTGGTAATCACTGTTGCGCCTGCTCCAACTACAATTTTTGAGTGCACATTAATTCTATCAATTATGGTTGCGCCTGCGCCAATAAAACAGTCTTCTTCAATTTTTACCCTCCCACAAATAGTGCTATTTGGCGCAAGGTGACAATTACTGCTAATTTTTGACTCATGATCAATGACTGCGCCTGTATTTACTAAAATATTATTCCCTAGTTTTGCAAACGGCCCAATAAATGATTGTGCACAAATTATATTTCCAAGACCAAGCTGAGCCGATGAATCAACTACGCAATCAGGAGATATCAAATTTGGCAATAAATATCCATAATCTTGTAAAGCCTGCCACCATTTTTTTCTAAGGGCATTGTTTCCTATAGCTAGGTAAAAATCAGGTAGATCATAATCGTTTACATATCTAGTAAAGTCTTTAGAACCACATATCGGTATACCTAGCATTTGATCATCAATAGGGTCTTCATTTAAATCTACAAATACTTTTATTTCATGAGTTTTGCATCTTTTTATTATTGAAAAGATTACTCTAGAATGTCCGCCCGTTCCAATTATTATTGCACTTCTCATTTTTTACTCAATTTCATTTAAACTCAAGAAGTGTCCAGCTTTAAGACTCTGCCGCGCCTTTTTACCCAAAACATATGTGATTAGATTTGCTTGTAATCCGGTTCCTGGACGCATTAAAGTTAAATCAGATAGTCTAATAGTCTCTCCTGCGTTGATTTCTCTTGATAAACAAATACTTTTCCTTGAGACATCTGCCATGCCCAACTCTTCCATTTGAGCTTTTTTTCTCTTTTCTCCCAACATTTTTTCAGCATCTCTAATGCTATGTACTAGATAATTAAACTCATTAGGCGTTGAAGATGCTGCTTGATCTGGACCAGAAAGCGACCTGTCGATAGTAAAGTGCTTCTCAATTACCTTTGCATTTAAAGCAATAGCTAAAACTGATGCAATATGACCTTGACTATGATCAGAATATCCAATTGGCAAATCAAAGGCTGAACCAAGGGTACTCATAGCTCTCATATTAAGTGATTGAGCAGAACATGGGTAGTTTGATACACAATGCAACAGAACAATATCTTTATGAGCTGCGTTACTATAAATATCTACTACGTCTTCAACCTCACCTAAACTAGACATGCCTGTCGCTATCATTGTTGGTATTTTTGTGGAAGCTATAAACTGATGTAACGGCAAATCTACAATATCTGCTGACGCAGTTTTTAGAATTTTTATACCTAGATTCACTAAAAATTGAGCACTCTCAATATCATATGGCGTCGATATAAAGTCAATTCCTAAATCTTTGCAATTCTCATATAAGATCAAGTGATCATTTCGGCTAAGCTCTAATCGCTTTATCATCTCAAAATGAGATTCACTTGGATCCGTATGGTTTATTTGATATGAGACTTTTGGGGTGCCTTGAGAAACTAAACGTTCAGCATTAAATGTTTGAAACTTAACAGCATCTGCACCAGCAATTTTTGCCTGTTTAATCATTTCTTTTGCTAGTAAAACATTGCCGTTATGATTTACACCAATTTCAGCAACTATATAGCAGCGATTCAGTTTTTGAAAATAATTATCATTCATTGATTGATTTGTTTTTTAAAAATTTTAATTTGATCAGCCATGCTTGGCATACTCATCTTCAGAAATTTACAAAGTTTTTTATTACTTAGACTCATGTCAGTTGGCCTTCTTACCAAATCTTTTCTATCTCTAATACCGATTGGAATAAGTAGAGCTTGATCAAAATTGAACTCATGAGCAAGCAAAATCCCAAACTCATATTTTGAAATTCTTTCATTTGATGAAACATTAAATACACCTTTAGCTTTACCCGCAATTAATTTATGCACACAGCTAACTAGTAGCTTCATCAGTATAGGGGTATAGAAAACATTGTGAAATAAGTCTATGGAAACATTACTAGCTAAGCTTTTCACAATTTTACTAGCAAATGAGTCTCTATAGCTTAGTCCTGGGCCATAAAAGTTTGTTCTTATTACTAGTCCATTGTTGCACTCTTGAAGCACTACTTCTTCTGCCTTGGCTTTAGTAATTGCATAATTATTAATGGGGGAGATTAAGTCGTCTTCTGAGAGCATTGATTTTGACCCATCATATAAATGGTCGGTCGAGATATGGACTATTTTAATACCATTCTTTTGGCACGTCCGAGCAAGAACTTTTGCAATTTCTACATTTACGTAATAAGCAGTAATTGGATTTAATTCACATTCTTCTACACTAGTAAGTGCAATAGTATTAATAACTATATCCGGCTTAAATTCCTGTAATATTTTGAGAAAATCAATCTCTGAAATCTCACTAATTTTATATTTTTCTATTCCAGATAAATCAATCGGAGTCAAGTGCTCAACTAGGGCAACGGTATGAAAAGATAAAATTTCTTGCGCCCAATTTATGGCAAGTAAACCAGAGCCGCCAGTAAGCAATACCCTCATTTGCTAAAATTTATATTTGGCCAATTTTCATAGAATTATCTTTGATCCATAATTGCAATTCGGACACAGTCATCCATTGTTTATTTAATTCTGAGTTATAAATAAAATTTTCAGGAACTTTTTTTCCATCTTTAATGCGCAAAGGATCCGAGGACCAATTATGCAAAACAGGTAAGATCTTATAGTGGTCATCATATTCAAAAGTATTTGGAGAATCTTCCACTCCAATCATTTGCTCATGAATTTTTTCACCAGGACGAATGCCAATAACTTTATGTTTTGCAGTTGACGATACAGCATTTGCTATATCCGTAACTTTCATAGAAGGAATCTTTTTTACATAAATTTCACCACCAAGCATATCTTGAAATGCGTGCCAAACTAATTCCACTCCCTGTTCGAGAGTAATCATGAATCTAGTCATCCTTGGATCTGTTATTGGTAATTCTCCATTTTTAGCTTGATTTAAAAAAAAAGGTATTACTGAGCCCCTTGACCCCATTACATTTCCATATCTGACAACAGAAAACTTTGTGCTGTGCGTTCCGACATATCCATCATTTGCCGCTACAAACAGCTTATCGGAAGCTAATTTAGTGGCGCCGTAAAGATTAATAGGATTTGAGGCCTTATCTGTTGAGAGAGCAACCACTTTTTTAATTTTTTGATCAATGCATGCATCAATAATGTTCATTGCACCGATAATGTTTGTCTTTATACACTCAAATGGATTGTATTCTGCCGTTGGGACTATTTTTGTTGCAGCAGCATGCACCACCAAATCTATTCCATCTAATGCGCGAGTCAACCTATCTTTATCGCGAACATCCCCAATAATAAATTGAACCCGAGTATTATTTTTAAAGTTTTGGGACATTTCCCATTGCTTCATTTCGTCTCTAGAGTAAATTACTAATCTTTTTGGATTATATTTTTTTAACGCTAGCGGAACAAAAGATTTTCCGAAAGAACCAGTTCCACCTGTAATTAGTATTGCATCATCCATCTAGACATTTACCTTTGAATTCAATTTTGACCAATAACTTCCTGATATGTACCCATTTTTTCTAAGCGACCTGAATTGATTTTAATAATCAAATCACATCCACCCAAAGTCGACAATCTGTGGGCAATTATTATTAAAGTTAATTCTTTATCCAGCTTAATGAGATTGGCCATCACCCTGGCTTCCGTATCATTATCCAATGCACTTGTTGCTTCATCCAACACAATAATTTCACTATTTTTATAAAGTGCTCGTGCCAGCCCTATCCTCTGCCTTTGCCCCCCCGATAACTTAACGCCCCTTTCACCAATTTGAGTTTGAAAACCTAGGTCTAATGAGCTTATAAACTTATCAGCCTCTGCAATTTGTGAAACAAGCTTAATTCTGTCAAAGTTAATTTCTTTAAATGGCAAACCAAAAGCAATATTTTCGGCAATAGTAGAATCTGAAAGATATATCGACTGCGGTACGTGTGCAATTTTTGACATCCATTGCCTAGAATTTGCTTCAGTTATGACTTCACCATCAATATATAACTGCCCCTCAGTTGATTGCAACAATCCCATCAATAAATCTATCAAAGTAGACTTACCAGAACCAGTGCTCCCGATAATCCCAACTTTTAATCCCTTATTAATTCTCAAATTGATATTTTTCAGAACTGGCTCACTTGAGCTGCCTTGATATCTAAATGAAACATTGTGAAGTCTAATACATTCCTTAAATCTCAACTTCGGCGAATAACTCGAAACGATATTATTAGGAATGGGTTGATTCAACAAATTCAACCCATCTCTTACTGATGCTGCCCCCCCCTTAATAGAAGATAGTGCAGAAAAAATTTGTTGGGCTAATGGCAATACTTTTTGAGCACCTAAGGCAAATATGCCCAATAAAGGAATGATATCTCTTATACTATCCTCTTCTGAAGAAAAATAAAAAGCCGTTAGTACTAGCGCTATAATACCAAATGCTTCAACTGCATATCGCGGGGAGGTACTAATGACATGAGAACTTCTCTGAGCTTGACGTAATTCGTTATCAGCTTTTTTAAATTGCTCACAAAAATAACTTTGATTAGCATCAATCAAAATATCTCTTATGCCGCCGAGACTCTCTTGAAGAATTTTTATTGCAGTCACCGAGTTAGATGCAACTACCCTGCTATTATCAATTAATTTTTTTCTTGAGATTGCAATTATTGTTACATAAGTTAATCCAAACCCTATAATGATAATTAATCCTATCCAAAGATCAATGTATAAAAAAATGCATAGGATAGCAAATAAAATAAGTGAAGATGACGCTATTATCAAAACTGGTGCAACCCCATAATGAATTAATGCGTCTGTTTTTGATATGATCCCACTTATAACCAAGCTACTAGATTGCGATAAATGAACTTCATAAGGTTGTCGCAAAGTTTTTTCGAACATTTTGCTACCCCAAACCGCCCCAAGTCCGAATGAATACTTTGCGCTCGTACACATGAGAAAAATTCGGGTTATTGCTGCAAATATTGCTGCGAAACAAAATCCAATAGTAATAATGGCTAAAAATTCACGTGCTGTATTGCATCCAAAAAAAACAACAACTGTCGAAAATTTGGGATCTTGAAAAATTTTATCTGGGTTAATTACTGCAGCCAAGAATGGAAAAATAGCGCCAATAGATATAAATTCCGCTAAGGAGGAAATAATCATTAAGGCAAAAACCCAGTAGCCGAATTTTCTATTTCTTGAATCAACATGACCCCATAATTCGAGCAAATTTGCGTAGGGATTTTTTTTAGTATAAATCATCAAGTTATCATGAAATTTGATGATATTTTTTATACCATTCAATAAAATTAACGATACCAACCTCAACACTTGTCCGAGGCTGAAATTTATACTTAGTTATTAAGTCATCAATATCTGAAAGGGTGTTTGGAATATCGCCATTTTGGATGTTTAGATATTTTTTTATTGCTGATTTTCCAATCGTCCTCTCTAATATAGTAATATAATTCATCAAATTTACTGAATTACTGTTTCCAATATTATAAATCCTCCATGGCGCACTGCTTGTTGCGGGATCGGGGTTGCTAGAATCCCAATTTGAATTATGGGTTGGTGGATCATCTAAAACCCTTAAAATTCCCTCAACTACATCATCAATATAGGTAAAGTCCCTGCGATGATTTCCGTCATTAAAAATTTCAATTACTTCTCCATTATAAATTGCCTTTGTAAATTTATACAATGCCATGTCCGGCCTACCCCATGGGCCATATACTGTAAAGAATCTCAGCCCGGTGGTTGGCAAACCAAAAATATGGCTATATGAGTGCGCTATAAGTTCGTTTGATTTTTTTGTTGCTGCATAAAGATTTAGGGGATGGTCTGCAGAGTGATGAGGTGAAAATGGGAGGCATGAGTTAGACCCATAAACACTTGAGCTACTAGCGTATACCAAATGACTTACCGAAAATTTTTTACATGCCTCTATGACATTAAAAAAACCTATTATGTTACTTTTAATATAAGCACTTGGATTTTCAATTGAATAACGAACTCCAGCTTGTGCGGCTAAATTTATAACTTTATTGGGCTTGTACTTATTAAAGATTGAATCCATAACATCAACGCTAGAGATATCTTCTTGATAGTGATGAAAAGCGGGATGACTAAGATACCTATCTAACCTTGCCTTCTTGATAGAGGGATCATAGTAATCATTGTGATTATCTATACCGATTACCTCATAGCCCCGATCAAGAAGGGCAATTGTTACAGCAGAGCCAATAAATCCAGAAGAGCCTGTTAATAAAATTTTCATATAATAATTTTCGAAATTTAATTATTTATAAACTAAAAGATATAAATTTAACTACCTTAAAGTTCATGTCATTCTTTATGATTAGCGATTGCGAATAGTTCTTATTATAAAGAAGCTATTTAGACTCGTAAACAATTTTCTTAAATATTCCAATAAATATTATCATCATCAAATCTAAATGATGGGGAAACGAATTTTTATCGATTTGTACCGCCCCATAAATTTACATTTCTTAAAGAATGCTCAGTAATTTGCAAGCCCCACACTGAGTTTTTTCTAATTAACTCGTATTTATTTTCTCTTTATTTAAGAACATGATCCACTGAACAATATCACAGTCAAACTAACAATAGTTTGGTGGGGGTTCTTCTTATATCTTTTTGATTATTTGACTTTATTTTAATTTTCTTTAGTTAGCTTTTTGGTCAACCCTTAATACAGTTTTTTTAAAAAAACAAGGCCAAAAATTTGAATGTCTTACTGTTTTGTTCTGCTAAATAAATTATGTAATAAATGCATATACTACTTAAATTTTTTACTAGCGTTTACCACTTAAGATAGATTACTAATACAACATTGATGGAGTCTCTATGGCAAGCTTTCATTCAAATCAATAAACTAGGTTTTGGTTTTCTAACTTAATAAAGGCTAGAGCTGATAATTCTGTGATTGATTTGCGTAGTTAGTTTTTCACTAACATCGCCACTTGTGATTTAGGCCGAGTTTCAAGTCGAATTATTTTAGGTGTGGGCAGAATTAATATTGGCTAATTTTTAAAAAAAAACTATTTTTCTGACCTCAATAGAAATGAATCATTTGGTTTTATTAAAATCAGTGAACAACACAATGCTAGCAAATAAAATAAGATTTCCAATCCATGATCAATCGCCACCTCTCCGACCAAATACAAGAATGGCAACAGGATGACAAAACTTAGTATAGTCATTTTTGCTGGATATGCATTTCTATATGTATTTCTAAGCAAAATAATGAAAATTGCAAAAATAAGTACAAGGATTGGAATGCCAAAGGCTAATCCAAGCTCTACCCAACCACTGTGGGTAGCGATCATTGGGGCACTTGATTCCATCGTGGCAGTCAATTGTGTTTTGGGAATTTTTGAATATGGGTAGGCCAATATTCCCACCCCTTGAGGATATTGAATAATCCCCCTAATACCTGCAGTTGCCCAAGCAATGCGCTCATAATTATTTGGGGTAACTTTCTCACCTAGTTCGTTTACTGGATAGCCTAATTTAGCTACGTTTTGCCATTGTGGATAACGATCGATTTGAATTGCAATACTTGCATCACTTAACAAGGTAGTCCAACCATGATTAACCTTGGAATGTAAAAACACGAAGTTCAAAATGATCGATAAACAAATCCCCCCTAATATGAAGATAAGCCGTTTACGCAGAAACATTCTATCCATTTTGGCTTTTGAAAGATAGGCAACACCACAGACAAACCAAAAGCAGAAGAGAATGATCGAAATTCCAATGCCATTTTTAGAATTAACAATGTAAACAAAAGACCATAAAACAACAATCGTACTAGTTAACCAATAGGTTAAATTAAAGTAAACAGCTGGGCTCCATTGAAATTTAATGGTACGCAAATAGTCGAATAGGAAGCCATGAACACCTGCTAACAATATAGTCCCCATTAACACGGTATTGATTTTGAGGTGAAATAAGTAATGATCGTAATCAGGCACGTAGAGTTTTTGTTGAGAAAGGGCTCGGGGGATGTATTGACATAAAAGTACAAAAAAGCTAACAAAAACACCAGCCCATAAAAAATTAAGTCGGTTAGGATTTTTTTTGAGGGAAAATCCAGTTCCAAAACCAATAATAGATGCTAATAAAGTTCTTAGCCAAGTACTTTTAAGCTCATTAAGTTGATTGATGGAATCAATCGAAAAAAATAAATAATGGGCAATAACCCAAAAGAATATGAGGACAAGCAAAGCAATTGGTGCTATGTTCCAAAAATTGAATTGCTTTATAACAGACTCATGCTTAAATTCTTGGTGAATATAAAAGATAGACAGAAGAGTTCCCGTCAGTAGCAAGATGTTACGCAAAGCAATGGTTTCTTTTACAGCCCAAATTCCAAGTAAAGCACTACTTAAAATCAATAGGGCCCACTGAATATTTTCTCTTGAATTCTTTTTGCATTGATTTTCTATCAAATTAATAATGATCATTCGTGTTTTACTTAATGCTTTAATAAGTAAGAGAGTTTTGATAATTTTAAGTTTAAAATACTAATCACTGATTTGGAGTGTGTTTTATAAAATCATGATAAGTTCTGTCTATGCCACTAGCCAAATCAACTTCGGGCATCCAGCCTAAATTATTGAGCAATTTTGAGTTCATCAACTTTTTAGGCGCTCCGTCGGGCTTGCTAGCATCAAATTGAATCTCTCCTTGATAACCAGTAACTTTGGCAACCAAATTTGCAAGCTCACTAATCATGCAATCACTTCCAAAGCCTACATTGAGATGGCTTTGATTGGCTCTTGTATGATGATCGTAAACTTTTTTCTCAAGCTCCATAACAAAAACTGCGGCTCTAGCCATATCATCCACATACAGAAATTCACGTCTTGGTGTTCCAGTACCCCAGATAACTACCTTTTTAGCTTTACTCATCTTCGCTTCATGAAAACGACGCAATAATGCAGGAATTACATGACTATTCTCGTGATGGTAGTTATCGCCAGGGCCGTATAAATTGGTTGGCATCACCGAGCGGTAATCAATTCCATGAGACTGGCCATACTGACGGTTATAACTCTCGCACATTTTGATGCCAGCAATCTTGGCAATCGCATAGGGCTCATTAGTGGGCTCTAATTTTCCAGTGAGAAGAGCATCTTCGGCCATAGGTTGCTCAGCAAGTTTTGGGTAGATGCAACTAGAGCCTAAAAATAGTAGCTTTTCAACTCCACTCATAAACGCTTGATGGATGACATTATTTTGCACCATCAAATTGTTATAAATAAAATCAGCAGGGTAGCTATTGTTGGCATAAATACCGCCTACCTTGGCCGCTGCTAGGTAGACTTGATTGGGTTTCTCGGTTTCAAAAAACTGTTTTACGGCCGCTTGATTTATTAAATCTAATTCTTCGTGTGTGCGATAAAGTAAATTGGTATAGCCCTTGCGTTGCAACTCCACCTTTATAGCGGAGCCCACCATGCCACGATGGCCTGCAATATAAATCTTTTGGTTTTGGTTGGCTAACAAAAAATATTTCCATTAATTTTTTATAAATCTACTGAGTTACTTTTCCTTACCGACAGTAACATCATAACCATGCTTTTTCAAAAGTGCATGTTTTTTTGCTTGATCGAGATCATAGGCGACCATCTCTTCGATCATTTGATCAAGCGTTATTTCAGGGACCCAGCCGAGTTTTTCTTTGGCTTTGGTGGGATCCCCCAAAAGGGTCTCGACTTCCGTGGGGCGATAGTAATGCGGGTCTATTTGCACAACGACATCACCGACCTTTAAGGCGGGGGCTTGGTCACCCTCGATCTTTGCCACAATCGCCTTCTCGCCTTCTGCTTTTCCTTCAAACCTTAGGGTGATGCCCAACTCATTCGCACTCTTTTGAATAAACTCGCGCACGGTGTATTGAACCCCGGTGGCAATCACAAAATCCTGTGGTTGGTCTTGTTGGAGCATGAGCCATTGCATACGAACATAGTCTTTGGCATGACCCCAATCGCGCAAGGCATCAATATTACCCATGTAGAGACACATCTCTAGACCTTGGGCGATATTGGCTAAGCCGCGTGAGACCTTACGGGTCACAAAGGTCTCGCCTCGACGTTTGGATTCATGGTTAAAGAGAATACCATTGCAAGCATATATGCCATAGGCTTCACGATAATTTATGGTGATCCAGTACGCATAGAGTTTGGCAACTGCATAGGGGCTTCTTGGGTAAAACGGAGTGGTCTCTTTTTGCGGGATCTCCTGCACTAAGCCATAAAGCTCAGAAGTGGATGCTTGATAAAAACGGGTTTTCTTTTCCAGACCCAAAATGCGAATGGCCTCCAAAATACGTAAAGCGCCAATCGCATCCACGTCTGCCGTATATTCGGGCGACTCAAAGGAGACTGCCACATGGCTTTGTGCTCCGAGGTTATAAATCTCATCGGGTTGGCTTTGCTGAATAATCCGCACTAAATTACTCGTGTCGGTCAAATCGCCATAGTGCAGAATTAAATTGGGATGGTTGACGTGCGGATCTTGGTAGAGGTGATCAATGCGCTCAGTATTAAATAAAGATGCACGCCGCTTAATGCCGTGCACAACATAGCCTTTTTCCAATAAGAGCTCGGCCAGATAAGAACCATCTTGGCCGGTAATACCAGTAATCAGGACGACTTTTTCTTTACTCATATCTATCACTTTTTAACTTAATTTAGTCTATGGGACTATTTTCGCCCATAAGTATCCTCAAAGCGCACGATGTCGTCTTCCCCCAAATAACTACCCGACTGTACCTCAATGATTTCCAGAGGCACTTTACCCGGATTAGCTAAACGGTGCGTTTGCCCTTGCGGGATGTAGGTACTTTGGTTTTCGGAGAGCGTAATCACTTGATCGCCATTAGTGATTTCTGCGATACCCTTGACCACAATCCAGTGCTCGGCACGATGATGATGCATTTGCAAGGATAGACTTGCCCCGGGCTTGACTTGAATACGCTTCACCTTAAACCGCTCGCCCTCATCTAAATTATCATACCAGCCCCAGGGTCGTTTAACCTTGCGATGTAAATTCTTTTCTTCGCGCCCTTCTTCCTCTAAGCGACTCACAATGGCTTTAACCTCTTGGCTATTGTTTCGATCGACCACCAAGACAGCATCGGCCGTCTCAACAATCACGAGGCTATCCACACCCACAGCACTTACTAAGCGTGTGCTGGAGTAAACCAGTGAATTAGTCGTTTTATTTAGTAAGGTATCGCCACGCGTCACATTGCCTTGCGCATCGGGACTGCCTGCCTGCCAAACCGCATCCCAAGCACCCAAATCATTCCAGCCGGCATCAAGGGCTACCATCTGGATAGCAAAGCGGGATCCCGGGCAGTGCTCCATCACTGCGTAATCAATTGATTCGCTTGGAATGGTATTAAAGAGCGTCTTTTCAGGACGAATAAATACTGCGTCGCCACTTGCATCGCTGGTTTTGCCTTGCCATGCCTGAGTCGTTACCTCCAAAATATCGGGGCGAAACTCTTTCAGGGCTGCTAGCCAAACACTGGCCTTAAGCACAAACATGCCACCGTTCCAATAATAGCTACCCTCTTTTAAGTATTGTGTGGCAGTCGCTAGGTCGGGCTTCTCGACAAACCGCTCTACAACCATACCGCTACCACTTTGAGTACCTTGAGCTTGGGCCTTAATGTACCCGTAGCCGGTTTCTGGAGAGCTTGGGGTAATGCCCAAAATAGCAATCGCACCCGTTTGCGCAATCTGAAGAGCTGCTTGCATAGCCTTTCCAAAGGCCAGCTGATTCTGAATCGTTTGATCGGCAGGGGTAATGAGTAAGATTGGATCATCGCCCTGCTCCAAAGCACACAAAGCGGCCAAGGTAAGCGCCGGTGCAGTATTGCGTCCAGAGGGCTCCAGCAATAGTGTTGCCTGAATATCCTTTAACTCACGCAGTTGATCAAGGGCCAAAAACCGATACTCTTCATTGGTCACAATCAGGGTTGCTCCGAGACTTCTCTGAGATCCAGCAGCAGCGTGAGCGCGCTCAATGGCCTGCTGAAATAGGCTGTGCTGCGACGCCCCTCCAGACAGCACTAAAAACTGCTTTGGAAAGCCCGATCGAGATAGTGGCCAAAGACGGGTGCCCGAGCCACCACAGAGAATGACGGGAAGGACTTTAGAGCTTAATGTAATATTGGTCACAATTCGTCTTTTTTAGAGCGTACTCCTCTATTGTAATCGCCTAAATCAAGCAAAATCCGTACACAGATCAAACCCAAGGTTTACTTTAAGCCACATAGCAAGCGTTAAATCAGCCACATTTTTGTTGTAATAATGCCTAAAGAACAACTTAAGCCTTAGTATATTCAGCAGAACTTTTTTTAAACTACTTTCAACCAAAATAGATCGAAAATGAATGGCAGCTAAATCAGTATTAAATAAATGTCTGATAACCCCTCTATGAGTAAAAAAGCCCTAATCATCGGTATAACCGGCCAAGACGGCGCCTACTTGGCCCAGCACTTATTGGCTAAAGGCTATGCGGTCACGGGCTCATCACGTGATGTGATGGCATCTTCTTTTAGCAATTTAAATACGCTGGGTATTCGTGAGCAGGTGAAACTGATCTCCGTGTCTATCAATGATTTTCGAAGTGTCTTGAACGCAATTCAAAGCTGTGATCCCGATGAGATCTACAACCTAGCCGGTCAAACCTCGGTGGGGCTGTCCTTTGAGCAACCGGTGGAAGCCATTGAAAGTATTGCCATTGGTACCCTCAATATTTTGGAGGTGATTCGGGTGCTGGGTAAGTCAGTGCGTTTTTACAATGCTGGATCTAGTGAGTGTTTTGGTGATACAGGCACCACCCCTGCTACTGAAAACACCCCGTTTGCTCCCCGCATTCCTTATGCGGTAGCTAAATCGACTGCCAAATGGTTGATCAATAGCTATCGCGAGTCCTATGGCCTGTATGCCTGCACTGGCATCTTGTTTAACCATGAGTCTCCCCTGCGACCCGAGCGTTTTGTCACCCAAAAAATTGTTGTGGCGGCTAGCAAGATTAAAGCGGGGCTGATGCAAAAGATCCAACTGGGTAATTTGAATATTTGTCGCGATTGGGGCTGGGCACCAGAGTATGTCGAAGCGATGTGGCTCATGATGCAACAAAAAGAACCTGGCGACTTTGTGATTGCTACCGGCCGCATGGAGTCCCTCACCTATTTTGGCGCCAAAGCCTTTGAGTATTTTGATTTAGATTGGCAAAAGTATGTTGAAATCAATCCTTCTTTTTTCCGTCCCAATGAAATTCAGTACAGCGTTGGCAATCCACAGCGCGCCATCGAGTTACTCAAATGGTCAAAGCCCACCGATATTGATGGTGTGATCCAAAAGATGTGCGCCGCACAAGCAAAAAAACTGGATCTTTAAATCCAATCCTGTCGCTGCAATTGACGGTTACTTAGGAACTCTTGCCAATGAGCCGTTGGCAAGCATCAAATACTTCCGCAACAGTCGGTGGCTGTTGTAAATCACCGTGATTGGAGATTTGCTCGGACCAATACCCTTCCGTTTTCCACTTGGGTGAGTCGCAATAGATTTCCACAGTGGGTTTGCCAAGAACCGCAGCGAGATGGGTTAAGCCCGTATCAACCCCGATGGTTAAGGCTGCGTTACCAATCAGTGCGTAGGCCTCTTCAATGGAAATCGCCCTGGGAACAGTCGCCCCTGGTATTTGACTGGCAATTAATTCGCTCGCTTTCCGCTCCGTTGCACTGCCCCACGGAAAAATCAATTGATAGCCGTGATTAGCGAGAGCCTTACCCAAATCCACCCACGATTCATTAGGCCAGCGCTTTGCGGCTCTCGCCGTTGAGTGAAAGCACACTATGTAGGGCATCACTGAGCCATCTGTCGCTTTTTTAAGACCTTCAATTGCCAATACTGGAATCTGATTAATGAGTTCAGTAGGATAAAAATGTGGTGGCTCATCTACACGATTGATGAGTGGCCAATCCAAGGCAGAGCACATCACCTGCCGTGAGCGGTCAATCGCATGGCACTTCACTGGCACATGAACCGATTGGGTATAGAACGTTCTGGCGATTGGTTCATATCCCGAGTATTCGGTTGCATTGCCTAGGCCAGCAACAATGGCCACATCCGATTTTTTAGCCAGAGCACATACCAAAGCGGACTTAAGTAATCCTTGGGTTTCGATGACCACATCATAGGTCGTCGCTTGCAATAATTGGCGCATCGCAAAGAACTCGCGCCATGTGGATAGTCTTAAAAGACTTTTGCGCCAACGCCGCAAAGCGATGGGAATAATTCGATCAATGCCTCTAAAGTTTTCTGTGGTTTGCAGAGGTGCCAATAAAGGCACATAAGCTTCTTCCACAATCCAGTCGATTTGGGCATTCGGTAGGCGCTGGCGTAAATCCCAGACGATGGGTAGGTTATGCAGTACATCACCCAAAGACGAGAGTTTCACCAATAAAATTTTTGGAGCTTTGGCTACTGTAGTAGCTGAATTAGCCAGATCTAATTTGCCCACTTCGGCAAATTCAGACGATTGGGTTTGTCGTGGATGAGTCATACCCACATTATCGTATTGTTTGTAGACCCATTGGTTTTAGAACCAATAAGTCGGGATCACTAAAACTTCGGTGCTTGATCCCAAGCTAGTCCGGCAGCGTCTTTGGCATTGAGTAAAGCCTCTTGACCGAGCGGAATTGGCCAATCAATCCCTACCGTTGGGTCACACCACGACAAACAGACCTCGCTGTGCGGGTCGTAGTAATCGGTGGTTTTATATAAAAACTCTGCTGTTTCAGAGAGCACCAAAAAGCCGTGGGCAAAGCCCGGTGGCACCCAGAGTTGTCGATGGTTATCAGCACTCAAAATCTCTCCCGCCCATTGACTAAAGGTGGCAGAGTTTTTTCGTAAGTCCACTGTGACATCAAAAACCGAGCCAGCAACTACCCGTACCAATTTCCCTTGGGGATGTTTAATCTGATAATGCAAGCCTCGCAAGGTCCACTGCCGTGAGAATGAATGGTTGTCTTGCACAAACTCCACATGGAGCCCAGTCGCTTTTGCAAAATCCTGGGCGTTAAAGGATTCAGTAAACCAGCCGCGCTGATCACCAAAGACCTTGGGCTCCACAATTAATACCTCAGGAATTGCGGTGGGCTTTACCTGCAATTTAGTATTTAAATCTATCGTCATTAATTTACCTTCGCAGATAAACCAATCGGCTGTGCACTGGTGCTTAGTTCATGGAGCATTTTTGTTAAATATTGGCCATAACTGTTTTTACTCAATTGGCTAGCTACCTTCTCCACCACTTCGGCACTAATCCAGCCCTGTCGGTAAGCGATCTCTTCAGGACAGG
>Ga0187844_10000820_pt1 | contig 24229 bp, 40 predicted proteins | sample SpaLakP09_SKY_50_FD_134517 | JGI IMG/M metagenome (GOLD analysis project Ga0187844, IMG submission 134517) | Oligotrophic lake water microbial communities from Sparkling Lake, Wisconsin, USA - SP09_SKY_50 | ecosystem: Environmental > Aquatic > Freshwater > Lake | place: USA: Sparkling Lake... | reverse complement strand
TTTAGTTCGGGTTTGCTTGCAAAATCAGCATACCCACCTATTGTAGTCAAATTACGTAAATTTTTAACTTTGCTACCTTCAAAATAAGCATTACCGCCTATTGTAGTTAATTTGCCTAAATTTTTAATTTGGCTATTTGAAAAATAAGCATCATCGCCTATTGTAGTTAATTTACCTAAATTTTTAACTTGGCTATTTCTAAAATCAGCATTACGACCTATTGTAGTCAAACTTCCTAAATTTTCAACTTGGCTATCTTCAAAATAAGCATCTCTACCTATTGTAGTTAAATTGCCTAAATTTTTAATTTGGCTATTTGAAAAATAAGCATCATCGCCTATTGTAGTTAATTTACCTAAATTTTTAACTTGGCTATCTCTAAAATAAGCACTCCCCCTTATTGTAGTTAATTTTCCTAAATTTTCAACTTGGATATTTCTAAAATCAGCATACCCACCTATTGTAGTCAAATTACCTAAATTTTCAACTTGGCTATTTTCAAAAGCAGCAGCCCCACCTATTGTAGTCAAATTACCTAAATCCTCAATTATACTATCTTCAAAATAAGCATACCCAGCAATTGTAGTCAAATTTCCTAAATTTTCAACTTGGCTATTTCTAAAATCAGCAGCCCCACCTATTGTAGTTAATTTTCCTAAATTTTCAACTTGGCTATTTCTAAAATAAGCATCTTCTCCTATTGTAGTCAATTTGCCTAAATTTTTAACTTTGCTACCTTCAAAATAAGCATACCCACCTATTGTACTCAAATTACCTAAATTTTTAACTTGGCTATCTATAAAATTAGCATACCCACCTATTGTAGTTAAATTGCCTAAATTTTTAATTTTGCTATCGCTAAAATCAGCAGCCCCACCTATTGTAGTTAAATTGCCTAAATTTTTAATTTTGCTTTCATAAAAATTAGCATCACCTATTATGTGTTTTGTCTTACTTGTAAATTCGCTTAAATCTTTCGCAAAATCACTTTTTTTAATACCTTGCAAATCGTTTTTATCTATTTTTTCTTTTATAAGGATTTCAAGCCTTTCTACATTTCCGTTTCTATCAGCATAATCCAACAAATACTTTTTTTCATTACATTTTAAATTTAAAAATTCTATATATATAGCCTCGGTAAGTGGCTCATTCGTTAGTTTTGCCTTAAATGCAATTACCTTATCATTGTAATCTATGCTATCAAGCCATATTTTTCCACTATCGTTGGGAATGTTATTCAGCAAGAAATCTTTTGCAACGGGTAGCATATCTTCTTCAAGGTCTTGCCTAGCAGAATTATTACCTCTTAATTCACCCACCCTATCTTCTTCCATGCGTACCGCTATGCGTGGAAAAACCTCATCTCCTATTTTTGTAACGAAAACATAAAAATCGCCCCCCTCTAATTGGCTTAATGCGTTTGTCTTGGTACACCAAAAAGTATTTTGAACCATTTGGCTTAATTGCCTAGCATTTTCAGATATTTCTTTTTTATCCGTTCCACTACCTCCATTAAACTTAATCCAAACACCACCACTTGTTTCTTTTATTTTCTCTTTGCTTTCAAGTATTTTTAAGGCATTTGCAACTTGTATTTGGGTGTAATCTTGTAGCAAATAATTACTATTACTAGCATACAAATCCGCCAAACTACCTGCATCAAATGGAGTAAAATTCCTTGTGGTTATCGGAGTTTTTTCAATCAATTTATTCAACTTGTAATCATAGTAATAACCCAATACTGCTTTAAGTATTAGATACTTGAAAGGAATAGAATAATCGCTTTGCTTCAAGTATGAAACCCACTCGGTTATTGTTGCCGTTTGAGCATCAATAATTTGTTGCATATATTCCTTCCTCTTAGCCTTATCTGTTAGCCATGATTCGGCTTCTTTAATGTTTGCAAGACTATCACCGCCTCTTGTCCGTACTTCAATATCAGCCTTAATAGCATTCGTTAAAGCCTCGCTATCCTCCGACAAGACATAATCCTTATAGCTACTCAATAAAGCCTTGTATTTAGCCTCAATATTGCTTAGGATACTTTCTTTATCAAACTTACCTAGCCCCACATCCTTAATAGCTTCAATAGTGTACTTATCATCAATACCCACCTTTTTAAATTTAGCAAAATCTGCATCGTTGGTAGTAATCTTACCGCCCTTCGCATAGGATTCACCTTTTATTGTTTTGCCTATGAGGTAGGCTGCACCTATCAGTAGTATTGGTATCATGATTTATTTTTTAAGTATTGTACTACCATTCCGTTTTTTACTAATTGTAAACTTTCGTATTCCCCTTTGTTAAGTCCAAATTTAACTCCCCATTCGCTACTTACGGATACGTTAAATGTAGCATCACCAAAAATATTTAGTATTTTATCTTTATGCTGCACCTTAGCAATACCTTTTTCAAAATCAATAGATATTACTTTTATTGTCGGTATGTAAAAGTTATTCATATAATAAGAATATCCTCCACCTATGACGGTTATAGCTCCTACAATAGCTGCAATACTAAGAATTATTTTATTTGTATTGCTTATATTAAACATTAGTTTATTTGAATCAAATTTAGGTATATACATATTTATTTTTTTATGTTAAAATAACAAATCCATCTTTTAATTTTCCACTTTCAAATTTAGTCTTTAATTGTGCTATTTGATTTCCGAAATTCATTTCAAAATGCGGTTTATCTTTAAATGTCTTCCAATCCCCACCCCATGAGAAACCAACGCTTTTGCCTATTTCAGCAATTTTATTCCAATCAGCATCCCATTTTGCTTCACCATTTACAATAGGTACTACATCAATTGCCGTTCCGAAATTATGTGAACTTTGACCTGCCTTAGCATTAGTAACTATACCGCCCGATTTTGTTCTACCTTGTGCATATAAATCATTTTGCTCGGCATAGGTTCTAGTGGCTTGTGCAACTCTTAGCTTTATACCTTTTTTTTCCGCCTTATTAATAAACTCCCTAGCCTTATCCCTTACTTGTGGGTGCAACGTCATTATACGTTTTTCAGATATTAAATCCCAAACTTTATCTTGCAAATATGTTACTATTTTTTTACCTCTTGTAAATATTATTGTAGTGATACCTATTGCAGATAACCCTATTAAAAACCATTTTAACTCTTTTTGCATAATTACACATTTTACCAAAATTACATTTATTTTTTTACATTAAAAAAGCCCCTATAAAAAGGAGCTTTTAAAGTATAAAAAATGTAACCAATTATGATTTTTCTTTCTTACTTTTTTTATTGTTTTCTTTAATTTCTTTAATCAAAGAATTAATGAATCCCTCCGCAAATGGAATATCAAAGTTATCAAACATAACATCCCTAGATACTTCACTTTGACAGTAAACGGGGTATTGTATATCCCTTGCCAAAATTTCTTCTACTACGGGTATGCTACATACTATAAAATGTACGTTGCTTTCTTCATCAAAAGCCTTTGCAACATATAGGTCTATCTCCCCTATTTTAAAAATTTTACTAAACTTGTTTTCCGATACTAATAAATTGTTCATTTTAATTGGGTTTAATATTGTGAGTATTTAATTGTATTTTTTTTCTTTTTAATAGTTCTTCATAAGAACCGTTCTGTATATTTTCGGCTCTTTGTTTCAATTTATCCTCCGCTATTTGTTGCTTAGTTTTACGGTTCACCCTACTGTCTAATAATGACTTATTATCCCTATTAAATAATGTTGCAAAATACATTTTTTTGTTTTTTAAATTTAAGCCTTAAAATAGCAGTAATGGAGTGGTTGTTAACATGTATCCCGATATTACAAGATTACACCAACCACCCCATACTATTTTAACTGATGAACTACTAGGATTCGAACCTAGACAGACAGAATCAAAATCTGACGTGCTACCATTACACAATAGTTCAGTTTTATATTTTTATAATACCCTTTTTATAAAGAAAATAGGCGTAGTACGTTAGTCCAATTAAAGATATTGCAATAAGACCGTAATTTATTCCTTTTGAATTTTTTTTGTAAACATTTTTAACTTCATCAACCATTTCTAAAACTTTAACTCTATTCAAAATAGATTTTATATTTGATGCGTATAATGATTCAGTAGCACCATAGTAACCTCTCTTTTTAAGCAGACTAGCAAATTCTTCGGGAGTGCTTGAATTTTTTAATTGAACCGATGTAACACCACTCTTAGTTTTATTGTAATTTCTTTCAATGACATCCTTAATGCTATCTTCAACTGTACTATACTTTGCATAATAATCTCCATTTGAACATACTCCATTTACCTTACAACTACTGCTCCTTTCTTTATAAGGTGCTAATGAACCTTTACTAGCAAGTGGCTGTTCAACATATTTCATTCCAAAAGAATTGTTGTTATTTTTAAATATGTCGGAAGCGTAATGCCCACTCTCTAATCTAGCTTGTGCAACTATAAATTTTGCAGAGGTAGGAGTAAACCCGTTTTTTACCGCAGTATTATATATAGATTGGTCTATTTCATTATTCGTCATTTTTATATAATTTTTTTAGTATTGTAACGCTGAATAGCCTTAAATACATATTGTTATGTCTTTTTTATTTGTAAATTTAAAGATTTTTTTTATTCTTTAACAGCGTAAAAAATAAAAAAAAATGTTTTCTAATGAAAGAGTGTTGCTTATATTTGCTTTTTATAAAAACCGAATATGCCAATAAAGTATCCCGTTAAGTTAGAATTAGAAATTAATGATGGTGAACAACCTATACCTAGTTCATTTATTTTAGCAAGTTTTTATGTTACTGATTTTCGTTCACTTACTAAGAAAATTAATGAGTGTATGTTTATCTATAAGTTAGTAGGCAAAGATTACAATTTCTTTATTACTACAAAGTCAAAAGCAAATAGTTTGCTTGAAAACGATTTTTTTGATGATTAAAGTCAATACTTAAACAATTATAAAAATTGACTATTTTTTATTTTTCTAAATAAATGACTAACATTAAGTGTTATTACGCAACATATTTGATATAAAAATATTTGAATAGTAAACCGATACAAGTTGATAGATTTTTGCTTTCAATGTTTTTTATTTGCTTAGATTTGTTATCCTCCATAAAAATTATATAAAATGAATACAGAAAAAAGGAAAAGGGGCAGACCTAGTTCCGCTACCAATTTAAAAGAAAACGATTATTTGACTATTCAAGAGTTAAGCGAAATGTTAAAAATGAGTGTATCGCACATATACACCCTCACTAGCACAAAAAAGATACCGCACATTAAACTACTAAGCAAAAAGATTTTGTTTGATAAAAATGAAATTACTAATTGGTTAAAGTCTAAATCTGTTGCATCTAATTAATGCCAAGAAAGCCAAAACATATCAAAACAAAGGGCGTATCGCTGTATAATAAGATTTTAAAGCAGTTTACTAAGACAAATAAAAAACTGCCTTTAGAATTACAATTATCACTAGCGGATAGGCGTAAGTATATTTCAGAAAAAATATACCCACAATATAAGGGTACTGATAAGACTAAGGTTGGTATTAGGGCTATTAACAAGAGCATAGAGCAAGTATTAGAAACAATTGTACCAACGATAGGTAGTAATGTAAACTACATATCACCTAGCGTTACAGCAGATGTAGCATGGCATGAACTAGATGATTTTATTAGGGAGGTTCTTCCAAAAAATATATTTATAAAAGTTGATGCAGGTACTTATGGACAGACTAAAATTTTAAACACAAACGATTATAATTATACTGCAAGTGGTGTACGTGGAATTGTTGATAATATAAGAGATTTTGTTAATAATGATTCAGCGGTTGATGTTTCCTTTACAGGTAATAAAAAGTTGAAGAAAGGTAGGTCAAATAATGGTAATCCGAAAAACTACTACATAGACTTTATTCTTGTTGTAAATTCAGAGCCTATTGACCTATTAAGCCTACCGATTATATACAAGTTGCCAAAGACAGAGAGTAAAGCTGTATCAAGTGTGAAGAGTGCTATATTAGCTAGGGTTAAGGAATTATCTAATAAAAAGAAAAGAAAAAAGAATGCAAGAAAAACTGCCATAAAAAACATCACTAAAGTTAAAAAAATAAACATAAGGCAGAAGCGAAGCACTAAGCAAGAAACTAAGAATAAACTTAGGCTAGAAAAAGATAAGCTATATAAATCAATGCAGAAGCAATTAGATAGTAGCTTTAATAAAGGTCACTTAACACAAGAACAGTACGATAGGTACAGTCAAGACTTAGCACAAAGAATTTTTGATAACATGAAGGATGGTGGCTTAATTTAAAACAATAAAAAACCGATTAAAATGAAAGTATTTATTTATGGCACTTTAGCGGAAAGCCATGTTCAACAATCATTATTTGGCAGAGTAATTAGTATGTCAAAAGCAAAGCTAAAAGGATTTAATATTCAAAAAGCAGTTTACGATTGCCATGTAACAAATTATAAAACAATAGCTGAATCAACCGTAGATGCTTTTGTTGAAGGTAATATTATTGATTTGGTCGGTGAAGAAATTTACATATGTGATAGCTACGAGGGAACGCCATATTTCTATACTAGAATACCCATTATTGTTTTTGATGAAAATGATAACGAAATAAATTGTCAAACATACATAAACACATATTTACTTAAAAAATAAAACCGATTAAAATGGAACAACAAAAAACCGAAAGTCATTCAGACCAAATGATTGACATAATGAATGATTCAGAAAAATCACAAGTAATTACTTTCAAAGAGGCTACCGAAATACTAAAAATTCATAATGAATGGAGAAGGGGTGCTGAAATTGGTATGGGTAATGTCACAAGATTAGGTGAGGCAATAGATTTCATAACTCAATATTATAAGGACAATGAAGGAAAAGATACCTTTAATAATAATTTAACTAAACCAAATTTTGTAGAAAAGAGGGAGGAACAAGCATGGGCTATTATAGAAGAAATTGTTGAAAAATATGTTTTTGATGCAATAAGACATGATGCAGTTATTGTTAATCCATATGATGTATTGCAATACTTAAAATTGATTTGTCACCCACCGATGTTAAAAAAATAACAATGAAGGTTTATAAAAGGGCAGCTAGTCTAATTAAGGAGCAAACATTTTTACCGAAAGATAAAGAGAAATACATTTTGGGATTGATAAAGAACAATCAATCAGATGCCTATGTACGCAAGGGTAATTTTTCTAGCGAAATTGTATGGGATGGCAAAAGCTATATGTTTCCATCAACGGGAAAGCATAGGTCTTACACAAAGGGATTATTCTTATTCAGCATGGTAAGGAAAGATGCTAATGCTTTTATTAAGTCGGGAGGTAAGGTTGACATGCCTAATCAATTCCCCGTTAATGAATATAATAACTCATTCAATCAGTTTGATAAAAAAATGACAGGTACGGACTTAAATCATGCCTATTGGAGAATTGCTTTTAATATTGGTATTATAACTAAAAAAACATACGAAAGGGGGTTGGATGATGAATTTAAAATTGTTAGATTAGCTGCTTTAAGTACACTAGGTAAGGGAAAAGATTACTATATTTTTCGTGATGGGGAGGTTACAAAAGAAGTAGTTAAAATAGGTCAAAGTGAAGAGCTGAATAACTTGTACAAGTCTATTCGTTACACTTGCTATGAGTATATGCAGAACTTAAAGGATATACTTAAAGATGATTTTGTATGCTATAAAACCGATTGCATATACTACGTTGATAATAAAGAGAACAAAAAATTAGTTAGAGAGTTCTTTAAGAAAAAGAAAATGACTATGAAGCAGTTGTACTCAATTAAAAAGACCTTGCACGAGCAAAGCCTTGATTAAATCTTTAGAAATGAAACAAAAAGTTATTAGCAATAAACAAATTTATAAAAAATATTTATTACCTACGCTATTATTATTTACTATATTTCATATTTTGATTAAAGTTTTTGTATTTATCATTAAATTTACACATAATATTTTGGATAATAATGATTTTATAGTTTTGAATATCAATTTGTTAATCACCTACTTGTTCATTTTTACTCAAATAATTCTAATTTATAAAAAATTTGTTCGGCATGATAAAGACATTCCTAAATAAAAATAAAACTCCAATAATAAGGAAATGTGGCAATTGTATAAACTATAAATTAGTTGACGATAGTTCTTCCAATGGATATTGCAAAGCAATGCAACTATTATTTGCATTTACTCATGAAAGAAGCGTTTACGCTATTGTAAAAGATTTTTACTTGTGTGAAATCCATGAATTTCAAAATGAAAGCATACTTAAAAAAGAAAGTACCGAAGTAGAACTACTGCCTTATTTGCAAGATAGAAATAACAGTAAAAAAGAATTTTAGCAACTTAAAAATATCAAATTAACTATATGGAAATGATGTTCTCGGAAGGATTATTTTGCCCACTAGCTGCAATAGCTTATCAAGTTTCTGATAATGATATTAAAGAATTTAAGCAGAAAATATTTAACAACAAAAACCCCGATAGATTTTATGTTAGAAGTGAGGAGGGTATTTTTTTGGTAGATAAAACTACGCTTGAATTTAAAATTCTTGTAAGAAACTATACCAATAATGATTTTGAAAATTCAATTATTGATTGTGCTTGTATGCGTTTGTATAAAATTGCTAGACATTTAGGATTTAAAGTTTCTCTTGAAAACAAATATTGTAACTAATGGAATATCCCGTTGAAAAGCATGGTATAAGATTTTACCATTACTACTTTTATAAAATAGAGAAGCCTATTAAAATAGAGGCTTATAATAAATCTGATGCTAGGGTTATTCTTGAAAGGGTAATACCTACATTACCACCACAATATCAAAATACTAAGATAGTTGGGGAAAGTGTAACGCTACCACTTAAAGGAATTAGCGAAAAAAATGTAAAGGGGGTAAAGTATATTTGGGTAGGCGAAAATATTTTTAAAGGTGGATGGATGGATGAAGGTTCTTACAACCGAATGATAAATCAAAGTGAATAATTTTAAATTTAAAAACGATTAAAATGACAGTTCCAAAAATTAGTCAATCGCTAATGAAGCGGTATGTAGATTATCTAAATGGCAACGAATGTGGATTGCTATTTGAAGCACAATACATAACCAAAGACCCCGAAGCTCAAACACCACCATCTGATGCTATGAGAGCAGGTATTTACTTTGAGTATCTATGCACGGGGGGATTACCTAGAAACGGTGAAATTCCGCAGCCCGATGTATCTTATAGGGGCAAGTCTAATGAAAAGTTATCAGAGCCTTATGAAAGGGCTACTAAGTCTGCACAAATTTTCAAAGAAATAATGAGGCACTACGGTATTAGAATTAAGAAAGTAGGCTTATCATTAAGTAATGAAAGAATGACAGGCATCATTGATATACATGCCTTATGGGATAACAAAGATGTTTTTATAGATTTGAAGTATTCGGGTTTGATTGACGACAAGTGGTCTGAAATGGGTTGGCTTACTGAATCATTGCATACAAAGGACAATTTAATGATACAAGGAGTTCATTATAAGTTACTTGCTAATTACACACTAGGCATTGAGGATATTCCTTTTTATTACTTTGTATTTAGCTCACAAGACCCCAACAATGTAAAAATAATTCGTCAAGAAGTTGATGAAAGCAGAACGGCATCTCACTTAGTTGCTGTAAGCAACATAATCACTAAATTGGGATATGAGGTAAACAAAGGATTCACCCCTTACCCATCTATGGTTAAATGCTCTAAATGTCCTATTGCCCACAAGTGCAGTAGTAAAGTTAATTACCCACTTATTGAAGAAGTATTTTATTGATAATTTTAAATTTAAAAACGATTAAAAATGGCAAAAGCAACCAAAGAAAGCATTACTGAAATGCAGTATGCTAAAAAAACAGTAGTATTACCTTCTAACGGTATCCACCACCAAAGTGGTAAAACTAGCACCGACTTATTTAGTGAAGAAAATGTAAAAGGAACTATACATCGTGCGGATGATGTAGAATTTTCAATTAATGGTACAAGTAGTGTAGCAAATGTTTCGAGCCATAAAAATGTTACGGTAGTTCCTAATACAAATGTTGTAAATATTTCACAAGAGGCAATACAAAGATTTAGCACTCAACTAGAAAAATATGAAAAAAAGGTGCTGCCAGATTTACTTAATGAGCATGGTATTTCACCTGCAAAATTCATTACAACCGTTATAAATGAAGTAAAGAAAAATCCGAAGCTATTAGAGGCATTTATAGCCAATCCTTCATCAATGTTTGCTTCTATACTAGCAGGGGCGGAAATAGGTCTAATGCCCTCCGAGATGGTTGGAGAGTTCTATTTAATACCTCGTAACATAAAGCAGCAAAATGGTTCTTACAAAATGACTGTTTGCCCTCAAATTGGATACAAGGGATTAGTGGCTATTTTGCTTCGTGGTGGGGATATACTAAGGATTCATACAGAAGTAGTCTATAAAGGGGATAAATTTGAGGCTGTGTACGGGTTAGAGCCTAATATCATACACATTCCCGATTTCAACGCCCCTAGAATTGCTGCAAATATAATATATGCTTACGCAGTAGCTAAAATCAAAAATGGTGAGTATCAGTTTGCCGTAATGACTAGGGCAGAAATAGAAGCGGTTAGAAATATGTCACCTTTTGCAAACGATTTGTATTTTAATGACAAAAAAGGTAATAATCGTTGGATGGAACGCAAAGTAGTATTAACACAATTAAGCAAGCTACTTAGTAAAAATTATCATTCTACTAAAAAGGGTATATCTATGGATGCTTTATTGGATGGGGGTTCTTACCTTACTTTGGATGAAAGCAACAATATCAAATTAATAGAGGCAGGTAATTCAAATTTTAATAGGTCTAGTGGCAAAAAAAATATCTATGATACTTTAAGTAGATTAAATATGTCGCAAGATAACGAGCAATAAAATTATATTATTTTAAAAAAAGTACGGACTTAATAGTTCGTATTTTTTTTTATGGTAAAAATTTCACTTCTAACAAATAAGTGTTACCGCTTAATGCTGTAAATGTAAATGAAAATGGGTCAAGTGGAGTATTTGTATTTATAATGTATAAGTATGTTGATGTTGTTACATTGAAAACAGAAACTCTTATCTGACCACCTATATCTGTCGTTCCGTAAAAATCAACAACATCGCCATTAACAATAGGTATAGCCCCAGATACCGAAATAGGATTTGAATATGATACTTGTGTAACAAAATTTACATCTACGTTTGTTATACCGCCAATAGAAGTAGTTGATATGTCATAAATTAATTGAGGTACTGTCGTATTATATATGTTTAACTGACCAAAAGCTATATTATTGTTGTAGTTATTTATAAATGTATTGCCTCCGCTAGTTGTAGTAAAAAAACTTCCTAAATTTAAAGAATTAAGAACGCTTAAAATACCTTGTATGCTTGGTGTTGATAAAGGTAATATAACCGAAGTAAATGAAATGTCATTTACATTTTTATATTGGAATAGTATTTCATTTTCAGTTGTTACGGTAAATCCTGTTATATTCCAACTATACCTTGTGGTTGCATTTGCAGTATCCTCTTGGTCTGCATTATTACCTAATATGCTTACAGGCACAGTACCATTGGTAGTATTTGTTATATTAAAGTTTATTATTTCTTTCATGTCTATCCGTTATAGTATATCAACATATTCTTCAAAAAAATCATAATCCCCACTTGCTTGCTCTAGCGACTTAAAGTTATTTAAAGCTAGTTCATTTAACTCATCTTGGTTTGTTATCCTATCGCAATATATTTTGAATTGTAAACTAACATTTGGTAGCATACTGAACCTAACATAATCCCTTCCATCAATTATTGCATTCTTTTTAGATGTATCTAAGAACAAAGTATTTTGGTCTTGATATGGGTCAATTACAGGCAATATTGATTGCAAATTTTGGTTTCCGCTACTATCATATTTAGAATAATTCAAAGCACTTGATATTTGGCTTTGATTAGAACTAGCTAAATATACTTTTTTTATATTGTAAACGAATTGACCTAATGAATTTTTAAATTGAGCATAGGTTGTATTCCCAGACATTGTAATGACTATTGCAGGTATTGTATTTGATGTAACTGTAACTGAAAATGAAGCCATCTTTTTATTTTATTTTTCAACCATTTATAATGCTTGAAATTTCGCTAATTATTTTATTTGCTTGTGTACTATTTGTGGAATGAGCATCACCGCTTGTATCAAAATATCCTAGTTCATTTTTCAAAATTTTTACAACATGATACTTAAACTTATAGTAATAAGCATCATAATCATCTTTTTTTACTTTATTATTCTCCCCCCATCCATAAGAACCCTTTAATACAAAAATTTCTGCATTAGGAAATTTATTTTCAACTGATAAAATAAGACCTAGTATGTTATCCGATTTATCAAAAGCTCCGTTAGTTCCTATTGATATAAATACTCTGCAAACATCTTCGCTTATAGGATATTTATTCAGATTTGTTAATAGATTTGATAAAGACCAACCACCATTAGCTATCCTTCTGTCTAAGACAATATTTTTTATCTTAGAACCGATACCAACCGCATGGCTATCACCTATAATAAAGTTACGCATTCTACACTTATCTACGTTCTTATTAACAGGCTTTTTGAATGATTCTATTGTGTATATAATACCTACGCTTACAAGTATTGATAAAGCAGCATACTTGATAACTTTTAAATTAATCATACTTTATCCTTTTGAAAAAAGTTTGATTATAAAATCTTTAACGTGTGGCACGAAATCATAATTATCTATTTCACTTTTTGAAATGAATGCGTAATTAGAATTTTCATAATCTAGCTTTACTTTATCACTTTCCAAATTACCGTGATAGTAATAAATTTTGCCACTATCATCAGTCATTATATTATAATCAAAAAAAACATTTTTAGGCTTTAAACCAACCTCTTCAAAACATTCCCTTATAATAGCTTCTTTGGGGTTTTCCCCTTCGTCAACTACACCACCTACTATACTCCATTTGTTAGGCATCCAATTAGCCGTAGAACCCCTTTGTAGTATTAGTATTTTACCTTTATTGAAAAGTCCAATTACAGATGTTCTATAATTGGAATAATCTATCTCCCCACCTTCCTCGAAAACCAATTTATCTATTGACGACAATATTTTTTTTCTTTCATCCAAACTTGCATATTTTAATTTTTCAGTATTTTCAGCATATATTTCTTTGCCCTTATTGTATAAGTCTTGAATTTGCTCTTTTGTTAATTGCTTACTCTTAAAACCTCCGTAAACCGCATGGCTTTCACTACCATTTTTGTAAATTATAGCAGCGTAAGGGTTGATTAAAACAAGTTCTTCTTCGCCACCACCTATCCAAACGGCATCCACTCCACTTTCATACAAATCAACTATAATATCCTCAATTTCCGCTGCATCTTTCAAGTTCTCTCTTATAATTACTTTTGCATCTTTTTTTAGAATAACAGGATATATTGTAACACTACTAGACATACCACTAAATGATTCCGCAGTTTTTTTTCTTTTAGTTAAAGAAATGCCCCAATACCTATTCCCATAACCGCCACCTCCCATTTGTTCCGCTTGTCTTTCAGTTAAAGTTATGGATGGCTTTAATCCTTTTTCAATATAATTAGCTGTACCATGATAATAAATATGGTCTGCAAAATCATCTACTGAATCAAATGAACTTATAACCTTAGATATTGCATAAGTATAACCACTTTCTGTACTATGTGATTTTAGATATTTAAGTATTTTATTTTTATTCCAACCACCTCTTACATCTGGAATAAAAAGCCTTGACCTAGAAAATAGACTACCGCCTAAGCTATACATTTCACTTTCATCTTTTTTTATAGTTTTGCCTATTAGGTAAGCAGCTCCTACAAGTAGTAGTGGTATCATGCTTATTATTTTACGTTTTGCAAAGTGGCTAGTGCCTCTTCAAGTGTTACTACTCTTTCGTCAAGTTTTTTTACTCTTTGTTTTTCATAAAAATAAAATCCAAATGCTGCCAATGTTAGGGCGGCAGAACCATATATTATTGCATTTTTAAGTGTCATAGTATTTTTTTTTGTTTTAATATTTTATTTTATTTTACCCCAACCCGTTTTCTCTCTAACCCTTTTAATATTACCTGTCATTTGTGACAAATAAGCATTAGGGGGTGTTGTGGTATATCCAGCTTTTGCAATATTTATTATTTGTTCTTCGGGTGTTTTAGCACTTGATAAAGCATTTTTATATCTATCCTTTAACAATACATCAACGTGTGCCTTAAAACCTGTTTCAGCATCTTTAAACTTGCTAAATTTAGCTTTTACAAAAACTTTTTTACCGTTTATAACTTCCGATGTGTCTGACAGTACATAACCAATAACACCTTGTATGCTAGGATTATATTTTATACCCCCAAAATTATTAGAATCTTTAGGTATGCTTCTACCATAACCACTTTCAGCTATTGATTGTGCTATAATAGCAGGAAAGAATATTTCTGTTCCTTTAATCGCTTTTGCTACTCCTATACCATATTTAAAAAGAAAATACCGAACCTTTGTATCAGCATCTATGTACCCTTTATACGTTGAATCATCAATACTTTCTAAGTAATTTGCTAATTGCTCATTTGTTAAAGCATTTAGTTCTGATTTTGATTTTACGTTTGCCATTTTTTTAAATTAATTATTGATTAAAATTTCTTTACCTTTTAAGTCACATACTACCAATTTGCCATCACTCTTTCTGCGATAAACCTTTACCTCTAGTTCTTTTGATAGCTCTCTGTTAAGTTCATCTAGTACGCTTTGAGGCTCATTATTGTTATGAGCAGCAATGTAAGCCTTTAATGCTATGAAGGCATTTTTAGCCTTTGGATTTGCCTTAGCATCCTTTTCAGTCATTGTAGGCTCTGTTACTTTTTTCCTTTTGGAAGGTGCAACTTCTTCATCAGTAAAATTAATGTTGTCCGTGCTTACAGGGGCTTTAATTTTTGGCTTTAAAATCCAAAACAATAGTAAACCTGCACCAAATACAAATAACGCTTTATTTTGCTCGTTTGTCATGATTTTTTATTTTTTTTATAGAAGTAGAAAGCACCACCAATAATTACTACACCTAATACAATATATAGTTTTACAGTATTAGCTTTCATCTTTTTTTCAAAAATACTTCTTTCTTTATCTTGTAGTAGTTTATAAGCATCCTCAATATCAGCACTTGTCAAAACTCCATTCTTTGCAAGAATCTCATTCAATTTATCTTGTATTTCTTTTGCACTACCGCTTAAATCATTAAATACACTACTTGACAAATTTCCCTCTTTCAATCTATCCTTTAAATCGGATAGCTTACTTTTTAATTTGTCAACAATAGATTGTTGACTATTTGTTGATTCTGCCATATTAACTTTTTTTAATTATAACGATTGCTGCCAAAATAGCAACAGCACCACCAATTATAATTATGGCGGTGTTTGTTTCCCTTTTTGATTTTGCTAATGCTCTTGATTGAATTGTAGATGATAATATTGCACTTGACTGTGCTGCCTTTATGCTACTAAAAGCATTTGCTAATATCTCCCTTCTTTTATCTAGGCTAGTTGTTCTTTGTAATTCTCTTTCAAGTGCTGCTCTCTGCTTTACATCCATTAAGGCAAGGTTCTGTTCGGCTTCCCTTCTTTTTTGTTTGTCTGCAATATCAGCAATTACTCCTGCTACTGCTGCTGCTGCTTGAACTCCTTGTACTGGCATATTTTATATTTTTAATTTTGTAATGCTACTATCAACGCTTTCAATTTTCATTCAGCATTTTTGCAACCAATTTATTGCCCTATAATTTTCATTATATAACAAACAATTAAAAGGCTCTGAAAAAATGTTCCTTATTAAATTAAAAAAAATTATTAAATTTTCTTTATTTCTATATAATTTATTAATTGAAAAGCTAACTAATAAGTTGGGGTTTTTTGTTATAAAAATAAATCCTATTTCTACATTATCTAAAACAACTTTATAATGACAGCATTTGTCAAAATATGATTTATATTCTTCTAATTTATAGTAAGTATTTTTAGTCATATCTAAAATACTTGATAAACAAGAATTTTTATCGTAAAAATGCTCTAGTTCTTCATCCCCTTCAAAAGCTATTTCTATGTATTTTTTTAAATCTCCAATAGATATTTTTTCAGCTACAATCATTTTTAATAGTTTTATGCGTTCCGTTTATTTTTTTGTTAAGTATTGACTAGAAACATATCCAAAAAAATTACCATAACCATTTTTATAGTATTCACTCCATCCACTTACACTTGAAGTCTTTGCTAATATTAAGGAATCTTTTTTAATGCTGCCTATCAATTTACTTGTAGTGTCTGCTAATGCTCTTATATTTAGATTTCCTTTGCTTGTACTAACAATGTATTGCTCAAAAATTTTTAATGAACTATCAACTTTTTTTTGAATTAAAATAGATGTATCAGCTATTTTTAAATCACTTTTTAAATTGTTACTACTTAAAATAGTATTTTTATCCGTGCTTAAATATTTAAAGCATTGAACAGCAAAAAAAATTGAAAAGAACAATATAACAATGTTGCTTATTATAGGCATATCATCTGTTGTATCTTCAATTTTATTTGACATTACATATTTTTAAGAAACTCAACATCTTCGGGGTAGTTAGCGGTTGCCTTAGCTAGTACCGTACTTTTTAAAGCCTTTTCAGTTTTATCTCCAAATACACCTAGTTTAACATTCTTACCAAACAACTCCGAAGTAGTTTTATTTAGATTAGTTGCTATTGCATTTTGTAACTCAACAACCTCTTTACCTTTGCTTCCTTTTTTAAGCAATGAAACAACCGCTTGTTGCTTAGGTTTTGGTGATGATTTAACCCCAAAGCCTATTCCTAAAAATGATTGTGCAGCAGCACCTACTTTCAATCCTAACTCTTTATCAAGTTTGATATTTTTAACGTCTTGCACTATTCCGTTAATTGTGCCTCCTACTGTACTTTTATTTTTATCTTCGTCAGCCTTTGCTTTAGCCTCTGCATCCTCCTTAGCCTTTTTTTCGGCTTCTTTTGAATGTTTAATACCTTTTACTACAAAATAACCTGCTATGCCTAAAAACAATACTGTTAAGCCTACAATAACACCCGTTCCTTTGTTTTGATTTTCCATATTTTTATTTTTTATTTTTAGTTACTTGAAGAGTTTTCTAAAACTATACTATACGGACTAATAGTATAAGTAGTTAGTTTGTCGTTAATCCATGTTTTTATGGTTAAAAAACCCGTTCCACTTATTGAATAAGACGGGCGATAATCTACATTACCCTCTGCGCCTTCATGCCTAAATTTATTATCATGACCATATATTAATAATGAATCTAGTGTTGATAAAGATTTACCTATACCGTCTTCAAGATAGCTAGTATTGCCCGTTGCGGTTATTTTTACATACCTTTCTTTAAATTTATCAGCACCATTTATTTTTTTTACTTTCCCACTCAAAATTTCTTTTGCTTTTGCTATTCTAGCTGCATTTTGAGTTTTTATAGTTCCACTATTTAAAAGAGGGTCAACTACCGTATTAGAAACATCACCTGTGCTTGGAAAATCTGATTTGAATATTGCTTTCCAAGTGTCTTTACCTACTACACCATCAATAGGTAATTTATTATCCGCTTGAAATTTTCTTACTGCTGAATCTGTTTTTGAGCCAAAACTTGTGCTAGTTGGCGAAACTTTTAGTGCATCTTGTATAGCAATATTATAAGTGGATGTTTTACCTTTTTTAAATGGCAGAACATCACTAGAACTTGGAGTACCTCCTCCACTTGTACTACCGCCACCGCTAGTTGTTCCATCACTTTCGGTCTTAGGTTCTGTTTTAGTATCATCTGTGCTTTTCCCTAATTTAGCTTCTTGTGCTTTTTTTATTGCTTTATACCCAAAATAAGCAGCTACCAATAATGGTACTCCAAATAGAATGTAAGTCAATGTTTTATTTTGTTTCATTTTGTTTTTTTTAGATTTTATTTTTATTTTTTTACCGAAAACAAGTACCCTGCATATTGTAGTATTACAGTCCAAACAATACCTACAATCACAAGACCGCCCGAAAGTTTATTCTTTAATAATTTATCATTGTCAACATACTTTTTTATATCATCAATCTCCGCTACAAGTCCTTTTTGACCGTATATCGGATTGCCTATTACTGTTTGATTTAGTTGGGTAAGAGTTTTATCCATTGTTCTTACTATTCCATCCATTTCATTTTGTTTTTCAGCCATCTTTTCTAATATAGCTTTAATGCTTTTTAGTTCATCATTATATTCCATACTAATTTCTCAATTTTTCAGATTTAATTTAAAAAAAATACAATACTAATCAGCACTATTTATCTAAAATTAATTGTAAGCATTATTAATATAAAGATAATTAATTACGAATGTAACACTTATCCTTATACACAATACAAAAATGCCCTAAAAAGCACGTTGAAATGCTTATTTAGGGCTAATTCGTATCAACGAAAAGTCAACGCTAAGATTACATATTTTTTATGCCTACCTTTTTTGAATTAAAATATTCAATACATTTGTCAATACACTCATCAATATTTAACAATGAAGTATTCAATTTCAAGCACTCAAAATTTGTTTTCTCAAAATCTTTGGCAAAGTTCATACTCCTACCTCTGTCTTGTACCAAGTGTAAATAATTTAAGTGTATCAGTATCACCTCATTTCCATCCATCAAGTATTGACGTAACTCTTCATACGGTGAAACAAAACTCAAAATAGGTGTAAACCCATTATTGTCTAAGAATTTAGCGGTGGTAAAAGCCGACTTTAAGTTAGCTATCCTACCCTCCTTGCTATAATCTTTATTTTTAGATAATTCTCTCCACACATCTCCATCTATCCTAATAAGATTATTGAACGGACTGTTCTTACTAATAACATCAAAAAATTTATTTGCTAATGTTGTCTTGCCACTTGCAGGCTGACCAAAAAATACAATAATCATTTTTTAAATTTAAAAAGTTCTTTAAACGGTTTTTTCTACTTCTTTTTTTAGTCCGTACTTAACATACTTGTAAAAAAATCTTTCATGCAAAAAGTAAACGAGTGGTTTATACAAAAATTCTGCTACTGTAAAAGATGCACTAAATTTAAAATTTCTCGTTGTTGCATAAAATAATACAAATCCTATGGAGCTACTAACAACCCTATAACTAATTGTTTTAAGCAAATGTCTTTTTGCCTCTACTATCATAATGAGAAATACCAAATTATTGATAGCAAAATACAAACTATCCTTAAAAAATTTTGATTTATTTTAAACTTATGCAAAATATCATCGTACCAACTCTCATTTGTACCCGTGTATATTCCGTCTGCTCTAGGGCTTACATAGCCTATGTTTTTTCCTCTTATTAGGTTAATCATATAATCATACAACGCACCCCTTAATAAAATGGTAAAAACAGAGCAATGCAATATCCATCTAACAAAACTTACTTTATCTGTATCAAATAATAGTATTGCTATCAAAAAAACAGAAAGGCAAAATTCTAAAAAGTGCTTAACATGATTTATTGATTGACCTTTTTTTATTATATCTGATTGAATAACACAAAATAATAACATTATTAAAATAGTGGTAATTGTAAATCCAATTTGCATGATTTTAAATTTAAAGGTGAAAAAAAGTAATTACTTTTTGTACCCAAATTTACGATAATACCAATTAAAATTTTCAAAAAGCCATGCGATATTATCCTTACCTAATATTTCATCGGAATTATCTTGCTGCATTTCTAATTTAGGTCTTACATAGTGTAAACCTTCACCCATTCCATATACGCTAGAATCCTCAATAACCGTTTGCTTTAAGTTATCAAAATCATGCTCATAGAAAGGTATTCCTAAGTAATTGTATATCCTAACCATTTCGTTGGTAGGATTAAGGCATAAGTCCTCATACTTAACATAAAGTATCTTGTTGTCATAGCCTTGCTCAATACACCCATAAAGCCTCTCCGTAGCCATTCCTATTGTTTGTTTCGCATCAAGCCATTCTACCATCCTTTTGAATATCGTGCCACCACGCCCCTGTGAATCGCTATTAATAGGACTATGGAAGTGTGCATTAGCCCTAAACATTTTTTCGTATGATGCTACAATGCTTTTCAAGTTTCTTACGCAACAAATTATTTTAGGTTCATCATAAAAAGTTTCTAAGAAACCTCTATACTTTGACCAACCTCTCGATTTTAAAATTACATACTTTTCATCTGTAACTAAGGAGTTAGCATAAGCGTTTAATCCTCCATTACAAAAAGCTAAAAAAGCCTTTTTCATAAGTTCTGAATCTTGTGCCTGTACTTCGGGAGTAGTGCTGTAATTTGCTCTTGCACCAAATAGATATTCTAATGAGGGGTCTGTAACAGAAGCATACACATCGGGTCTGCTATTCATTATTGTCTGTAAAAGCTCACTACCTGCTCTTGGCATTGATGCTTGAAAAAATATTTTTTCTACCATTGTAATTGATTTTAAATTTCTTTAATCTATTTTTTTTTCTATCATACACCACACTTTGCGAATACACCACCTACTTAATTCCCATACTGCTATTATAACTGCAATGTCTTTCATTTTTCTAAAGATTCAATTATTTTTTTAGCATCAAAAATTTCTGCTTCATTTCTATATGGAAACTGAATAGGCTCTCCTGTTATGGAGAATTTTTGAATATAGCTAAACTTTAATTCGGGAGTAACAGTTTGTTCGTTAGCAAGGATATTGTCATGGCAGCTATATCCAAAAACTTCGGGAGAGTTGGTAATCCAACATACCGTAGATGGTAGGTTTAATGCGGCACAAGCGTGTTGCAAAAAAGAATCCATTAACAATCTCTTTGACGACATTAAAGATAAGGCAAACACCTCTCTATAACCTGCCAAAATAGGATTTGTATTGGCATAACCTATTTGGTCTTCCCTCTTTACATGAACTATGTTGTAATTAGGCGAGAAATGCTCTATAATCTCACTTACCACGCATGAAGGTATATCCCTTGCAAAACTATATTTAAGTTCGCTTGGCGCACCTCCGTTAGTCTGCATCATAAATATTGGCTTATCGGATTGGTATTTCTTTTGGTAAAATTCTATCTCCCTATTATTCAAAAATATTTCGGGAATTTCTCCATCGTATTTCACACCAAACATTTCGCACCATGTTTCAATAAGGTGCTTTTCTTCTTTAACATGACTTGCCTCTAAGTAAGGGTTGTGCATCATTAACTTTACCCCTTTGCCCTCAATGTAGTCACGATAAAAATAATTGGCATTACCAATTTGTAGCGTAGTTTTTACATTAGGATTATTGATAAATACTTCGGGATAAGCAGTAACTACAACTAAATCGTCATTAGGAAAATTTTTATGTATTGCTTTACATACGGCAGTAGCCATAATAGATTTACCCAATCCTCCTTCAATTTGAAAAATTATATTCATTTACTATTTTTTTATTGTTTCTAAAAAGTTTTTTTAAAAAAAATAGGCAAAAGTTATACCAATGCCTATTTTTTTTATCATCCTAAATTTTTTATTACGCTTTTTTAGCTTTAGGTGCAGCAGCAGGCTCAACAAATAATACTTCGTCAACCAGTTCTTGAATAGCTACGTTATCCAATTTGGCATACTCAACACGATAGCCTTTTTCGGCTTGTGCTTTTGGTTGCCAATCAGCGAACATACCATCAAAAACATTGATTGCATGATATTCCTTTGTTCCTGCATAGTCAACAGGTTTGTTATCCCAAACATTATCAATTACAGCTTGTAGCTTAGTAAGAGTGTTTGCTTTTTTTGTATTATCGCCATCTTTAGCGATTACTTGCACATCCCCAAACCCGAAAATGTGTAGTGTATTCCATTGTTGTGCCATAACTTATTGTTTTTTTTATTTTTGTGAAATTAATTATTTTTTTATTAATGCCATAATTTTTATGGCAACAAAACTAAGTTAATTTGTAATGCTGCCCACTCGTATGCCCATTGATTAGCTTCTGTTGACAAATCCCAATTAATGTAGTCTTGACCGTTAATTAATAAATTACCTTGTGATAATAATTCGGAAGTTTCACTAATATTTGATTCAGCTAATTGTAAATACTCCGAAGTTAATGCGTAATAAAATACACATTGGTCTTTAAGGTTATCATCTACAATTTTTAATGAAAAAGCATTCGCTATTTTATTTTGTCCGCTTATCCATATACTTACTGGTTCAATTGCTCTCATAATTTTACTTTTTTTTATTTTAAATTTACATTGCCGTTGTTGTCATTTGTCGCCATAGTGTTGTTGTTCCCGTATAAATACATAAAGTATTTAAGGTTGTATTATAAACTATTAATCCAACAGCAGGAGTTACTATTAAATTAATTTGAGCAGTTGTCATTCTTGATGGCAAAAACCCTCTTGATGTTGAATTTAATTCTACTAATGCAGAAGGACTTGATAAAACATTATAAGCATTTGAAAATACTACGCCTTTTGTCGTACCTAATTGATATGACCATGACCCATCAAAAAGACCTGTTGAACCAAAAGTAATAGTAATACCACCGTTACTTGATGTTATACTTTTATCTTGTAACATTGTTAGCGTATTTCTAAATATAGTTGTTCCATTAACATCAAGTTTAAATCCTAAATTTGATGTACCCCCAATGTTTACATTCCCATTTGAATAAAAAATTGTTGATGTTGTACTTCCTAAAAAAGTTAAATTTTGATTATTTAGTGTTAATGTTCTTACTCCTGCAAGAGATAGGTCAGAGTTTCCAATATTTACCCCTCCTGCATAACTCGGAATATTTAATGTATTACCAACTAATGTTGAAGCCCCACTTGTGCCTGTTGTAGTTAGTACAATATCCCCACTTACAAGCACCCAATTTTCTGTTGTAAATTGATAATATCCTCGTGTTCCATCTGTTTGATAAACATAAAGACCTATACTCGCTGTAATTGCCTCTCTTTGTGCTTGCGTAACCCTTATCGCACCCGATAGTGTATTATACGACATACTTTATTTTATTGGTTAAGATATTGAATTTATTTTACTATTGCTAATTCCTCCGCTACAATGCCATTTTTTTACCAAGAAATTTCTGTTATCCTTAAAGTTGCAGTCGCCCTAAATGTTGTAGCCGTACCTGCCGTTGTTGGTGCATGAAGTTGTACCAACAAGTCATTTGAGCCACCAACTGAAAATAATATATTTGAACTTGCCATTCCTGCATCATTATGATTTCCGCTTGACGTTACAGAAGATATAGAGGCAACCCCACCAACTTTTTTAAATTGAAAAGTATCCGTACCACTTGATACCGCACCTACTGCAAGACTTCCGCTTGTTCCCGTGCCTAAAACAGTTACAACAATATTCCATAAAACGTTTACACTCCATGCTCTATTATTGCCATCGGGAATTATTAAATTAGTAGTACCTGTGCCGTCTAAGGACATATTTGCATTAGCATTCGCATTTAATGATGCTTGTCGCCATGCAACTAAATGGGAATATTGACTTGTTCCTGCCGAGCCATTATAACTACCACTACTATAAGCATCTTGACCATATAAGTAAGATGAAGCTAAGTATCCCCCTGCAATAGAACTATATGTTCCCGAAGCTGTATTGCATTTTCCACCACCGACAAAACTTGATATACCGCTTGAACTATTTAATACCCCCCCACTTACGGCACTATAATTTCCGCTTGAAATATTACTTGACCCTCCACTAATTGTACTATTAGTGCCACTTGCCGTGTTACTTATCCCCCCACCAACTGTTGCAGTAGAACCGCTTGCCGTGTTACTACCACCACCACTAACTACCGCACCATAACCACTTGCACTATTACCGTACCCTCCGCTTATTGTTGCATAATAACAACCACTTGCAGTATTTTGATAACCTCCACTTATTGTTGCATAATAACCGCTTGCATTATTACTTTTACCACCGCCAACTGTTGAAAAGCCAGAACTTTCATTAGAAAATATATTTCTACTTGCTACGTTAAGACATCCACCCCCAATTGTATTGCCACCAAATGCACA
>Ga0187844_10000819_pt1 | contig 24241 bp, 19 predicted proteins | sample SpaLakP09_SKY_50_FD_134517 | JGI IMG/M metagenome (GOLD analysis project Ga0187844, IMG submission 134517) | Oligotrophic lake water microbial communities from Sparkling Lake, Wisconsin, USA - SP09_SKY_50 | ecosystem: Environmental > Aquatic > Freshwater > Lake | place: USA: Sparkling Lake... | reverse complement strand
GGCCAGCGACATCCAGGCGGCGATCAACGCCGCCAGCGGCCAGCTTCCGAAGAATCTCCCGACCCCGCCGACCTACCGCAAGGTCAACCCGGCCGACTCGCCCATCATGATCCTGGCGCTCACGTCCGACCTGCTTACACGCGGGCAGATGTACGACGCGGCTTCCACCGTGCTGGCGCAAAAGCTCTCGCAGGTCGAGGGCGTGGGGCAGGCCACGGTAAGCGGCGGCGCGCTGCCTGCCGTGCGGGTGGAGCTGGACCCGGTGCGCCTGGCGGCCAACGGCATTTCGCTGGAGCAGGTGCGCAGCGCCATCGTTACCACCAACGCCAACCGGCCCCTGGGCGCGGTGGAGCGGGAGGACCACTACTGGCAGGTGGCCACCAACGATCAGGCCCGCGTGGCGGCCGACTATGCGCCCCTGGTGCTGCGCTGGAAGAACGGGCAGGCCGTGCGCCTGCAGGACGTGGCCGAGGTGGTGGATTCGGTGCAGGATGTGCGCAACTTCGGCGTGGCCAATGGCAAGCCCGCCATCCTGCTGCAGGTGTACAAGCAGCCGGGCGCCAACATCCTCGAAGCGGTGGAGCGGGTGCGTTCGCTGCTGCCCGCGCTGCAGGCGTCCATCCCGGCGGCCATTGATATCGAGGTGGTGTCCGACCGCACGCCCACGCTGCGCGCTTCGGTCAAGGAGGTGGAGCGTGCGCTGTTCATCGCCGTGGCGCTGGTGGTGTTGGTGGTGTTCCTGTTTTTGCGCAACGGGCGCGCCACGCTCATCCCCAGCGTGGCGGTGCCGGTGTCGCTGGCGGGCACGTTTGGCGTGATGTACCTGGCGGGCTACACGCTCGACAACCTTTCGCTCATGGCGCTGACGGTGGCCACGGGCTTTGTGGTGGACGATGCCATCGTGGTGCTCGAAAACATCATGCGCCACATGGAGCGTGGCAAGACAGCGCTGAAGGCCTCGCTCGACGGCGCGCGGGAGATCGGGTTCACCGTGGTGTCCATGAGCATCTCGCTCATTGCGGTGTTTGTGCCCATCCTGTTCATGGGCGGCATCGTGGGGCGGTTCTTCCGCGAGTTCGCCATCGTCATGTCCTCGGCCATCCTGGTGTCGATGGTGGTGTCGCTCACCACCACGCCCATGATGTGCGCGGCGCTGCTCAAGCCCCACCACCTGACCCCTGTGCGGCGCAGCGGCTGGCGGGGCGCCGTGGGCCGGTGGGTGGCGCGGGCCCAGGTGCGGGGCATGCGTCTGTACCGCCGCAGCCTGGCCTGGTGCCTGCGCCACCAGCCGGTGGCCCTGCTGGCGCTGGCCTGCGTGGTGGGGCTCAACGTGTACCTCTACACCGCCATTGACAAGGGCTTCATGCCCGAGCAGGACACGGGCCGCATCTCGGGCTTTATTCGCGCCGACCAGGCCACCTCGTACCAGGCGATGGAGCAGCGGCTGCAGCGTTTTCTGGCCATCGTGCAGGCCGACCCGGCGGTGGAGCATGTGACCGGTTTCACCGGTGGCTGGCAGCGCAACGCGGCGGCCTTGTTCATGACGCTCAAGCGTGGGCCGGGGCAGGAGAGTTCGGAGGCCGTCATTGCGCGGCTGCGCGAGCAGCTCAAGAACGAGCCCGGCGCGCGCCTGTTCATGTCGCCGCAGCGCGATGTGCGCATTGGCGGGCGGCAAAGCAGCGGCGCATCGTTCGACTACACGCTGCAGGCCGACGACATTGGCGAGCTGCGCACCTGGGAGCCGCGCATCCGCCAGGTGCTGAGCCAGCTGCCTGAGCTGGAAGACGTGAACAGCGACGTGCAGGACTACGGCCTGCAGACCTCGCTGGTCATCGACCGCGACGCCGTGGCGCGCCTGGGCCTGACCATGGCGCAGATCGACGCCACGCTGAACAACGCCTTCGGCCAGCGCCAGGTGGGTGTGATCTACAACCCGCTCAACCAGTACCGCGTGGTGATGGAGGCCGAGCCACGCTACCTGCAAAGCCCCGAGACCCTGCGCGGCTTCTTCTTTGTCAACAACCTGGGCCAGCAGATTCCGCTCACGGCGTTTGCGCGCATCACCACCACCAACACGCCGCTGTCGGTCAACCACGACCGGGGCACGCCCGCCAGCAGCATCAGCTTCAGCCTGGCGCCGGGCGTGTCGCTGTCGCAGGCCACCGAGGTGGTCAACAACGCGGTGGCCGAGCTGGGCGTGCCCGTGTCGGTGCGCGGCAGCTTCAGCGGCACGGCCGGGGCCTTCCAGTCGGCGCTGGCGGGGCAGCCGCTTCTGATTCTGGCGGCCATGGTCACCATCTACCTGGTGCTGGGCATGTTGTACGAGAGCCTGGTGCACCCGGTCACCATCCTGTCCACCCTGCCGTCGGCGGGTGTGGGTGCGCTGCTGGCGCTGATGCTGTTCAAGACCGAGTTCTCGCTCATTGCGCTCATCGGGGTGATCCTGCTGATCGGCATCGTCAAGAAGAACGCGATCCTGATGATCGACTTTGCCCTGACGCGGCAGCGCCAGCAGGGCGGGGCCCCGGTGTCGGCCGCGCAGGCCATCTACCGCGCCTGCAACCTGCGCCTGCGCCCCATCCTCATGACCACCGTGGCCGCCATCTTTGGCGCGCTGCCGCTGGCCCTGGGCCGGGGCGATGGCGCCGAGCTGCGCCAGCCGCTGGGCATTGCCATCGTGGGCGGCCTGCTGGTGAGCCAGTTGCTCACGCTCTACACCACGCCGGTGATGTATGTGGCGCTGGACCGGCTGCGCACGCGCGTGCTGCGCGCCGTGGGCCGCCGCCGCAAGCAGGAGGGCGCCGCGCCCGCCGCCCCGGTGGTCTTGCAAGGAAACGACGGATGACCATTTCTCCCACTTTTTCGCGCCGAACCGCCTGGCCGGTGGCGCTGGCCAGCGGCCTGTGGCTGGCGGGCTGTGCGCAGACGCCACCCTACGAGCGTCCCGGCATGGACATCCCGGCGGCCTACAAGGAGCAGGCCGCCGCCCAGGCCCAGGGCATCTGGAAGCCCGCACAGCCCCAGGCCGCCCCCACCCTGCCGCCTACCTGGTGGACGGTGTACGGCGATGCCGTGCTGGACCGCCTGCAGCAGCAGGCCGATGCCAACAGCCCCACGCTGGCGCAAAGCGCCGCCCGCCTGCGCGCCGCCCAGGCAGCGGTGGCCAGCAGCAGCGCCGCGGCACTGCCCACCGTGGGCGCCAATGCCAGCAGCAGCCGCGCGCGCAGCGGCACGCAGTTGGCCGACGGCAGCAGCACGGCACGCATCAGCACCAGCCATTCGCTGGGCCTGTCTGCCAGCTGGGAGCTGGACCTGTGGGGCCGCGTGTCGGCCGGGGTGAGCGCCGCGCAGGCCAGTGCCCAGGCCAGTGCCGACGATCTGGCCGCAGCCCGCCTGTCGCTGCAGGCGGCCGTGGCGCAGACCTATTTTTCGCTGCGCACGGCCGAGGCCCAGGCCGCGCTGCTGGCCGAGACGCTGAAGGCCTACAACAAGAGCTGGGAGCTGACGCGCAACCGCCAGGCGGCGGGCGTGGCGTCCAGCGCCGATGTGGCGCAGGCCGAGGTGCAGTACAAGACCACCCAGGTGCAGCTGCTGGAGGCACAGACCACACGCAGCCAGCTGGAGCACGCGCTGGCGGCCCTGCTGGGCCAGGCGCCTGCGGCCTTTGCGCTGGAGGCCACGGCCGCGCTGCCCGCACCGGCAGACGTGCCCCAGGCCCTGCCGTCCGACCTGTTGCAGCGCCGCCCCGACATCGCAGCCGCCGAGCGCCGCGTGGCCGCCGCCAACGCGCAGATCGGCGTGGCGCGCGCGGCGTATTTCCCTGCGCTCACGCTGTCGGCGGCGGGTGGCTACCGGGGCTCGCCGCTGTCCGACCTGTTCAGTGCGCCCAACCTGTTCTGGTCGCTGGGGCCTGCGCTGGCGGCGTCGATTTTTGACGGTGGCGCGCGCAGCGCGGCGGTGGAGACCGCCCGCGCCAACCACGCGCAGGTCACGGCCGCCTACCGCCAGACGGTGCTGACGGCGCTGCAGGAGGTGGAGGACAACCTCACCGCCGCTGCTGCGCTGGCGCTGGAGGAGCAACTGCAGCGCGAGGCCACGGCCGCCGCACAGCGCGCGCTGGATGTGGTGGAGAACCAGTACCGCGCGGGCACCGTGGGATACCTGAATGTGCTGTCGGCCCAGACCACGGTGCTGTCGTCGCAGCGCAGCCTGATCGACGTGAAGAGCCGCCGCCTGTCGGCCGTGAATGCGCTCCTCAAGAACGTGGCCGGGCGCTGGGAGGCGCTGCCGACGCCTTGAGAAGGGCTTGCACTTCCTCATTCACAACCGACCGTTCGGGCTGAGCCTGCCTGCGCCTTGCGCTGCGCTTCGACAGGCTCAGCGTGATCGGTCGTGGGGCTTTTGGAGGGCAGCGCTTGGTGTGGGCGAGCGTTTTCGAACTACATCGCCTTGAACAGGTGCGCGTAGAGACGGCTCACCGGCAACCGCTCGGGCCGCCCGCGCAGGGTGATGTGCTGCTTGCCCGCCTCGTCGCGCGTGACGGTGGCGATGTGGGTGGCGCGCACCAGGGTGCTGCGGTGCACCTGCCAGAACTCCTGCGGGTCCAGCTGCTCGATCAGCTCCTTGAGTGCGGTGCGGATCAGGTATTCGCGCTCCGCAGTCAACACACGCACGTACTTGTCGGCCGCTTCGAAATAGACCACCTCGGCCACCGGCACCATGTGGATCTGGGTGCCGTGGCTGGCCTGGATCACGCTCAGCCGTGCGGCGGGTGGTGCAGGCTGCGAAGGTGGTGGCGGTGGGGTTGCACCCACGCCCGGCGCCTGCAGCAGCGCACGCAGCTGGGCCATGGTGGCTTCCAGCGCGGGGGGGGCCGTGGCAATGGCCGGGGCTGCGCTGGCGTGGCGCTGAGCCAGCAGGTCCTGCACCTTGGCCACGGTGCGCGCCAGGCGGCGGGCTTCGATGGGTTTGAGCAGGTAGTCCACTGCCTGGGCATCGAAGGCCTGCACGGCGTACTGGTCGTAGGCCGTGGCAAACACCAGGGCCGGGAAGGGCGTGTCGGCAGGCCAGGCGTCGGCCAGTTCCACAGCGGCGTCCAGCCCGGTCTGGCCGGGCATGCGGATGTCGAAGAACAGCACGTCGGGCCGCAGCGCCAGCGCCTGCTGCACGGCCGAGAGCCCGTCGCCCACGGTGGCCACCACCTCCAGCGCGGGCCAGGCGCGGGCCAGCTCCTGGCGCAGGGCGGCGGCCAGCAGGGGTTCGTCTTCGGCAATCAGGGCACGGGGGGCGGGCGGGTTCATGGTGTGGGTGGGAATTTCAAGGGAAAAATGACGTTTGCGCGCGTCCCGCCTGTGTTTTCAGCTATCAATTCAAGAGTGCCTGCGTTGCCGTGCAAGGTGGCCAGCCGTTCGCGGGCCTGGGCCAGCCCAAAGCTCTGACCGGGGCCGGGTGGGGGCAGCTGCTCGGGCAAGCCCACGCCGGTGTCTATCACTTCCAGCACCAGCTGGGGGCCGCTGTCGCCAGGCCGCGTGCTGGCGCGCACGGTGATGTGGCCGCCCTCCACCTGGGGCTCCAGCCCGTGGCGGATCGCGTTCTCGACCAGGGGCTGCAGCAGCAGCGGGGGCACGGGCACGCTGCGCAGGGCGTCAGGCAGGTCCAGCGTGTAGGCCAGGCGCGGGCCCATGCGCACCGCCATCAGCTCCAGATAGTCGCGCAGGCGGTCAAACTCGTTCTCCAGCGGGTGCTGGGTGCTGCGCGACGCGCTGAGCGTGGCGCGCAGGTAGGCAATCATGCGGTCCAGCATCTCTTGCGCGCGGGCGGGGTCGGTGCCGATCAGCACGCGCAGGTTGGCCAGCGTGTTGAACAGCATGTGGGGTTCGAGCTGGGTTTCCAGCAGCTTCAGGCGCGCCTCGGTGGCGTGCATGCGCGCCTCAGCCATCTTGTCTTCCAGGTACGCCGATTTGTGCATGGCGTAGAAGTAGTAGCTGCCCACCAGCCCGGCAATGGCCGTGATGAGGATGGAGGTGCGCTGGTCGGCCCCGGACAGCGATGCACCCGCCGGGTAGAAGTGGAAGTAGTGGACGCACAGCGCATCGGCCAGCAGCGTGCCCGCCACATAGCCGATGGCGATGCCCGCCGCCACCAGCGCAATGCCCTGCCAGCCCGGTGGCCAGCCTGTCTCGGCGGCCGACGGGATCAGCTCGCGGCCCAGGTCGATGATGGCCCAGGTGAAGGTGCCGATCAGCACCGAGTACACCACCGGCGGCCCGTAGGGCTTGTCGGGCATGAAGGCGTATTGGAGGGTGGCAACCACCAGCGTGAAGGCGACCACCTGCAGGTAGTGACGCAGCTTGCTGACGCCACTGAAATCGCGGCGCAGCGTCATGGCCGGTTCTGGCGCCGCTGCAGGGCTTCGCGCTCGCGCTGCACCATGCGCTCGCGCAGGCCGCCGCCGGTGCCCAGCAAAAACACCGAGATGCCATGCAGCACCAGTCCCAGCCCCCAGCCCAGCAGCGGGTACACCGACCAAGGGCGGCTGCCAAACGCATAGCGCGACATGGCAAAAATCACGGCGTTGACCAGCACGAAGGCCACCGCGTGCACGTACCAGCCCAGCTTGGCGTTGGCGCGGCGACGGGCCAGCGTGTCCAGTTCTTCGGGGCTCAGGGGAGTTGGCATGGCGGCAAAGGGGCGTGGTGGGGCAGGGTGGTCAGAATTCTAGGGGGCACGGCGGCCTGCTACGCCGGGCAGGCCAGCCGCGCCACCGTGGCAACGGCCTGCGCATCCAGCGTCAGCCCCATGTGGTTCACGCCCGGCACCAGGGTCACGGGCACGGGCTTGCCCGCCTGGGCAAACAGGTCGGCAAAGCGGTCCGCGTAGAACAGCTCGTCGTCCTGCCCGGCCACGATGCAGACGGTGCCCCGGGCATTGCGGATGTCGGCCTGGTAGTCGTTGTGGGGGCGAAAGTTGGTGGCCACCGTGTACGAATAGTGGGGCGTGAGCAGCTCGCGCGCCACGTCGTTCAGCGCAAAGCGCAGCACGGGCAGGTGGTTCCACCGGGTGATGCCGAACTGGTTGATCAGCGTGACGGCAATCATGCGCGGCAGGCCCACCGAGACCCAGCCGCCGCTGTCCGGCCGCGATGTGGGCGCGTTGTGGTGCAGGAAAGGCGACAGCAGCACGTAGCGGTCAAACAGGCCCTGCCGCGCGCTGCCCGCAAAACGCAGCGCAAAACCGCCGCCTGCCGAAAAGCCCATCAGCGTTTGCGGGCCCGCGTGGGGCACGGCGCGCAAAAAGTCCTCGATATCGTCTTCCATCTGACCGATGTAGGCGGCCTGGCCCCGGGGGCCGGAGGCACCGTGCCCCCGCATGTCCAGGGAGGCCACGGCGTAGCCTGCAGCCGCCAGCGCCTGTGCCAGCACATGGTTGGACTGCCCGCGTGCAGAAGACCCGTGCACCAGCACCACCCGGCGCTGGGGAGCGCTGGCTGAGGCATCCGAGCCCCCCGTGCCCCCTGCAGGGCTGTAGCCGTGCCAGGCCAGCGATGCGCCATCGCGCGCCGTGTAGCGCTGGGCCGGGGGCACATTGCTGTAGTCCACGTCCTTGAACGGGTTGTTGATGCTGGCCAGCGGCGGGATGTCTCTGGGTCCGCCCCAGGCAATGGCGGCGGCAAGACCTGCGATGGCGGCGGTCAGGAGGAGGGCTGCGATCAACACGGCGTAACGGCGGCGGGGCAGGGGTGTGCGGGTGCGTGTCATGGAGGCGGGCAGGCCGGGGTGGCCGTGGAGATGGGGAGCATACGGCGGATGGTGGCCAGGGCGCCACCTGCTGGAGGTTCAGCGCTGGGGGGCTGGCAGCGGCTGCAGGTGCTGCGCCAGGAAGGCCACTATGCGTGCGTCCACCTCCGGCATCTGGTTGCGATCAAAACCGGGTGGGTCGCCCAGCAGCTCCGTCTCCAGGCGGCCCAGCACATGGCTGGGTGGGGGCGGAGACAGGAGCGCGCCGTGGCCTGCCTGGGGCAGATCGGCCACCACGGTGCAGGTCTGGCAGGCTTGCAACACCTTGTCACTGTGAAAGCGCGGCACCAGCCAGCGGTCCTGGCCCGCCGTCACCAGACCGAGCGGGACCCTGGGGTGGGCCAGCGACGGAAAGTCGAAATCGGCCGCCGCAGGCACCCCCGCCACGATGGCGTGGATCCGGGGCTCATCGTGTGTTTGCCAGGTGGCGTCGTCAAAGCGCTGGCGGATCACCCCCAGGGCCACGGCTTTCTTGAGGCCATCCAGAAAATTGCCCCGCAGCTGCGTGATGAGGCCGACGCAGGAGGAAAAATCCTCTGCGATGTGGGCTTCGCAGTGCTGCTTGAACAGCGCAGGAGACCAGCGCCCGCCAGCCAGGCTCAGGGCGGTGTGGCCCCCTGCCGACATTCCGTACATACCGACCTTGTCCAGTTGCAGCAGGGGGGCGAGCTGGGCGTCCTGGGCCACGGCGTCGATGGCGCGGGACACCTCCGCAGGGCGCCGTTTCCAGCTTTCGGGGCCGGGGGTGGAGGGGTTTCTGGCGTTGTCGCCCGCGTGTTCCGGCATGGCCACCACAAAGCCTGCGGACACCAACGCGCGGGCCAGGTCCGAATGCACCCAGGGGTTGCCACCTGACCCGTGCGAAATGACCACCAGTCGGCCGTTGCCCCGCATGGGCGCACCCTGGGGCGCAAACGCCATGTGGAAGGGGCCACGCTGCACTGGCTGGTCTGCCGCGCTGCTGAGGTAGAACACGGTGACGGGGCCGTCGCCTTCCAGGCCGGGCACTTCTTTCAAACCGGTGCCCGCCTGGCTGGCGGTATGGAGGCATGACGCGATGAGTGCGGCGATCCAGCGGTTTTTCATGGGGGCTCCTCGGGGTGTTGGGGCTCAGGAACGGGTGCCCTGGCGGGCCATGCGGTCGCGCTCGGCCTGCACCATGCGTTCGTGCAGGTTGCTGCCGCCCGCCAAGAAAAACACCACCACACCGTGGATGGCCAGGCCGATGCCCCAGCCGACGGCCGGAAACACTGCCCAGTGGCGTCCGCTGCTGGCAGACAGCACGACCAGCAGCAGGTTGACGGCCAGGTACGCCCCGGCATGGATGTACCAGCCCAGCTTGGCGCCTGCGCGCTTGCGGGCCAGGCGCTCTGTGGGGTCGGTGATCAGGGAATGGTGTTGCATGGCAGAAGACTCGGTGAAGGTGAAGGTGGAGGAGGGGGCTGGGTGCCAAGGCTCAGGCCGAGGCGGACGAAGCCGGTGGCGTGGCGGCAAAGGAGGCGCTGCGCCGCACCAGGCGCCACAGGCGCAGGGCGCGGGCGGCAAACAGGCCGTTGAAGACGCCATACAGCAGGGCGATCTGCAAGGCAAAGCTGCTGTCGCGGGCCAGTGCGGGCTGCAGGGCCAGTTCCACGCCGACGAAATACTTGGTCAGGAAGATGCCAAGGATCAGCCCCAGGGGCATGGCGCTGCCGGGGATGTAGAAGCTGCGCGAGGTGGCGGCGTACAGCGTGCCGCTGGGCGCCGCAGGCTGCAGCCACAGGGCCAGCCCTGCGATGGCGCAGGCGGCCACCAGCCATGCCCCTACCGAGGTGCCCACCTGGCCCGCGCTGCCGAAGGCCGACACCAGGCCATACACCGACAGGCCCGTCATGGCCAGGGGCATGGCCGTGGCCCGTGCCAGGCTGACGCTGCGGCCCACCAGCTGGCTGGCGCCCAGGGCGATCAGGCCTGCAAGCAGGGCCCAGACCCAGTACGGGGTGTTCTGAATGATGGCGCCCAGCATCTGGGGCTGTTGAATGAGCAGGTTGGCGAGCATGGTGGAAGTTCCTGGCTGGAGGTGGACAAAGGAGGGGTGGCGGCGTTCAGATCAGGCCCAGTGCGGACCAGACGGTGTGGCCCAAGAAGCGATCGGGCAGCAATGTGAAGGCTCCGGCCCCCAGGCAGGCGCCGATGTAGATCCGCTGCATCATCTTGCGGTGGCCCACGATGTTGCGGCGGGCCAGGTAAACGAAGGCCATCACCAGCATGCCCAGCGTCACCGGAATGAACAGGTGGATCAGGCCAAAACTGCCCCAGCGGGGGCCGCCGCCGCCGGTGATGAAGATGGCGGACACGGCGGTGGCCACCATCACTGTGACCCAGGCATACCCGGCCGCACGGTGCAGGCGGGGGCGCTGCGTGGTGCCCTGGCGAGCCCACAGGGCAATCGGGCCGAGGGCCACGGCGGCCAGCGCAGCGGCGAGGTGGATGGCGATGACGGGGGTGATTTGCATGGTGAGGGCTCCTGGCGCGTTCGATGGGGTGGACTGTGCCGGGAGCTCCCAGAGGCAGCCAGTGCCTTGCGACGAAATGCAGCCACCGGGCCGTGAAATGCACGGGCGTGGCGTGAGTTGCGGGCCGTTTTTGCGCTGAAAGCGACCCGCGCAGGTGACAGAAGGGCCCCGCCGCCCGCTGAGCCAGCACGCCCGGCGGATAATCCCGCTCCTATTTGCAAGGAGTGCGCGTGGACGTTGTATTGCTGGTGAAGGCCGCCATCATGGGGGTCGTCGAAGGGCTGACCGAGTTTTTGCCGATCTCTTCTACCGGGCATCTGATCCTGGCGGGCTCGCTTCTGGGGTTTGACGACGCCAAGGCCAAGGTGTTTGACATTGCGATCCAGACCGGCGCCATCTTTGCGGTGATCCTGGTGTACTGGCAGAAGATCCGCTCCACCCTGGTGGCCCTGCCCACCGAGCGCCAGGCGCAGCGGTTTGCGCTCAACGTATTCATCGGCTTCCTGCCCGCCGTGGTGCTGGGCCTGCTGTTCGGCAAGGCGATCAAGGCGCATCTTTTCACGCCGGTGGTGGTGGCCAGCACCTTCATCATCGGGGGCTTCATCATCCTGTGGGCCGAGCGCCGTCCGGCCTCTGCCACGCGGGTGCACAGCGTGGACGAGATGACACCGCTGGATGCGCTCAAGGTGGGCCTGGTGCAGTGCCTGGCCATGATTCCCGGCACCAGCCGCAGCGGCTCCACCATCATCGGCGGCATGCTGCTGGGCCTGTCGCGGCAGGCGGCCACCGATTTTTCGTTCTTCCTGGCCATCCCCACGCTCATCGGCGCGGGGGTGTACAGCCTGTACAAAGAGCGGGCCCTGCTGTCCGTGGCAGACCTGCCCATGTTCCTCACGGGGCTGGTCTTTTCCTTCCTCAGCGCCTGGCTGTGTGTGCGCTGGTTGTTGCGCTACATCAGCACACACAGCTTCGTGCCCTTTGCCTATTACCGCATCGTGTTCGGGGTCGTTGTTTTGGTGACTGCGTGGACTGGCTGGGTGCAGTGGGCGGGCTGATAATCCGCTCATGCGCAGCTCTATCGGTTTGATTTTTTCGCGTTCTGGTGTTCTGGCCCTGGTGTCGGGTTTGGCCCTGTTTCCAGCTTGGGCGCAAGACGCAGCGGCCCCGGACGAGCCCGCCGGGCCCAAGCTTCACTACGCCCTGGGGGCCATTGCGAGCAACGGCCCGGACTATGCAGGCGGCGATGGCCGCAAGAGCAGCCTGCGGCCCGCCTGGGCGGTGGAATATGGGCGCTTTCGACTGAGCACATCACGCGGCAGCGCCTTCATGGGGCATGGCCTGGGGACTCCGCGCGAGTCGGGCGCCAGTGCGACCCTGGCGCAAAGCGACCGTTTCAGCCTGAGTGCGGCCTTGCGCATCGACAAGGGCCGCGACGGCTCCGACGCCCCCATCCTGGTGGGCTTGCCGTCGGTGCGTTCCACACTGCGCGCGCGGCTGAGCGCCGGGTATGCCATCACCGATCGCTGGTCGGTGGGCGCAGGGGTGTCGCAGGACATTCTGGGCCGCGATGGCGGCGCGCAGCTGTCCACCAGCGTGGGCTACACCTGGCCCCTCACCGAACAGACCAAGGTGACCATTGGCGCGGGGGCCAGTTTTGGCGACCGCACCTACCTGCGGGGGCACTTTGGCGTGCCTGCGGGTGGCGCCAGCCCGCTGCCTGCGTTCGATCCGCGAGCGGGTCTCTACAGCGTGGACGGTGGGGTGGAGGTGATGTCGGCCATCAACCGCCACTGGGTGATCCTGGGTTCGGCCCGGGTGTCGCAGCTCCAGGGCGACGCGCGCCGCAGCCCCCTGACGGTGGAGCCTGTGGGCTATTCAGTGTCCGTGGGGCTGGCCTACCGCTGCTGCCGCTGAGGAGCCGGGCAAAGCCCGCCGCCCCATGGGGGGGGTGGAACTGTTACTGAAAGTGATAAGCTGCGGCAACCCCACTGCCGCGCGTTGCAGGCCGCTGTTGGTGTCCCAGCGGCTGAGCCACACGGGCTTTAGTCTTCCTGTTGATGACCATGCCCCGATGGGCTTTCTCCGCATGATGCAAGAAGAGCCAGAGTTGTCACTGCCTTCCGCCGCTGAGCGCAAGCAAACATGGTCCAAGGCGGAGCTGCTGGACCTGATCTCCCGCAGTGCGGGTGCGACCATGGCGGTCATCGACCGCAGCCTGGCCATGATCTACGTCAACGAGGAATACGCTCGCTGGTTTGGCACCGCGCCCGAGCGCCTGGTGGGCAAAACGCTGGTGGACGTGTATGGCGAGCAGGACTGCGCCCGTTTCATGCCGTTTGTAGAACGTGTGCTGCGGGGCGAGCGGGTGCAGTACCAGCGCATGCTGCGCACACCCTATGGTTTTGACGAGTGGCGCACCATCTGCCTCACGCCCTGGCACAACAGCCAGGGGGCCATCGACGGCTTTATCACCACGGCGCTGGATGTGCACGAGCTGCAGGTGACCATGAACGCGCTGCGTGCCGCCAACCAGCGGCTGTCTTCTCACATCGAAAACAGCCCGCTGGCGGTGCTGGAAATGGACCACAAGCTGCAACTGCTGCACTGCTCGCAGCGGGCGGTGCAGCTCATGGGCTGGCTGCATGTGGCGGGGCTGGAGGGGCGGCTGCTGACCGATCTGCTGGACCCCGCTTCCATGGACGACAGCCTGCAGCTGGCCTTGTCGCGCCTGAAGTCGGGTGAAGAATCCCAGAACCGCGCCGAGACCAGCTTTGTGCGCGGCGATGGCACCGAGGTGCATTGCGAGTGGTTCAACTCGGCGCTGACCGATGAAGAAGGCCAGGTCACCTCGATCATGGCGCTGGTGCAGGATGTGTCGGCCAAGATCCAGATTGCGCGCCAGCAGCACTACCTGGCCAACCACGACTCCCTCACAGGGCTGCTCAACCGCGCGGCGTTCCAGGGGCGCCTGGAGCAGTCGCTGCTGCAGGCCCGCAGCAGCGCAGGGGCGGTTGCACTGTTGTTCATCGACCTGGACGGCTTCAAGCGCGTGAACGATGCCGAAGGCCACCACGCCGGGGACGAGGTGCTGCGCATCGTGGCCCAGCGCATCGCCAGCACGGTGCGGGTGGGCGACACCCTGGCGCGCCTGGGGGGTGACGAGTTCCTGGTCATGCTGGACCAGGAGGTCACGCGCGACGTGACCGACACCATCGGCCACCGCATCATCGAGGCCCTGCACCTGCCCATGGCGGTGGACGGGCGCGATCTGTCCATCGGCGCCAGCATTGGCGTGGCGATGTACCCCCCGATGGAGGGCGACATCGACGCCCTCATGAACCGCGCGGACCAGGCCATGTATGCGGCCAAGCGCGCGGGCAAGGGGCGGCTGCATTACGCCCAGGGAGCTTGATCAAAGGCGGTGGCGGGGCTCGCCCCGCGCCTTCCTTCAGCCCTGGGGCAGCCGGATGCTCTGCTGAAAGTGGAAGAAGTTGGTGGGGTCGTACCGGGCCTTGACCTGCTGCAGCTGAGGGTAGGCAGGCCCCCAGTAGGCGTTCGTAAAATCCGACAGGCGCGCATCCGGGTAATTCTGGTAGACATGCCCGTTGAGGAAGGGCTTGACCAGTTGCATGAAGCCCTCCAGCCAGGCTTCCATTTGTGCGCGCTCTTGCGGGTTGGTCCAGAACACATCCACCACGAGGTCGGCATCCACATGGCGGTGGATGAAGGCGCTGTCGGCCACCGGATAGCGGTTGATGGCGCCGCCGTAGGGCTCCAGGTACGCCAGGGACCAGGGGTTGGGGGAGGTCTTGAAGTAGTCGATGATGCGCTGCCAGTCGGCAGGCGAGAGCGGGGTGCTGATGTAGCCGCTGGCCTTGGTCTCGGCCACGCCGTCCGGCAGATTGTCGGGCAGGGTGTAGGGGTGGTCTTCGAGCCAGATGTTCATCTCGGGGTAGGTGCCGGTCTTGTCCACCAGCAGCTGGGCGCTGGGGAGGGCCAGCAGCGGCGCAATGGCCTGCAGGCCAGCCTCGCGGGTGCCGCAGAACATGCCCTGCACCATGTAGACCGGCACACCTTGCTGGTAGCCCAGGTTCATCATGTAGCCCAGCGCGTCGGGGGCGCCCGTCTTCATGAAGCTCTTTTGCATCAACGTGAGCACCTGGGCGGCATGGGCCTGGTCCCAGCTGATGGCCCAGGCCCACACCTGGTCGAGCCGGTGCATGCGGTAGGTCACCTGCAGAACCACGCCGAAGTTGCCGCCGGTGCCGCCCCGCAGGGCCCAGAACAGGTCGGAATGGTCCTGGGCGCTTGCCGTGACGATGGTGCCGTTGGCCAGGGCCACGCGGAAGGACTCCACCAGGTCGCTCTGGATGCCAAAGGCCCGCGAGGTGTAGCCATAGCCCCCGCCCTGCACAAAACCGCCTACACACACGCTGCCACAGGCCCCCGTGGGCACATGCCAGCCGGTGTGGTTCATGGCGCCGTTGAAATGGTCGAAGTCGGTACCGGGCAGCACATGCACCCGTTCGCGTGCCGGGTCCAGCACCACGCCCTTCATGTCGCTCAGGTCCACCACCATGCCGCTGTTGACGGAATAGCCCGCCGTGCTGTGGCCGCCGCAGCGCACGGCCACCTACACCTTGTAGGCGCGGGCCACGGCCAGGCATTCCAGCACGTCGTTCTCGCAGGCGCAGTACACGATGATCTCGGGATAGGCCTGAAAGGCAGGGTTGGACTCTTGCCGGGCCTCGTTGTAGTCGGGGCTGGAGGGCAGGACGATGCGGCCCACCAGCCTGGCTTCCAGCGAAGCGATGGCATCCCAGGCGAGCGCCGGGCCGGGCGCTGCAGCGGCCTGGAGGGCGGCGGCCTGTGGGGCCGCCAGCGAGCGGAAATGCGCTACACGCGCGTCCTTGGCAATGCGGGCAGGGCTTTTGCGATGGGCCATGGCGAACGATCCTCCGTGAAAAGACGAAGTCCCGTGTGTACTGGATAGGCGGCGGGTTGACCAGCCGGAAATGGCCCGCGTTGCTTTTAGGCCCCGTGCCTGGGCCAGCGGGCGCGGCGCTACTCCGCCGTGGTCAGGAGGACGACAGTGCCAGGTCGCCCGTGTTGCGCCGCAGGCAGAACTTGCCGCCCTGCTTGCCGCTGTACATGGCGGCGTCCGCCAGCTTGAGCAGGCCGATGGCGTCGTTGCCGTCGTGCGGGGCAATGGCATAGCCGATGGTCAGGCCCACCTCCACCCGCACGTTCTGCAGCGAGAACGGTGCGCGGAACGCATCCAGCAGCTTGTTGCCCAGCTCCTGCGCCTGTTGCAGGCTGTGCAGCTGCCCGGCCATCACCACAAATTCATCGCCGCCCAGGCGCGCCACCAGGTCGCTCTGGCGCACATGGCCCTGCAGGCGCCGGGTCACGGCGATCAGCAGCTCGTCGCCCACGTCATGGCCATGCTGGTCATTCACGGGCTTGAAGCCGTCCAGGTCCATCACATACACCGCCAGCATCCGCTCGGGGCTGCAGCGCGACAGCGCAGATGCCAGCGCGATGTTGAGCCCGCGCCGGTTGGGCAGGCCGGTCAATGGGTCGGTGTGGGCCAGGGAGCGCATCACGTCGCGCTCACGGTTGGCATCCAGCGCCTCCAGCCGCAGGGCCTTGGTGCGCAGGCCCAGCACCCGCATGAAGAGCAGCATGTCCAGCGTGGCGCCGAACTGGAAGGAGTGCATGGTCCAGAAGTTCACCGGCACCCGGCCGTTGATCACGCCGATGACGATGGCCGTGGCCACAAAATAGACCAGCCAGGCCAGCAGCAGGCTGGTGCCCACCCCGTCGCCCCGCATGGCACGGCGCGCAGCGCCCGGGATGCCCATCAGCGCCGGGACCAGGCCCAGGATGCTCACGATGGCCGCGATGGCACGGGTGGAGATCACATCCAGCCCATAGGCCACGGCCAGCAGCACACACAACACGGCACCGGCCCGCATGAAGCGCATGAAACGGCCGCTGGATTCAGGCTCTGCCAGGGCCTGCCCGATGAAGAGGAACGAGCCACAGGTGGCGAGCAAGGCCGACATCCCCCCCATGTGGACCTCGTACCAGAGGCTGTCGCTCCAGAGGAACTGCCGGCCCACACCGAAAAGATGCATGGAAAACAGCAGGCTGCCGGAGGTGAGCAGCGTGTAGTAGATGAACAGAGGATCACGCAGGCTCAGCCACTGGCCCAGGCTGTACACCAGCAGGCACAGGGCCAGGCCGGTGAGAACACCTTGCAGCATCTGCTCGTTGACGGCCTTGCTGAGCATGGCCGCAGGCTTGTAGAAAGAGATGGGCAGGATCATGGCGCCCCGGGTCTCCACACGCACCAGCAGTTCGTACGGCAGCCCGGACATCAGATTCAGCTGGATGGCGTGGGAGCGGCTTTGCAGGGGGCGCTGCGCATACGGGTGCAGGCTGCCCAGGGTGGCTTGCTGCACCAGGTACCCGCTGGTCGTGAGGTAGATGTCGATGTGATTCAGGTCGGAGTGGTTGATGTCCAGAATCCACTGGGCGTCCGAGGTCGATGCCACCTCGAACGGGATGCGCAGCCACACTGCGTCGGGCCGCACGCCCAGCGTGGCGCCCACGCTGGATGGGGGGGTGAACTTGTCGGTCAGCGGCAGCACATCCCGCACAGAAAGCTGGCGACTGGGGTCGCTCAGCAGCTTGACGGCGGGCCAGGCGTCGATGGCACGCTTTTCATCGTTGAGCTGCAAGACGGGGCTGTTGGCCCATGCCCCAGCGCAGGCCAGCAGCGCCCACAGCAGCGCCAGCCAAAGGGCGTGGTGCAGCCGCAGCCAGGGCCAGTTCGGCATGGGGCGAAGGGCTCGCGTCATGGTGCCAGCGCCAAGGTGCCAGTGTTGCGCCGGATCGAGCGCTTGCCCCCTTGCTTGCCCGCGTACATGGCCGCGTCGGCCAGGCGGATCAGCCCCTGGGGGTCGTTGCTGTCCAGGGGGGCCAGGGCGTAACCGATGGTCAGGCCCACCCGCATTTGTTGGTCACGCACAGAAAACGGCAAATCAAACGCTCGCAGCAATACGCGGCCCAAATCTTCTGCCTGCTGCGGAGTTTCGAGGTGGCAGGCCATGATGATGAATTCGTCCCCGCCCAGTCGTGCGACCAAGTCGGTCTGCTGGCGGACGCTGGCTTGCAGCCGCTGGCCCACGGCCACCAGCAGGTCGTCGCCCACATCGTGCCCATATGAGTCATTGATGGGTTTGAACCCATCCAGGTCCATCAAGTACACCGCCACGAGGCTGCGGGTAGAGCACCTGGCGACTGCAGCCTGCAATGCCTGCTGCAGGCCGCGCCGATTGTTCAGACCCGTGAGAGGGTCGCTATGCGCCAGCGAATGCATCACATCGCGTTCGCGCAATGCGTCCTGGGCCTGCCGCCGCATGGCATTCGCGCGCAGCCCCATGACCTGCAGGAACAGCAGCATGTCCAGCGTGGCACCAAATTGGAACCCATGCAAGGTCCAGAAGTTTGCCGGTAACCAGCCCTGCACCAGTCCCATCATGACCACCGCAGCCACGGCATAGACGGTCCATGCCACGAGCAAGGTGGCGCCGATAGGGTCCCTGCGGCGCAAGCGCCGCAGGGCTGCCGGAATGCTGAAGATGGAGGGAAGGGGGCCGAGCAGGCTCATGAAAACCGTGGTCATCCTCGTACCTACCATGTCGAGCATGTGCGCCACACACAGCAGCGCAGAGACCGCAGCGCCGAGTTTCATCACGCGCATGTAGCGGCTGAGTGGCGCGTCAGCAGCCAGTGCATGGCTCAGAAAGAGAAATGAGCCCACAAGAGCGACGAATCCTGCAATGGTGGCCCCATGGCCCTCTACCCACACGTTGCCAGGCCACAGAAACTGCGCACCGATGCCAAAAAACTGCAGCGAGAACCCAGCACTGCCAAGAACGACCAAGGCGTAGTAAGCGAACAGTCGATCACGCTGCACTGCCCATTGGATCAGGCTGTACACCAGAAGGAAGAATGCCAGGCCGTTCAGCAGGCCTTGCAGCATCTGCTCGCGCAATGCCAGATGCGAGCGGTAGGGGGCTTCACTCAGGGTAATGGGCAGGATCAGCGGCCCCAGCGTGCGCACTCGGATCAGCACGTCATAGGTCTGCCCAGCCGCCAGTTTGAGGGCCATTGAGGGTGTGCGGCTGGAGAACGAAGCCGGGCTGGGCGCGCGCAGATAGCCCATGGACGCATGTTGCAGCACCTGCCCCCCTTGGGTCAGATACATGTCGATTTCAAGCAATGCGCCGTAGTCGATGTTGAGAATCCAGTCGGGTGGGGGTGAATCAGGAGTGGTCAAAGGAATGCGCAGCCACACGGCTTCCTTGCGCACGCCAAGTGCACCGCTGCGCCGGGTGGGAGCAGCGAATTCGTTCAGCCGACCCAATGTTTCTTGTACGTTCAACCGGTGGGTTGTATCGCTCAGAAGGGTGACGGCTTGCCACGCGTCCAGCACTTGTGCGCCAGGGGCCAGCACCAATGGCATGGTGTCTGCCCGCACCGCTTTCGGCAAAGCCTGCAGTGCGCAGACGCACAGCAAAATCATGGCCGTGCTGCACCATGAACGCCAGGTGTGCTGCGCTGCGAAGCTGAGACGGGCCATCATCAGAGCCATGGGGACAGCGTGGGGCGTTGCAAAACGTCAGGGGGCGGATTGCTGCACGGTGGCCACGCCTTGTGTGTAGCCAGCCTTGCGCGCCAGCCCCGCGCTCCAGCTGCCGCGCGTGGTCAACCGGTCTTCAATCCGGTTGAGCCAGCCGGGTGCGTGGGGGTCGTCGCTCCAGCTGTGCACCACATCGTCCACCTGGTTGAGCAGCTCGGTGGGCAGTTGCAGGGGGCGGGTCTGGCTCATCAGCACGCGGCTCATGAAGTGGTAGCCCAGGATGCGGGTGAGCGTCCGCACGATGGAAAAGCGTGGCAGCACCATCCGCAGCAGCGTATCAATGGCCCGCGCGATCAGCAACACCCCCCAGAACAGCAGCGCCGACGGCCAGGGCACCGGCTGGGTCAGGCCCAGGTCGCTGGCGGTGGCGCGCCCGCACAGGTAGCGGGTCATGAGTTCAGGGAAGGGTTTCACAATGCTCCAGGGCAGTGAGTTCTCCATGGTCTGCATCAAGGCCCGGCCCAGGGCGGGGCGTGGGTCGGGCACCACGGGTTCGGCGCGGCCCCTGGCCTGCATGCGGGCCATCAGCGCCTGGCCCTGGTCCATGGTGTCCACCATCAGGGCCCGGTCAATGCCCAGGATGTGGCCCACCACGTTCCAGGCATGCAGATAGGCCTCTTCGTCGGCCGGTCGCAAACCAATCCCCAGGCGGTGCAGGCTGCGCAAAAACACGTAGCCAAAGGTAAGCAAGGTGTAGGCCAGCTCCTCCTGGTTGCAGGGCAGGCCATCGCCCTGCAGGTTCCAGCCGCGCGCATACAGCGTCTTGAACATCGCCTGGCGCCCGCCCCCGGCGGGCAGGGCTTGGGGTGCCACCTGCCCGCTGCCCCCGGCCAGCAGCTGCTTGACGGCGTCTTGCGGGCTGCCGTGCAGGATCAGGTTGCGGATGGTGGCATGGATCAGCCGCACCTTGAGCACCTGGGCCACGCCCGCGCCGCGCTGGCTCAGGCCGCCGTGCATCATCACCGGGAAGATCATCGCGGCCGTGGAGCGGATGCGGTACTCGGCGTTCTGCTCCAGCTGGCCCGAGGTGTGCAGCACGCTGGACAGGTCGGGGATCACATAACACTCGGGCAGGCTGGCGCAGAACAGCAGGATGCACGACAGCGCCCCATGCTCCATGAAGAGCTTCTCGGCGCGTTCGATCTTTTTTGCATCGGCCCAGGGCGGCAGCACCTGGGCGGTCTGCACGTAGTGGTTCAGCGCCCGGGCCATGTCTGCGTCCACCCCGTCGCCCTGGGCGGTCCAGCCCACCAGGCTCTGGTTGTCCGTCCACTCGCCGAACAGGCGGTTCACGGTGTCGATGCGCGCCCATTGCGGGGCGTCCACCGCCACATCCCCTGCGGGCCAGTCGCCCAGGATGTCGGCAATGGTCTTGTCTGCCAGCGGATCGGCGTGGTGCTGCATGCCGGCCAGTTCGGCTTCCGAAATGGGGTGGGTGTGCAATGTGTTCTGGCTCATACGGGGGCCTTGGCGGGTGCGACCCAGCGCTGGTAGCCCGCCAGCGCACACAACAGGGGGATGCCCATTGCAAACGGTGCAATCGAGCGAATTTCGACGGGGTTGCCCAGCATCATCTGAAACACCATGTTGCTCCCATACAGTGCAAGCGGCACCAGCGCATGGTGGCGCAAAAACGGGCTGCTGGGCTGCATGGCCAGTGATCGGACCGACAGGCGAAAGCCCAGAAGGATCACGAAAGACACAAACACCCAGCCAAAGAAGCCCTGCACCGTCTCGCCAAACCAGGCGCCATCGGTTTTGGTCATGATCCAGGCCTTGAGGGTGTAGACCATGTAGGGGTCGGCGCCCAGGTCAAACGCCGTGACGATCATCGCCGCCAGAAATGACAGCATGACGGTGTTGCCCAGCCCGCGCACGCCGTCCACCGGGCTTTGCCAGACGATCAGGTTGGCAATTACATACCCCGCATAGGTCAGCGCAAACCACATCAGCGGTATCACGAGGGGCACATCGCCCAGGCGCGGGCCCAGCACATCGGTGTAGGTGTAGTGGCCAAAAAACCAGCCGCGCGACGACCCCATCTGCTCGGCAAACCAGCCAAAGCTCACGGCAATCAGCACAAACTGCAGCGCGGGCCGCGCGCCCAGCAGGTGCGTGGCGCTGGCCCAGCAGCAGGCAAACATCACCACCGACGCCACCACCAGGGCCATGGTCGTGTCGTTGTGGGTGCGAAACGCAAGGATGACTAGGTAAATCGCCAGGAGCAGGTAGCTCAGCGCGGGCAGGCGCGAGGCGAGGGAGGGCTGTGCAGGCATGTCGGGTGTATCACGCTGTAACAATTCCCCCAGTGTAGGGGATTGCCCGGGGCGCCGTGCTCCCTGTTTGCCCTGATCAAAGGTCGCCGTTGCGACGCTGTTTCAGGCGCTGCACCGGGGACTTTGGTGATATACGAGGCCCGCACGCAGCGGACCCGGGTTTTCAGCCCTGGTCGGGCGTGAGCGAGGCCAGGTTCAGCAGTGCGGCCTCGATGGCCGCTGCCGTGGCCTGCGGCTGTTCCATGGGGAAAAGGTGGCTGCCGTCCAGCATCATGGTGCGGCCCTCGGTGACGCGCAGTGTCATCGCCATGCCCACTTGCTTCATCTCTTCCGAGTCGCGCCCGCCGATGAAGGCGGCCGGGCACTGCAGCGGGTGGGCGCTGAGCAGGCGGCCCAGGTTGTGGGGCAGGGTGTTGTAGATGGCGGTTTCCACCGCACGGTCAAAGCCCAGCACGCGTTTGCCATCCTGGTCCTGCAGGCCGTGGGTGATGTAGTCCTGCAACACCTCGGGGTGCCAGCGCGCAAAAGCCTTCTTCTTGCGGAAATGCTCCAGCGCCTCTTCGTCGCTGGCCCAGCTGAAGCGGCGCTGGCGGCTCACCCGGCCGGGCGATATCGAGCCCACCACCTGCGCCCGCTTGGCCACGCCGACCACATTGGCCTTCCAGCCGCCGATCAGCGGCGAGTCGATCAGCAGCACGCCGCGCACCAGCTCGGGGTGGCGGGCGGCGGCCATCACGCTCAGGAAACCGCCCAGCGAATGCCCCACCAGAAACACTGGCTGCCCCAGCCGTTCCACCTGCGCGGTGGCAAAGTCGGCCAGGTGCTGCACCAGGTGGGGCCAGTTGTTGGTCACCGGGTACTGCGGGTCGTGGCCATAGCGCTCCACGGCGCTGATCTGAAAACCACGGGCCTTGAGCAGCTTGAACAGCAGGCGGTAGGTGCCCGCCGGGAAGCTGTTGGCGTGCGAAAAAACGATGGGGAGCATGGGCAAAGGGCGTACCGGCAGGGCAGGGGGAGGGCGGTGGCCCGGTACTTAAATGAGCCGGTCTGTGTGGGTCGTGATCTTCTTGAGCGGCTTGCTGCGCGCGGGGCTCACCATGATGGGCACCTCGGTCGCGCCGCCGCTCCAGGCCGGGTCTTCGATGCTGTCGAACACCTGGCGCAGCTTCTGGCCCCAGCTGTCGTGCAGCATGCGGAAGTAGGGATTGTTCTCGTCGATACACACCACCTTGTCGGTGGCAAACCGGTCGGCCTCGTACACCACCAGGTCCAGCGGCAGGCCCACCGACAGGTTGGACTTGAGCGTGCTGTCCATGGACACCAGCGCGCATTTGGCGGCTTCGTCCAGCGGCGTTTCGGGGGTGAGCACGCGGTCGAGCACCGGCTTGCCGTATTTGGACTCGCCCACCTGGAAGTACGGCGTCTCCGACGTGGCCTCGATGAAGTTGCCCGCCGAGTAGACCTGGAACAGGCGCATGCCCTCGCCCTTGATCTGGCCGCCAAACACCATGGACACATTGAAGTCCACACCCGAGCGCTTGAGCGCGGCGCCATCGCGCTCGTGCACATGGCGCACGGCCGAGCCCAGCACGCGGGCCGCATCGAACATGCTCTTGGCGTTCCAGATCGTGATGGCTTCGCCAGAATCACCGTCCTTGATCTGCTCGTTCTGCAGGATCTCGCGCACAGACTGCGAGATCGACAGGTTGCCAGCCGACAGCAGCACCATGAAGCGGTCGCCCGCCTTTTCATAGACCATCATCTTGCGGAACGAACTGATCTGGTCCAGACCGGCGTTGGTGCGGGAATCGGACAGGAAAACCAGCCCGGCGTTGAGTTTGATGGCGACGCAGTACGTCATGAACAGGTGTGGATCCGTGGTGTGGGGAACTCGCAAGTTTAGTCGTGCGCGTGTCTGGGCCTAGGGGGCGGCTTGCCACCCGCTCCATGGCAAGGATGTTTGTTATTAAATTGATAGCAAACTTTGCTTTGTGGTCGCGCGGTAACGGCAATTTTGACCATGATTTTGGGGCCAACACGCTCCGGTCCGGCGCTGTGGGGCCTGCCGCCCTATCATCCGGCGCTGGACTTTCTGGTGGGGTGGATCATGGGGACTTTGTGGAAGCTGGCGGGCACCCGCCGTGTGTGTGCCGCCGTGCTGGGGGCCTGCCTGGCGGCGGTGCTGGTGGGCTGCGGGGGTGGCAGCGACAGCCCGACGGGTGGCGGCCCGCCCACCACGCCGCCCATCCCGCCCGAGCGTTCGGGGCGGCTGGAATCCGCCCGCCTGCTCGGGTCCATCCCGGCCAGCGAGATCGCGGCCGCGCTGGCCGCAAAGGAATCTCTGGCCCAGGACGTGGTGCCGCGCTACGGCGTTACCTCTTACCGGCTGGACTACCTCACCGCCGACGCCGATGGCCGCGAGGTGCGCGCCTCCGGCCTGGTGAGCGTGCCCATCAAGGCAGCCGGTGCCAAAAGCCCGGTGCTGAGCTACCAGCACGGCACCCTCTTCAAAGACGCCGAGGCCCCCAGCAACAACGCCGTGGCCTCAGAGGTGGCGGTGGTGCTGGCCTCGCTGGGCTACATCGTGCTCGCGCCTGATTACGTGGGCTTTGGTGCCTCCAAGGGCACGCCCCACCCCTACCTGCTGGCGGCGCCGTCGGCTGCTGCCACAGTCGATTTTCTGACCGCCGCCCGCACCTGGCGCAGCCAGGCCGGTGTGGCGGACAACGGGCAGCTCTTCCTCACGGGCTACTCGGAAGGCGGCTACGTCACCATGGCCGCGCACCGCGCGCTGCAGGCCAGCGGCTCGCCCCACCTGCAGCAGCTGCGCCTGGTGGTGCCCGGCGCCGGGCCCTACAACGTGCAGGCCACCATGGACGGCCTGGTGGATCTGGTGCGGCAGGAACAACCGCTGATCGGCGCCCTCATCAACCCCGGCTTTCTGCGCCACCTGGGCGGCAG
>Ga0187844_10000817_pt1 | contig 24278 bp, 21 predicted proteins | sample SpaLakP09_SKY_50_FD_134517 | JGI IMG/M metagenome (GOLD analysis project Ga0187844, IMG submission 134517) | Oligotrophic lake water microbial communities from Sparkling Lake, Wisconsin, USA - SP09_SKY_50 | ecosystem: Environmental > Aquatic > Freshwater > Lake | place: USA: Sparkling Lake... | reverse complement strand
GGCACATTGGTGGGACCGGGGACAAAAAGAAAATTACGACCAGCCATAACGGTATCCTTTCGGTTGGAGGGGTTAAGAGATGGACTGTAAAAGTGCAGCATTCGAAAGTAAATTCATATATTCTTTGGTTTCAGTTAAGCTATTACTGAATGAAAAACGCAACTTTCCGCCAATTGCGCGTGTTTAGCGAAGTGGCTCGCCACCTAAGCTTTACGCGCGCAGCGCAAACGCTCCATCTCACGCCACCGGCCGTGACCATGCAGGTGCGCGAGCTGGAAAAACACATTGGCATGCCCTTGTTCGACCGCAGCGGCCGCACGGTGACGCTGACCACTGTGGGCGAATACATGTTGGTCTATGCCCGAAAAATGCTGGCCACGCTTAAAGACGCCGAGGACGCTGCAGCGCGGTTACAAAAACTGGAAGTAGGCTTGCTCACGATCGGCATGGTCAGTACGGCCAAGTACTTTTTGCCGTATTTGTTGGCGCGCTTTCGCCAGGAGCACCAGGGCGTGGACATCAAGCTGGTGGTGGGTAACCGCGAACAACTGGTGAAGATGCTCTACGCCAATGAGGTGGACATCGCCATCATGGGCAGACCGCCCACCGAAATGGCCACGCGGGCTGAGCCATTCGCCGCGCACCCGCATGTGTTTGTGGCACAGGTGGGGCATCCGCTGGCGCGTGGCGAAACAATCTCCCCGCGCGACTTGCAAGCCCAGCGTTTCATCCTGCGCGAACCCGGCTCGGGCACACGTGCCGCCATGGAGCGCTTTTTAGGAAAGGCCCGTGTCGAACCACGGGTGAGTATGGAAATGGCCAGCAACGAGACCATCAAACAGGCGGTGATGGCCGGTATGGGTCTGAGTTTTTTGTCGTTGCACACGCTAGGTTTGGAGTTGGATAACCGATTGATCGCGGTGCTCGATGTCGAAGGCGCCCCCGTGGTGCGTGCCTGGAATGTGGTGCATATGCTGTCCAAGCTGCTTTCGCCTGCAGCAGAGGCTTTTCGCTATTTCGTGCTCGAACATGGGGAAGATCATCTGGCGCAGCAGTTTGCGCGACACATCAATCTAGGGCCGATTAATTCAGGCCTTATCTCACCAGCGGGCCCGTAAATCCGCGCCGTGGGCGATGCCCGCAGCGATCAAAAAAAGCGCCATGCCTGGCCATCCGTCCGGCGTCAAGGCGCAGCGCAGCGCCAGCATCAAACAGACCCCGGAAACAATCGTTAGCACGCAATCTGCGAGCGCTATTCCACGCCCGGTAAATTTGCGAAACGCCCAAAGCAGCAGGCTTTCCAGGGTAATAAAGCCGATGGCAATATCAACTACCAGGGGGCCTTGGTACAGCTGCTCCAGGCTCACACCTTGGCCAACCCGAGCAAATGCGCCATATCCTTGAAAAAGATACGCACATGCGCCATCGGTTTTTTGCGTACCAATTGCTTGTTCATATACGACTCAAAAGTGAGCTGTTGCACGTCCCGGTCTTCGCAGATTTTGACGAAGCGCTCGCGCCGCTTTTCACTGCTGTACCAAAACCATTGCATGATGCCCAGCACGGTAAACACAGTACGGTGTTCTTGCATGAACTGTTTGCGCGCCATTTGTAGGCTTTTCACTTCGCCAGTGTGCAGCAGTTTTTCCACCGCATAGGCCGCCAACTCGCCGCCGTACATGGCGTAGTAAATGCCTTCGCCTGAGGCCGGTGCCACCACGCCTGCCGCGTCGCCTGCCAGCACCACATCACGCCCGTTGTCCCAGCGCTTGAGCGGCTTCATCGGCAGTGGCGCGCCCTCGCGGCGCAGCACTTCGGCTTGGCCCAGCCCCGAGGCATTGCGCAGCAATCCCACCGCATGGCGCAATGAAAAGCCTTTGTCCGCACTGCCGGTGCCAATGCTCAAGGTGTCGCCGTGCGGGAACACCCAGCCGTAAAAATCTGGCGAGAGTTGGCCCTGGTAGTACACATCGCAGCGCGTGCCGTCATACCCGGCGGGCTTGATGGCCGGAGCCTTGACAATCTCGTGGTAAGCGAACACATATTGCGTGTCCTTGGCACCTTCGACTCCGGCTTGGCGCGCCACTTGCGACTTGGCGCCGTCGGCTCCAATGATGGTGCGCGCACGTACCTGCGCCGGTGTGCCCTCGCCGCGCTGCGAGCGCTCGCGCGCCAGGTAATGCACCACACTCACGCCATCGGCATCGCGGCTTAGCTTGTCAAACGTGCCGATGCGCCTTACAGCGCCGGCGCTGGCCGCGCGCTCGCGTAACCACTCGTCAAATTCAGCGCGGTCCACCATGCCGACAAAACCGTTGTCGATGGGGATATCCACTGTGTGATTACTAGGCGCAATCATGCGTGCCGATTGCGCTTTAGCGACCAGCAAACGGTCGGGGATGGCGTAATCTTTAATCAAACGCGGCGGTATCGCGCCGCCGCAGGGCTTGATGCGCCCCGCGCGGTCCAGCAAGAGCACCGAGTGCCCGCGCTGTGCGAGCGTATGCGCTGCGGTCGCACCCGCTGGGCCACCGCCGACCACCACTACATCAAATGTTTCCGTCGTTTCCATTGCATTAACTCCTTGCTTGTGCAAAGCCTAAAAGCCTGTGCCGCGCATTCAACGCGTGCTGGTGTATTGCCGCTCCCTGCGCCCAAACTAACGTGCGCTGCCCCATCATGTGACTGCCTGAATCAAGGCGCGCAAAGCAAATGCGCTCACCATCATTCCGGCCACAAAAAACGGCACGCCAAAGCCGCTATACCAAAGCGCTCTTTGGCTCACGCGTGTCAAAAAATAATCCATCATCAGCACCTGAATGCCCAGCAGTACCGCCACCGCCAGGCCGCGCCCAGGCTGGCCCCAGGCGAATAACAAAACGATGACCACTATTTGTGGCAAGGCCATGAACCAGCAGGCCACGTTGGCTGCACGCTGCTCGCCTAGTTGCACCGGCAGCGAGCGCACACCCATAGCCCGGTCACCGGCGACGGCTTTGAAATCATTGAGTGTCATGATGCCGTGGGTGCCCATGCTGTAAAGCAAGGCTAGCCAGAGCGAGCGCACATCGGGCATCTGGCCGCCAGCCATTACGGCTGCGCCGGTGGTCCACGCAATACCTTCGTAGCTGATGCCGCAGGCGGCATTGCCCCACCAGCCGTTTTCCTTGAGCCGAAGTGGCGGCGCGCTATAGGCCCAGGCCAGCAGCAAGCCCAGTACCGCCGCACCAAAGCCCCAAGGCCCGAGCAAGCTAGCCACCGCCAGCGAGACCAGGGTCCAAAGTACAGCGATATACAAGCCCCAGCGCCCGGGCATGCGCCCAGACGGGATAGGGCGCTGCGGTTCGTTGATGGCGTCCACATGGCGGTCAAACCAGTCGTTGACTGCCTGGCTGGTTGCGCAGACAAAGGGACCGGCCAGCGCTACGCCGATGATGGCCAATAGCCATTTGCCATCCATGGGTACGCCCGAGGCCACCACGCCGCAGGCAAACGCCCACATGGGTGGAAACCAGGTAATCGGCTTAAACAGCTCGGTAATTGCAGAAAATTGGGGCAGTGCCATGTCAGAAGGTTTTACCCTTGACACATGCGAGTGTCAAGTTAAATTTACACTTCCTATGGTTTCCCCTAGTACCTGTGTGGCACAGGTACCGCAGCGCGCTTTAGCTATCGCTCTCCGCTCCCGGGTCGCCCATACCAAAACGGCGCAACTTCACATACAGACTTTGCCGCGAGAGCCCCAGCATTTCAGCTGCTGAGGCGCGGTTGTCGCCGGTCAACTCCAGAGCCGCCTCGATACACAGTTGCTCGATCAGGTCGGTGGTCTCACGCACGATGTCTTTGAGCGGGACGCGGCCCACCAACTCGGTCATTTGTCCGGTCGAGCGCGGCAAATCGCGACTAGGTTTGGCTTCGTTGTTCAGACGCAAGCCAACGTCGCGAATGGTAAAGCCCAAGCACCTTTGCTCACCCGTATTGACTGCCACCGCGGAGATTTCGACATCTGTGTTGGAGCCGTAGTCACCGCGCATGCGGGTGGCAAATAAACGTACCACATCGCGCTGTCGCAAATTGGAGATCAGCACACTCAAATCCACGCCTGCACGCCCTAGCCAGCGCTCTAGGGATTCACCACGTACCAGGGCTTCATTGCTTACCTGGGCTAATTGCAAAAATGCGCGGTTCGCTGTCAGCACATTGCCGCTCAGATCGGTAACCACAAAGGCGTCGGGCGCGCTTTCCATGACGTCGGCAAGCACTTGCTTTGCGTTGGCGCTCACCGAAGAGTCCGCTAGATGGTTTTTTGGGCTTATGCGCAATAGAAAATGCGCCGATTGCTCCTGGCGGAAGAGCGAAACTGCGACACTCACTTCGGTATTGCTGGGCACCAGACGGATGTCAATCGGTGTCGATTGACCACTAGCGCGCAAACCTGATAAGACCTGACTTAGTGCGGTGCTGCTGCGCTTATCCAGACTGTTTGCGAGACTCCACCCGGCTTTACCCAACGAATCGCCAAACAATGCTTGGGCAGCGGGGTTGCTATCTTCAAGCTTTTCAGTATTGGCATCCAGAATTAGCAGGGCTTCGGAGGAGACTTGGAACAGCAAGCGGTACCGTGTCTCCACGTGCTTAAGTTGCCAGTAATCCCGCTCCATAGAGCGCTGGGCGGTCACCAATTTTTGTTGCAGCGCCGCTTGGGGCCGTAAATCGCGTCCGAATGCGATGGCGTGCGCCGAGTTATTTCCAGGCGCCGGCGGTACCTGGATCAGGGAATAAGAAAGAGGAATATCGGTTCCGTCATTGGCCTGTTGGTTCAAATGGCGCCATTTGGCACCCTTGCCTGTGCCAAGGTCCCGCAGCATGGAGACTACTTTGTTCTTGCTCTCCTCGGTAACCGTTTGGATCCAGGGCTTGCCCATCCAGTGGGAGTAGCCATGGCTCAGCAATTCGTCATTTCCAAATGCCGCATCTTGAATCACGCCCTGGGCATCCATCACCAGCACAACGTCCGCGGCTGCGGTGATCAGCCGGGAAACCGTGTCGGCGTCTAGGCGATCAAAATAACGCTGCGCTTGATCAAAACGCCCCGCTTGCTGAGTAGGGGCAGTTTCGAGGGCTTGGTTCATAGGATTTCCATGTGATTATTGGGCTGCAGCTCTATTGCAGTGTGCCGCTGCTGGCAATGTGTAATTGAACCATTGAAGGCGCCTCTTGGGCATCGCCGGCCACCAGGTCGGCTCCCACGGTCTTGACATATTCGGGATGCAAGGTAAACAAAGGCCCGCCAACCATTATGCACACCCTCTTGTTCTTCGAAGCCTTGCGAACCTCAGCAATAGTTTTTCTGAGATTTTCTAAATTCACTAAGGTCGCCAGCGAAAAACCAACCACATCAAAGGCGCGGTGTCCCGTCAGCACCTGGGGTGATTCGCCTAGATCGTAGGGCCCGCCCACCACGTCCCAGCCCTGTTTGCGAAACAGTTCGGCCACCATAGCCAGCCCAAAAGTATGTTGCTCGCCAGGGGTCGGTACCAGCAAAATACTCAGCCCATTGGACTTGAGATTCCTGGACTGCTCGGCTTCCTTATTCAAATCGCGAAGCATTTTTTGCAAGTGGCCTAAGCCCAGTGTGACCTCTGTGAAATCACATAAATCATCTTCCCAGAGTTCGCCCAGGTAACGCGCAACCGGCGCCAGCAAATCCAGGTAAATCGCCTCAATGGGCGCACCAGCGGCACGCATGCGGGTGATACAGGCCAGGGCCTGATCCTCTTTGCGGGTCAAGATAAGCTGCCCGAACGCGGCTACTTCCTCAAGGCTAACAGCTACCTTGGCCACCTCCGGGGGCAAATCGCACTCAATCGGGGTGCGATGCGCAAGCATCAGGCGGGGGATGATTTCATGCTGAATCGCCTGCGCCAGCAAAGCGACGGTGTGGTCTGAGCCGTTCAGATCTGGAGAAGCCTCATTACGGCCCGCATAGCTTCCATTGGCCGCACCCTGTGCGCCCTGCCAGCCTTCGGCCTGTCTGCCTTCGCTAAAACCTGCGTCGTTCACCAAGGTGCTCCGATTGGATGAACCCATATTTTTTTCTCCTTCGTCAAAGGAATTGTTTCGTCCATTTATTCGGCTCGCCCCTTTAAGGGCGGGGAACACCGGCATCGATTTCGTCGCAAGCGCTGGGCGTCAAGCGGGAGGTCCTCAATTTACTTTTTTCAGTGTCAACCTCGTTTTACGCTCCAAACGACCCCAGGTCAAAGAAAATTTTAATCCCGATAAAAATACTCGGGATTTCCTGGATGTCAAATTTAACTGACGTAACAAAAAGTTGACATTTATAAAAAGTGGGGATAAATTGCACCCCATGACCGATACGCGATCGCCCTTCGCAGGCCCTGCAGCCAGCGCGAAAAAGCCCCGTCCTCCTCTGTACACCCCAGAGGAGCGGGTGCGTCGCGACAGAACTTACTGGACATTTGTGCAAGGCGTCTTGGCGCCCATTCAGTTTTTCATTTTTTTAGGCAGCCTGGGTTTTGTGCTGCGCTACCTGGCTACCGGCGAAGGTCTGCAGACGGCCAATGCCTCGGTAGTCGCCAAGACCCTGGTGCTCTACACCATCATGATCACCGGCTGCATTTGGGAAAAAGTGGTCTTCGGGCGTTACCTTTTTGCCCCCTCTTTCTTCTGGGAAGATGTTTTCAGTATGCTGGTGTTGGCGCTGCATACCGCCTACTTGGTGGCCATGTTCGAGGGTTTGCTGTCCGGCCATGAGCTCATGTATTTGGCGCTGGCGGCCTATGCCACCTATGTGATCAACGCCGGCCAATTCATCTTGAAATTGCGCGCCGCGCGCCTGGACCAGGAGGCCCGACAGCGCGAAGCGGTGGCCTCTAGCGCCCATCCTCATTTAGCAATTGCGCCAGCATGAGCACCGTCGACTTCCCCATCCCCGTGAAGGCTGCGAGCGGCTGCAGCGATGCGCCAGTGTTGCGCGAGCGCGGCCAACACGAGGTTTTTTGCGGCCTGACCGGCATCATCTGGCTGCACCGAAAAATCCAGGATGCGTTCTTCTTGGTCGTCGGCTCGCGCACTTGCGCGCACCTGATCCAGTCTGCCGCTGGTGTGATGATTTTTGCCGAGCCGCGTTTTGCCACCGCCATCATCGACGAGCGCGATTTGGCCGGCCTGGCCGATGCCAATACCGAGCTTGACCGCGTGGTCGGCCAGTTGCTGGCGCGCCGCCCCGAAATCAAATTACTGTTTCTGGTGGGCTCTTGTCCCTCGGAAGTTATCAAGCTCGATTTGTCGCGTGCCGCATCGCGCTTGTCTGCGCAGCATTCGCCCTCTGTGCGGGTGCTCAACTACTCGGGGAGCGGGATCGAGACCACTTTCACCCAGGGCGAGGACGCCTGCCTGGCCTCCATGGTGCCCGAGTTACCGGTGCAGGCGGCCGATGCGCAGCAGGAGCTGATGGTGGTCGGCACCCTGGCCGATGTGGTGGAAGACCAATTCATCCGCTTGTTCGCGCAAATGGGCATGGAGCGGGTTCGCTTTTTTCCACCGCGTCGCGCAGCCGACCAGGCGCCCGTGGGCCCGAACACCCGTTTATTGCTGGCCCAACCCTTTTTGGCCGATACCGCACGGGCCTTGCAAGCCCGCGGCGCGCAGCTCTTATCTGCGCCCTTTCCCTTGGGTGTTGAGGGCACCACCGCCTGGCTGCAAGCAGCGGCTACGGCCTTTGGCGTGACCGCTCAGCGCTTTGAAGCAGCCGTGTCCGCCCCTACCGCTCGCGCCACGGCCGCCCTGGCCCGCGCCCGGCTACACCTGGAAGGCAAAAGCATTTTCTTTTTTCCCGATTCGCAGCTGGAAATCCCGCTGGCGCGCTTCTTGTCGCGCGAACTGGGCATGCGTTTGCTGGAAGTGGGTACGCCATATTTGCACCGCCAACACATGGCCCAAGAGTTGGCTTTGCTGCCCGAAGGTACTTTTCTGTCCGAGGGCCAGCATGTGGAAAACCAGTTGGATCGCTGCCGCGCCGCGCACCCCGACCTGGTGGTCTGCGGCCTGGGCCTGGCCAATCCGCTGGAGTCCGAAGGCATGACGACCAAATGGGCAATCGAATTGGTGTTCACGCCTATTCAGGGCTTTGACCAGGCCGGCGATCTGGCTGAATTGTTTACCCGTCCGCTGGTGCGCCGTATGCGCCTGGCGGCCTAAAGAGAGCAGCCGCATGCAACTGACCTTGTGGACTTACGAAGGACCGCCCCACGTGGGCGCCATGCGTATTGCCACGGCCATGGAAGGCGTGCATTACGTGCTGCATGCGCCCCAGGGTGATACGTATGCAGACCTGCTGTTCACCATGATCGAGCGCCTGCAAAAGCGCCCGCCCGTCACTTACACCACTTTCCAGGCGCGTGACCTGGGCGGCGATACCGCCGAACTCTTCAAAACCGCCGCCCGTCAGGCCTTCGAACGATTCGCGCCGCAAGCCATGTTGGTGGGCTCCTCTTGCACCGCCGAACTGATTCAGGATGACCCCGGCGGTCTGTGCAAGGCATTGAATTTGCCGGTGCCGGTCGTGGCGCTAGAGCTTCCGTCGTACCAGCGCAAAGAAAACTGGGGCGCCTCTGAAACCTTCTACCAACTGGTGCGCCACTTGTCGCAGCCTCGCAGCCAGGCGCCGCAAGCCGAGCGTGTTCCCAGCTGCAATATTCTGGGCCCCAGTGCCCTGGGCTTTCGGCACCGCGATGATTTGGCCGAAATCCGCAAGCTGCTCACCGACATGGGCATCGCCATCAACGTCGTTGCGCCCCAAAGCGCTACGCCTGCGGACTTGGCCCGCCTGGCCGATGCCGACTTCAACGTCGTGCTCTACCCCGAAATCGCGCGGCTGAGCGCGCAGTGGTTGGAGCGCAGCTACGGCCAGCCCTATAGCAAAACCATCCCCATCGGCGTGGGCGCCACGCGTGCTTTTGTGCGCGAAGTCGCTGGCCTAGCAGGACTAGACCCCGAGGCCGCTTTGGCTAAGGTCCATTCCCGCGCCCAATGGTATGCCCGCTCGGTCGATTCCACCTACCTTACCGGCAAGCGCGTGTTTGTGTTTGGTGATGCCACGCATGCCGTTGCTGCTGCCAAAGTCGCGGCCGAGGAAATGGGTTTTGCGGTTGTCGGCATAGGTACTTACAGCCGTGAATTTGCACGCGAAGTGCGCGACGCCGCCAAGCTCTATGGTGTCGAGGCGCTGATCAGCGACGACTACCTGGAAATCGAATCGCGTATTACCGAATTGCAACCCGAGCTGGTGCTGGGCACGCAAATGGAGCGCCATATTTCCAAGCGCCTGGGCGTGCCCTGCGCGGTGATATCCGCCCCGGTGCATGTGCAAGATTTTCCGGCCCGCTATGCGCCACAAATGGGCTTTGAAGGCGCCAACGTTTTGTTTGATACCTGGGTTCATCCGCTGATGATGGGGCTGGAAGAACACCTGATCGGCATGTTCCGTGGCGATTCCGAATTTCATGAAGACGCCGCGCCATCACACCTCGGCGGTGCTGCGCGCATGCAGTCTGCGCCCGAGCCTGTGGTGGTCGCGATTGAGGGCGCGCCCCAAGCCGCGCAAGAAGCCGTCACGCTGACGGTGGCCGCCGACAAAACCAACACCGGCGGAGCCTGCACCTGGGACGCTGGTGCCGAGAAAGAATTAAAAAAAATCCCGTTCTTCGTGCGGGGCAAAGCCCGGCGAAATACCGAACGCTACGCATCCGAGCATGGCCTATCGGTGATTACGGTGGAGACTCTCTATGACGCTAAAGCTTACTTCGCCCGCTAAGGCAGTAATACCCCGCAACACCACCGCCATCAAGGTGGTGATTGTGACCATGGACACCCATCTGGCCAGCTCGGTCAATCGGGCCAGTAAGACTTTGGGTCGTGAGTTTCCCGGTTTGTCGATCAGCCTGCATGCGGCGTCGGAATATGCGGGCAGTGAGATTTTGATCGCACGCTGCAAAGCGGACATCGCTCAGGCCGACATCGTGATCGCTGGCATGTTGTTTTTGGAAGACCACTTCCTGCCGATCCTGGACGATTTGCGTCAGCGCCGCATGCATTGCGACGCCATGATTTGCCTGGCCAGCGCTACCGAAGTGACGCAACTGACCCGCCTGGGCCAGTTCGATATGAGTAAACCCGCCAGCGGCCCCATGGCCTTGCTGAAAAAACTGCGCGGTAGCAAAGAAAAAGCCGCTACCGGCGGCGCAGCGCAAATGAAGATGCTCAGGCGCCTGCCGCAAATACTGCGCTTTATTCCTGGCACTGCGCAAGACGTGCGCTCCTATTTTCTGGCCATGCAATATTGGATGGGTGGTTCGGATGACAACGTGCTCAACCTCATGCGCCATGTCATCGACCGGGGCGCTGATGGCCCACGCAAAGTATTGCGGGGCACGGTCAAAGTAGCCCCCCCCGTGGACTATCCGCAAGTGGGTGTTTATCACCCGCGCATGGCGGGGCGCTTTGGCGAAGATGCGCACGTGCTGCCGCACCCCCAAGCGCCGGCCATACAGGGCACCGTCGGCATTTTGCTAATGCGCTCGTACCTGCTCTCGGGGAACGCGGGCCATTACGACGGCGTTATTTCTGCACTGGAAGCGCGCGGCCTGCGGGTTATTCCGGCTTTCGCTGCCGGATTAGATTCGCGGCCCGCTATCGATGCATTCTTCATGAAGAACGGTCAGGTAGCAGTGGATGCGGTGGTATCGCTCACGGGCTTCTCGCTGGTCGGTGGCCCCGCCTACAACGACGCCAAAGCGGCCGAAGAAGTGCTGGCCAAATTGGATGTCCCCTATGTCGCCGCGCACCCGGTCGAATTTCAAACCTTGGACCAATGGGGCGGCTCAGACCGTGGCTTGTTGCCTGTAGAGAGCACCATCATGGTGGCGATTCCCGAGTTGGATGGTTCCACGGGCCCTATGGTTTTCGGCGGTCGCCCCGGCGCTGCTGGCGTCACCTGCACCGGCTGCCACCATGCCTGCACCTTTGGTGAAAGCACCAGTGCACAGGATATGCATTCTTGCCCCGAGCGCGCCACCATGTTGGCCGCGCGGGTGAGTAAGCTCGTGGCACTCAAGCGCAGCCAACATCGCGATCGCAAAGTTGCTATCGTTTTATTCAACTTCCCACCCAATGCAGGCAATATCGGCAGCGCCGCTTATCTGTCAGTATTCGAGTCGCTGTGGCACACCCTCACAGCCATGAAGGTGCAGGGCTACCAGGTCGAAGTGCCCACTTCGGTGGACGCATTGCGCGAATCGCTCTTACAAGGCAATGCCGCGCAATATGGCGCCGATGCAAATGTCCATGCGCTGATTAGCGCCGACGAGCATGTCAAGCGCGAGCGTTGGCTCAAAGAAATCGAGGCCCAATGGGGCCCGGCGCCCGGACGCCAGTTGAGCAATGGCAGCTCCATCTTTGTGCTGGGCAAGCAGTTGGGCAATGTACTCATCAGCGTGCAACCGTCGTTTGGCTATGAAGGCGACCCAATGCGCCTGCTGTTTGAAAAAGGTCTGGCCCCAACGCATGCCTTCTCGGCCTTTTACCGCTACCTGCGCGAAGACTTTAAAGCCCATGCCGTGCTGCACTTCGGCACCCATGGCGCGCTCGAATTCATGCCAGGTAAGCAAACCGGCATGAGTGGCGCCTGCTGGCCTGACCGCTTGATAGACGACTTACCCAATGTGTATTTGTACGCGTCTAACAATCCGTCCGAAGGCGCTATTGCCAAGCGCCGCTCGGGTGCCACGCTGATCAGCTACCTCACGCCGCCGATTGCCCAGGCCGGTTTGTACAAAGGCCTGAACGATCTCAAAGCCTCGCTAGAGCGCTGGCGCAGCCTGGAGCGCGGCAACACCGAGTGCGCTGCATTGGCCGTAGTCATCCAGGCCCAAGCAGCGGAGTTGGATTTGGTGAGCCCAGAACCGATTTGGGATACCGCCATGGGCCAAGCGCTGGATCAGCAGGTACTGCGCCTGTCGCAAGAAATACTGGAGTTGGAATACACGCTCATCCCGCACGGTCTGCATGTCGCCGGTCGTGCGCCCAGCGCCGCCCAGCGTGTGGATATGCTGCTGGCCATGGCGGACGCCAACCACGGCATGCAAATTGATCGCGTCTCGGTCGAGGCTTTAGTGCAAGGGCAGACCCCCGAGCGCGCCCTGGCAGCTGCCGGATTGCCACGCAACCACGACAGCTTGGAAGCCCTGCGCGCGCTGGTGGAGCCGCAAGCGCTGATGGCCGTCGATACCGAGGTGCCTGCGATGCTGCGCGCTTTGGATGCACGCTACATCCGCCCGGCGCCTGGCGGCGATATTTTGCGCACGCCGGCAGTCTTGCCCACGGGTCGTAATATCCATGGCTTCGATCCTTTCCGCATCCCCAGCGCCATGGCAGTGCGCGATGGCAAAGCGCAAGCGCAACTGCTGATCGAGCGCCACTGCGCCGACGGCAACCCGTTGCCGGAATCGGTTGCTATGGTGCTGTGGGGCAGCGACAACCTGAAAAACGAAGGCGCGCCGATTGCGCAGGCCCTGGCGCTCATGGGCGCATTGCCGCGCTTTGACAGCTATGGCCGCATCGCTGGTGCCAGCCTGATACCGCTGGCCGAATTGGGCCGTCCGCGTATCGACGTGGTTATCACCCTGTCGGGCATCTTCCGCGACCTCATGCCCTTACAAATCAAGCTGCTGGCCGAAGCTGCCTTCTTGGCTGCTAGCGCCGACGAGCCGCTGGAGATGAACTGGATCCGTAAGCATTCGCTGGCCTACCAGCAAGAGCACGGTTGCACCTTGGAAATTGCGTCCTTACGTGTGTATGGGAATGCCGAAGGCGCTTACGGTTCCAACGTCAATAACCTAGTGGAGAGTAGCCGCTGGAGCGACGAAGGCGAATTGGCTGAAACCTACAAACGCCGCAAAGGCTTTGCCTATGGTCGTACCGGCCGCGCCGTGCAACAAACCGCACTCTTGCAAACCGCATTGGCCGATGTGCAGCTCACCTACCAAAACCTGGACTCGGTGGAACTGGGCGTTACCACCGTGGACAACTATTTCGACACCCTGGGTGGTATCACCCAAGCTGTGAAAGTAGCGCAGGGCGGTAAGACGCCGCCGGTCTATATCGGCGACCAGACCAAAGGTAATGCGGCCGTGCGCTCGCTGCGCGAGCAAGTCTCCATCGAAACCCGTACCCGCATGCTCAACCCTAAGTGGTACGAAGGCATGCTCGAGCATGGCTACGAAGGCGTGCGCCAGATTGAAGTGCATGTCACCAACACCATGGGCTGGTCGGCCACCACCGGCCAAGTACAGCCCTGGGTTTACAAACAATTGTCCGAGACCTTCATGCTCGACCCGCAGATGCGTGAGCGTCTTGCCAAACTGAATCCGACGGCCTCTGCCCGTGTGGCTAACCGATTGCTAGAAGCATCGGAGCGCAACTATTGGCAACCGGATGAAGCGACTTTGCAGGCGTTGCGCAACGCCAGCGAAGAATTAGAAGATCGCCTTGAAGGCGTATACGAAGGAGCTAACGCATGACTGTTGAAACATTGCCATTCCCCACGGTAAAGCGCAACACGCGCTTGGACGGCGAGGGCAGCGTGCAAGTGCAGCTCGACCCGAATGTGAAGATCGGTAACGCCAAGGTTTTCGCCATTTATGGCAAAGGCGGCATTGGCAAGAGCACCACCTCGTCGAACCTGTCGGCGGCCTTTTCCAAACTGGGCAAACGGGTGTTGCAGATTGGTTGCGACCCCAAGCACGACAGCACTTTTACCCTGACCAAAAAAATGCTGCCCACGGTGATCGACGTACTCGAAACCGTGGACTTCCATGCCGAAGAGCTGCGCGTGGAAGACTTTGTGTTTGAAGGCTACAACGGCGTCATGTGCGTCGAAGCCGGTGGCCCGCCCGCCGGTACCGGCTGCGGCGGCTATGTGGTCGGGCAAACGGTCAAGCTCCTCAAAGAACACCATTTGCTCGAAGACACCGATGTGGTAATTTTTGATGTACTGGGCGACGTGGTGTGTGGCGGATTTGCGGCCCCTTTGCAGCATGCTGACAAGGCCTTGATCGTCACTGCCAACGATTTTGATTCGATCTTCGCAATGAACCGTATCGTGCAAGCCATTGGTGCCAAGGCGAAAAACTACAACGTGCGCTTAGGCGGAGTCATCGCCAACCGCAGCGCCGCGACCGACCAGATCGACAAATACAACGACCGCATTGGCCTGAAACTGGCTGCGCACTTCCCGGACCTAGATGTGATACGGCGCAGTCGTCTCAAAAAATCCACGCTCTTTGAGATGGAATATTCGCCCGAGCTCGAAGCGGTGCAAAAAGAATATATGCGCCTTGCCGCCAGTCTGTGGCTGGGCGGCGAAACCTTTAACGCCGTGCCCATGAAAGACCGCGATATTTTTGATCTGTTGGGTTTTGATTGAGGCAAACACCATGAGCAACGCAAGCTACCAGGAACGACGCGGCCAGATCGAAAACTATTTCGATCGCACTGCCGCTGCCGCCTGGGCTACGCTGACCTCGGACGCGCCAGTGGGCCGCATTCGCACCACGGTGCGCGCTGGGCGCGACCGCATGCGCGCCACTTTGCTGTCCTGGCTGGGGGACGACCTGCAGGGCAAACGTATCCTAGACGCGGGGTGCGGCACCGGTGCACTAGCGGTGGAAGCGGCGCGGCGTGGCGCGCAGGTGGTCGCGATTGATTTGTCGCCTACCCTGGTCAATCTGGCGCGTGAACGCATCCCGCAGGACGTGGCGCATTTGGTGGAGTTTCATAGCGGCGATATGCTGGACCCGGCACTGGGCCAATTCGACCATGTGGTGGCGATGGACTCCATCATCCATTATCAAATTGATGATGCGGTACACGCATTAGCGCAATTGGCCGACCGCACCAACGGGTCCATCGTGTTTACCTTCGCTCCGCGAACCCCGCTGCTTGCCGCCATGATTTCGGTGGGACGCTTGTTTCCACGCGGTGACCGCGCGCCCTGGCTGGGGCCCATGGCGCAAGAGCGCATCGCACGGTTGATGAAGGCGCATGGCGCTTTGGATGGATGGGCCTGCGCCCGCACCCAACGCGTTTCTAGTGGCTTTTATAAGTCCCAAGCGATGGAGTGGCTGCGGTCATGAGAGCCAACACCTTTGCCAAATACGCCAAGCAAATGCCGGCCAGCTGGCTGCCATTTGCTGACGTGGCAAGCGCCGGTTTGCCGCTGGCACGGCTGCTGCGGCTGACGCTGTTTAAATTCACCATGGGCATGACAACCGCCTTGATGATCGGCACGCTCAACCGGGTGATGATTGTCGAGCTGGGCGTACCGGCCTGGCTGGTGTCTTTGATGCTGGCTTTGCCTTTGGTAGTGGCACCGTTTCGCGCCGTCACCGGCTACCAGTCGGATGTGCATGTATCGGCCTTTGGTTGGAAGCGCGTGCCCTATATGTGGGGCGGTACCTTGATTCAGTTTTTAGGGCTGGCAGTGATGCCGTTTGCGCTCCTGGTGTTGTCCGGGCGCGGCCAAGTGCAGGTGCCTGATTTTGTCGGCCAGATAGCGGCTGGCATCGCGTTTTTGCTGGTAGGAGCGGGCTTGCAAACTTCGCAAACCGCCGGTCTGGCCTTGGCTACCGACCAGGCCAGCGAGGAGACTCGACCGCGCGTGGTCGCACTGCTCTACACCATGCTGCTGGTAGGCGCCGTGAGCGGTAGCCTGATCTTCAGCGTGCTGCTGTCTGATTTCACGCCGGAGCATTTGGTGCAAGTGGTGCAGGGCAGTGCGCTGGTAGTACTCATTCTCAACGCCATCGCGCTGTGGAAGCAAGAGCCGCGTAATCCCCAGCGTGTGGCCGCACTCAAAAACCAGGTGCAGCCCAAGTTCAGAGAAGTATGGGCGCAGTTCATCGCCTTGCCCAATGCACGCCGCTTTTTGTGGGCCACGGCTTTTGGCACCATCGCCTTCAATATGCAAGATATTATTTTGGAGCCCTATGGCGGCGAAATCCTCAAGCTTAGTGTGGGCGCTACCAGTGCGCTGACCGCCATGCTCGCCGCCGGGGGGCTGCTGGGCTTTTATGTTTCGGGACGACGTCTGGCCAAAGGCATTGACCCGATGCGCTTGGCCGCTTACGGCGCACTGGCCGGTTTGCCTGCCTTCTCGGCGGTCATCTTTTCCGCACCTTTGGATGCCGGCTGGTTGTTTCGTTTAGGTGCCTTGGGGATCGGTTTTGGTGGCGGTTTGTTTGCCGTCGGTACCTTGTTTACCGCCATGCGCATGGAGGGCAAGTTTGTCGGCCTGGCGCTGGGCGCCTGGGGCGCAGTCCAGTCTGCAGCCGCCGGTATTGCCATGTTTTTCGGTGGTGCTTTGCGTGACCTGGTCAGTGGCATCACCAACCAAGGTCTGTGGGGCCCGGGCATGACCGACCCTTCTATCGGCTACAGCATGGTCTATCACGTAGAAATGCTCTTTCTTTTCATTACCTTGATTGCGATTGGCCCCCTGGTCAGGCGCAGCACGGTTTTTTCGCCCGTAGTCCCAACCACCCTCGGCCTGGCCGAGTTACGTACTTAGTCGTCATCGAAGGAGAAGTCGCCATGCAAACTGTCGGAAACATCACCGGCTACGTCGATCTAGCCCAAATACTGCTCTATGTATTTTGGATATTTTTCGCCGGCCTGATTTATTACCTTGTGCAAGAAGGCCACCGCGAGGGCTATCCCATGGAGTCCGGCAGCAATGGGCGGGCCGTGATCAAAGGCTTTCCCATTCCGGAGTCCAAGACCTTTTTGCTCGCAGGTGGTCACAGCGTTACCGTACCTGACATGACGCGCAAAGAGCCACCCTTTAACGGCGTCTCTACCGGCATGGGTTCGGGATCACCCATCGAGCCTACGGGCGACGCAATGACCTCGGGCGTAGGTCCCGGTGCCTGGTCTATGCGTGAAGACGTACCTGAGCGCAGCCTCGACGGCAAGCCCTTGCTGCAACCCCTGCGTATTGCCAGCGACTACACCGTAGCCGAACAAGATGTGGACCCGCGCGGTCTGCCCGTCATGGGCGGAGACGGCAAACAAGGTGGCACCGTCAAAGACATCTGGATTGACGCGGCCGAAATGATGTTCCGTTACTTGGAAGTGGAAATCGCTGGTGGCCGCACCGTCTTGCTGCCGATACCGTTTTCGCTGGTGCGCCGCAACCAGGTGGAAGTACATGCCATCTATGCCCGCCATTTCGCGGCAGTGCCGGCCTTACGCAACCCCGACCAAATCACCAAACTGGAAGAGGAAAAAATCAGCGCCTATTACGGCGGCGGTACCTTGTTTGCCGACGCCAAGCGCAGCGAGCCACTGATCTGAGTGCCTCGCGCCTGATGTTCGGAATGTGAAGGAAAGACCATGCCCATAGAAAACCTCGGCCACGAATATGAGTTTGAACCGCAGTACGGACTGCCCGAGCGTTTGCCGCCCGATGAGCACATTGTGTGGCAAGGGTCTCCGGATGTGCATGCTCTTGCGGCGTCGGCCTTTCATACCCGCAAGCTGGTCTGTTACTTCGGTCTGCTGGTGTTGGCCTGTGCATGGCCAGCGCTGGAGTCCGGCGCCGGTCCTATGGCGCTGCTGCTCTCGGTCAAGTGGATTGTTCCGTTATCTCTGACGGGCTTGGTATGCGTCTGGACACTGGCCTGGATGACAGCACGTACCACCGTGTATACGGTCACCAATAGGCGCATCGTCATGCGCCTGGGCATTGTGTTGACGGTGACCTTCAACCTGCCCCTAAAGCGAATTGCAGCGGCCGATGTGCGCCGCCTAGGCGGCGGCTTTGGCGACATCAGCCTGGCGCTGCAAGGCGATGACCGCATTGCTTGGGTGCACCTGTGGCCCAGCGTGCGCCCCTGGCGTATCACCCACCCTGAGCCCACTTTGCGCGCCATTAACGATGTGCAAACCGTGGCTGCCCAGGTGCGCGATGCCTGGTCGCAAGCCACCGGCATGCAGGCCCAACCGGCAGTCCAACAAAGTGAAGGCCGCCATGGCAGCCCGGAACTGCAAGTGAGCCCGACATGAGCAGCTATCCCTTGGCCGCTAAGCCCGCCGCTACCACGCCCGACAGCTTTCCTAAATGGGTGCTGTACTGCGCCGGAGGCATCATTGCGTTTTCTTTGATTTCGGTCGGCCTTGTCCGCATCACCGGCAACGGACCGGATCAGATTGCGGCTGCGCCTACGGTGCAGCGTGCTTTGTTGTTTCAAGACCAAAAAGACGGCGGCGTGCTGGTGGCCGATGGCCGTACCGGCGAGAAGCTAACGGTGCTGTATGGCGAGCAAGGCTTTGTGCGCGGATCCCTCCGCGCGCTGGCGCGCGAGCGCCATTCTCGCGGCATAGGGCCGGAGCAGCCCTTTGATCTGGTGGCCCGTGTGGATGGCCGCGTCACCTTGATGGACCCCAGCACCGGCCATCGCATCGATTTAGAGTCTTTCGGACCTACCAACACCGCTGAATTCGCCCGCTTTTTGGCGATGCAGCCCGAATAAACCAAACCCTTAAACCTGACCTGGAGCCATTTCATGCAAGCGACCCCGACTATCGATTCGGCAGAAAAGGCCTCACAAAAAGCCGTTGAGAGCACTATGCTCAGCCCGCGCTTTTACACCACGGACTTTGCCGCCATGGACCGCCTCGACGTATCTTCCATGCGGGCCGAGTGGGACGTGATGATGGCTGAATACGAAGGCGATAACAACCACGACCATTTCCAACGCACCCCGGAGTTCGCTAAAGAAGTCGCTGAGCGCTTCTCGCAAGTGAGCCCTGAAATGCGTCAGGAGTTTTTGGACTTTCTGATCTCGTCCTTAACCTCTGAGTTTTCCGGTTGTATTTTGTACAACGAGATATTCAAGAACGTAGAAAATCCGGATATCAAGCAGTTGATGCGCTATATGGCTCGCGACGAATCGCGCCACGCCAGCTTTATCAACCAGTCGCTCAAAGACTTCGGCTTAGGTATCGACCTAGGCGACTTAAAGCGTACCAAGGCGTATACCTACTTCAAGCCCAAGTACATTTTTTACGCGACGTACCTGTCCGAGAAAATCGGCTACGCCCGCTACATCACCATCTATCGGCAGCTGGAAAGAAACCCGGACAAGCGTTTTCACCCCATCTTTCACTGGTTTGAGCGTTGGTGCAATGACGAGTTCCGCCATGGCGAGTCCTTTGCGCTCATCATGCGTGCCAACCCGCATTTGCTGCGCGGTGGTAATGTGTATTGGATCCGCTTTTTCCTGCTGGCAGTCTATGCCACGATGTATGTGCGAGACCACTGCCGCCCTATGCTGCACCATGAAATGGGCCTGGAGTCCACTAGCTATGACTACGAGGTCTTCCGCATTACCAACGAGATCACGCGCCAGGTCTTCCCGGTCAGTCTGGACATCGATAACCCGGCGTTTCGCGAAGGTCTTGCCCATTTGTTCCACATACAAACCCAGATGGACAAAGCCAAAGCACGTGGCGGTCTGATCGGCGCCTTGCAGCGCGCGCGTTGGGCGGTGTCGGGCGCGGCGACCTTTGTACGACTGTACTTCATGCCGGTGCAACACCATACCCTGCCCGTGCAGGTGCGTATGGCGCCGGCCTGGTAGGCCGCGGCTGCTGCGCAACAAGAAAGCCGCGGATGAACGATGCCTCTGTCGCACTCGGGTTTGCGGTATTTATCTGGTGGTTTAGCACCGGCATAGTCATCCTGCTCAACCGTATGTCGCGCTCGGCGGTAACGCTCAGCCTGGCTTTGTCGTCGTTGCTGGGTGTCGCGTCACTGGTGGGCTTGGCCCATACCGCACAGCAAACTGGTGTGGCCGGCGCCTACTGTGCTTTCACCTGCGCGCTCTTGGCCTGGGGTTGGAATGAGCTGAGCTTTCTCACCGGTTGGATTACCGGCCCGCGCACCACCGCGTTGCCTCACGAGGCGGTCGGTTGGCAGCGTTTCGTGCAATCGCTGCGCGCGGTGCTGTGGCACGAGCTGGCGATTTTGCTGGTCGGTTGCGCCATTGTGGCGATTACCTGGGATGCGCCCAACCAAGTTGGTACTGGCACCTATCTGGTGCTGTGGATCATGCGCACCAGTGCCAAACTCAATTTGTTTTTCGGCGTGCGCAACCTGAGCGAAGAATTCCTGCCTGCGCATCTGGCCTATCTGGAGAGTTTCTTTCGCCGCCGCCGTTTCAATGCCTTCTTCCCATTCGCTGTGGCCTTGGCCAGCGTCTGCTTATGGTGGTTGGTGGTGTATGCGTCCAGCCCGCTGACCAGTCAGGCGCAAGCGGTGGGCGCGGTATTGGTAGGCACCCTGCTGGCCTTGGCGATTTTGGAGCATCTCATGCTGGTGCTTCCATTGGATACCACCGCCTTGTGGCGTTGGGCCTTGCGCAAGAAAAAAGATGGTGTTGCCACTGACCCATTTGAAGCCCACACCGCACCCGTGCTGGCACCCACCTTGGACAAGCATGACAAACTATTTCAAATCCATTGACGGCATTGGCGATGGTGGTGGCGGAACGCACGGTCCCGCCTTAAGCAGCGCAGGCAAAGCCCCCACAGCCATCGTTATTGGCACGGGCTTTGGCGGTTTGGCGGCAGCCATACGCTTATCGGTTAAAGGCTACCGCGTGCAGATGCTGGAAAAGCTGGACGCCCCCGGCGGTCGTGCCTATGTGCATAAGCAAGACGGCTTTACCTTTGACGCCGGCCCCACCATCATCACCCTGCCGCACCTGATCGAAGAGCTGTTTACTTTGTGCGGCAAGCGCATGCAAGACCATGTGGACTTGCGCTTGATGGCGCCGTTCTACCGCATCCGCTTTGATGACGGTACGCACTTTGATTACAGCAACGACGATGCGTCCATGCTCGATCAAATCGCCAAGCTCAGCCCCGAAGATGTGCAGGGCTTTAAGAATCTGATGCAGGCCTCTGAGCGTTGTTTCCAATTAGGTTTTCAAGAACTGGGCTTGGTACCCTTTGAAACACTGGGCGACGTGGTTAAAGCCATGCCCAACCTGGCCCGCATGCAGGCCTGGCGCTCGATTTACAGCCTGGTGGCGCAGCACATTAAGCACCCCAAGCTGCGCATCGTCATGAGTTTTCATCCCTTGCTCATCGGTGGCAATCCGTATTCGGTCACCTGCGTATATGCACTCATCCATGCGCTGGAGCGGCGCTGGGGCGTGCACTCGGCTATGGGCGGCACCGGCGCCATCGTGCGCGAACTGGTCAACTTGCTGCAGGCGCGCAATGTGCCCATCCGGTACAACACGCCAGTCGTGCGCATCCGTGTTGAGAGCGGACGTGCCCGTGGCGTGGAACTGGCTAATGGCGAATTCATTGCTGCCGACATCGTGGTCAGTAATGGCGATGCTGCGTGGACTTATCGGCACCTGGTAGAGCCGCAGCACCGCAAGCACTGGACCGATAAACGCATTGCCAAGGGCAACTATTCATCTGGCCTGTTTGTCTGGTATTTTGGTACCGACCGCCAGTACCACGATGTGCCACACCACATGATGGTGCTGGGTCCGCGCTACAAAGGTCTGTTGCAAGACATTTTCAAAAACCACACACTGTCTAAAGACTTTAGCCTGTATTTGTACCGGCCTACCGCTACCGACCCCTCGCTGGCGCCTGCCGGTTGCGATAGTTTTTATGCGCTGTCGGTGGTGCCCAACCTCAGCAGCGGTACCGACTGGGTTGCGGTGACAGAGCAGTACCGCGACGCGATTGCTACCGCGCTGCAAGAGAGCGTGCTGCCTAATTTGAAGCAGCATGTGGTCTCTTCTAAAGTGACTACGCCACAAGATTTTCAGGATCGTTTGTGGTCGTACAAAGGCGCAGGCTTTGGGCTGGAGCCCATCCTCACGCAGAGCGCTTGGTTCAGGCCGCACAACCGGTCTGAAGATGTGCAAGGTTTGTTTATGGTCGGTGCCAGCAGCCAACCCGGTGCTGGCGTGCCCAGTGTGTTGATGTCCGCAAAAATGCTTCAAGAGGTGGTCCCCGATGTCACAAGCTTTGCCTGAAAACCATCCCGTTGCGGTCCCCAAGGCCTACGATCTGGAAGCCTGCCGTGCGCTGATGCGCGGCGGCTCCAAATCATTCTTTGCTGCCTCCAAACTGCTGCCCGCGCGCCTGCGTCCACCGGCTACTGCGCTGTATGCCTATTGCCGTTTGGCCGATGACCTTATCGACCTGGGCCACGACCCCAAGCTGGCCATGCAAGACCTGCGGCAGCGTTTGGACGAAATTTATGAAGGCCGCCCCGGCACCAAGGACGCCGACCGTGCGCTGGCCCATGTGGTGCACCGTTATGGCATACCGCGTGGCTTGGTGGATGCTTTACTCGATGGATTTTTGTGGGACACCCAAGAGCGCCGATACGAGACCCTCGCCGATGTCGAGGCCTATGGCGCCCGCGTCGCCGGTACCGTAGGCGCCATGATGTCCATCATCATGGGCGCATCGACCGATAGCGCCATTGCCCGCGCTTGCGAAATGGGTGTGGCCATGCAACTGACCAATATCGCGCGCGACGTGGGCGAAGACGCGCGCAATGGCCGCTTGTACCTGCCGCGCGCCTGGTTCCGCGAAATCGGTATGGATGCTGATGCCTGGCTGACCAATCCGGTGTTTGATGCCCGCATTGCCGGATTTACCCAGCGCTTGCTTTTGCGCGCCGATGTGCTTTATCGCCGTGGCGAATTTGGCCTGGCTGAGTTGCCTTGGGACTGCCGCCCAGCCATTCAGGCTGCGCGTTTGGTGTACGCCGAAATCGGAAAGCAACTGGAGCGCGAAGGCCTCAATTCGGTGGATCGCCGCACGGTGGTCTCTACCAGCCGCAAGCTGGCACTCATTGCGCGCGCAGCTTCGGTGGCCGTTATGGCACCGGCCCTGCCGGCAGTGGCCATTAGTCCAGTGCCCGCGATCGCGTTTTTGGTCGATGTGGTGAGCCGCGACCGCCGTCCCACCAACGACAACAAACCCTGGACCTTGCCCAAACGCAACTTTGACCAGCGCGTGGAGTGGATGGTGGACTTGTTTGGCCGCCTAGAGCAACGCGAGCGGGTCAATCGCTGACACACCGTGTTGCTCAAACTCGTCGAAGTTGGGGTTCTGGTATGCGCAGGAGCTTTGTTCGTGTGGTGGCAAATGCGTGATCTGCGCATCGCACGCGAACAAACGCGCCAACAACGGCTAGCCGAGCAGGCCGCGAAAGCCGCAGAGATGGCGCAAGGCGCGCCCGATGACTCGGTGAGCACACCGGCCGCAAGCGCACAAGGCGGAGCGCCAAATGCACCCTGAGCTCAAAGTCATCCACCTGGTGTGCGCCGCATTGTTTCTGGGCAACGTCATCGTCAGCGGCGTGTGGGCGCTGATGGCCGAGCGCACGCGTCAGCACGCCATCATCCAGTTCAGCAACACCATGGTGCTGATTACCGACGCACTATTTACCCTGACCGGCGCAGTGGGCGTGGTCTGGACGGGCCACGGCATGGCGCTGCATTTTGATGGCGGTGCGGGCCACCCCTGGATACAGTGGTCGTATGCGCTGCTGAGTTTTTCCGGGCTGATATGGCTACTGGTGCTGGTACCTATCCAGCTCAAACAACGCGCCTTGCTGCGTGCCAGCGACACCGTGGGCGAAGAATACTGGCGCCTCTCGCGCATCTGGCAAATTGCAGGTGCGATAGCCACCGTGCTACCCCTGCCGATTGTGTATTTCATGGTGAACAAATCAGTCTAGGGCGCTAAGCGCACTTCCTTATGTCCACGTCTTCCTTCAAGGGCCAAGTCGTCCTCATCACCGGCGCGGCCTCGGGCATTGGCGCTGCCACCGCCCTAGAAGTGTTGGCCCAAGGCGGTGTGCCGGTGTTGGTGGACTGCGATGCCGAGCCCCTGTCCGCTATGGCGGCGCGATGCGACAGCGCGGTCTTGCACTGGGTGGCGGATGTAACCGACTTGCCCGCTATGGAGCAGGTAGTGGCGCAAACCCTAGCGCACCATGGGCGCATCGATGTCGTGTTTGCCAATGCCGGTGTGGCCGCCTTCGGGCCGGTGGCGCTGGTGGACCCGCAGGCCTGGAAGCGCTGTATTGAGGTGAACGTGTTTGGCGTATTCAACACCGTGCGCGCTGCGCTGCCCGCTGTCATGCAAGC
>Ga0187844_10000816_pt1 | contig 24294 bp, 20 predicted proteins | sample SpaLakP09_SKY_50_FD_134517 | JGI IMG/M metagenome (GOLD analysis project Ga0187844, IMG submission 134517) | Oligotrophic lake water microbial communities from Sparkling Lake, Wisconsin, USA - SP09_SKY_50 | ecosystem: Environmental > Aquatic > Freshwater > Lake | place: USA: Sparkling Lake... | reverse complement strand
GTGCCGCGGCACCGCCAGACCCTGGAAGACCGGATCGGCGAAGGCCTCGGCCAGTTCGGCCTCGGAGGCAGGACCGGCGGACTGGCCGAGGGTGCGCAGGTCGACGTCATAGGTGTCGGCCAGCCGTAGCAGCAGCTGGGCCGAGACGGGCCGCTGGTTGCGCTCGATGTGATTGAGGTAGGAGGGCGAGACGCCGAGATCGCCCGCCATGGCGGTCTGGGTCAGTGCCAGATCCCGCCGGAGCCGCTTGAGGCGGCCTCCGAGGAACAGCTTGCGATCGGCGGCGGCGTCCATGATCGCAGTTAGTCACAAAATGACTTAACGGTCTATGTCACATCATGACTGAGTGACACGAATGGTCCGGGCTTCTCTGTGTCATTCGTGACTTGGGCGTGTTCTGTTCCTCGAGACCCGCGGCGATGACCGCATTCCCGAGCCGAGACCGTCATGACCAGCTTCGCCCATCTCGTTCCGTCGCCCGTCGGCCGCTTCGACGGCATCGAGCGCCCCTATACGCCGGAAGACGTGCGTCGCCTGCGCGGCTCGGTGCCGATCACCCATACCCTGGCGGAGCGCGGTGCCAACCGGCTGTGGGAGCTGCTGCACGAGGAGCCGTTCGTGAATGCGCTGGGTGCCGTGACCGGCAACCAGGCCATGCAGATGGTCCGGGCCGGGCTGAAGGCGATCTATCTGTCGGGCTGGCAGGTCGCCGCCGACGCCAACACCGCCGGGGCCATGTATCCTGACCAGTCGCTGTACCCGGCCAACGCCGCGCCGGAGCTGTGCCGCCGCATCAATCGCACCCTGCAGCGCGCCGACCAGATCGAACACGCCGAGGGCGGGGCCAAGCGCGACTGGTTCGTCCCCATCGTGGCCGACGCCGAGGCCGGCTTCGGCGGGCCGCTGAACAGCTTCGAGATCATGAAGGCCTTCATCGAGGCGGGTGCCTCGGGCGTCCATTTCGAGGACCAGCTGGCGTCGGAGAAGAAGTGCGGCCACCTCGGCGGCAAGGTCCTGATCCCGACCCAGGCGCATGAGCGGAACCTGATCGCCGCCCGCCTGGCCGCTGACGTCATGGGTGCCCCGACCCTGATCGTGGCCCGCACCGACGCCGAGAGCGCCCAGCTGATCACCTCGGACGTGGATGAGCGCGACCGGCCCTTCATCGACCGCGACAACCGCACGCCGGAGGGCTTCTTCCGCCTGAAGGACGGTACCGGGCTGGACCACTGCATCGCCCGCGGCCTGAGCTACGCCAAATACGCCGACGTCCTGTGGTGGGAGACCTCCCACCCCGATCTGGAAGACGCCCGCCGCTTCGCCGAGGCGGTGCACAAGGAGCATCCCGGCAAGCTGTTGGCCTACAACTGCTCGCCGTCGTTCAATTGGAAGGCCAAGCTGGACGACGCCACCATCGCCAAATTCCAGCGCGAGCTGGGGGCCATGGGCTACAAATTCCAGTTCGTGACCCTGGCGGGCTTCCACAGCCTGAACAACGCGATGTTCGAGCTCGCCGACGGCTACCGCGACCGCGGCATGGCGGCCTATTCCGAGCTGCAGCAGCGCGAGTTCGCCAATGAGGCCGCCGGCTACACCGCCACCCGCCACCAGCGCGAGGTCGGCACCGGCTATTTCGACCAGGTCGCCACCGTCATTTCGAACGGCCAGTCCTCGACCACCGCCCTGAAGGATTCCACCGAGACCGCCCAGTTCGTGGCGGCCGAGTAAGGAGAGAGACCATGCAGCCCCTGAGCAGCCCCACGGCCATCATCGATTTCTGCCTCGCCCCGTTGAATCTCGATACCGGCACCGAGGCCGAGCGCGAGGTGCGTCGCCGCCTCGAGCACGTCATCAAGACCTTCCGCGCCCGGGCGGCGCAGCCGGTCAGCGTGGACTTCTCGCGCATGCCTTCGCAGGTCATCAACGAGGCCGCGCACGGCTACGAATAAGGCTGTGAATCAGGCGGCGATGGCGGCTGCGGCGGCGAGCGGCAGGGTCGCGACCAGCTGAAGCAGTTCGGCGGCGTCGAACGGCTTGGCCAGATGGCGGTCCGCGCCGGCGGCCTCGGCGGCCGCGATATGTTCGGCCAGGGCGTTGGCGGTCAGCATGACGATGGGCGTGCGCGACAGACCCATCGCCGCCTCGTTCAGCCGGATCTCGCGGGTCGCGGTGAGGCCGTCCATCACCGGCATCTGCATGTCCATGAGGATGATGTCGAAGTCGCCGTCCTGGCAGGCCTGGACCGCCTCGGCACCGTTTTCGACCGACGTCAGCTCGACGTCTGCCTGGGCCAGGATCATCTCGACCACCTTGCGGTTCACCGGATGGTCGTCGGCCAGGAGCACGCGGACGGTGGCGGCTTCGCCGTCCGTCGGCTGGCAGATTTCATCGACCTTGGCGGCCGGCGCTTCGGCGGCGTTGAACGGGATGGTCAGGATGAAGGCCGAACCGCCACCGGGCTCGCTCTCGCAGTCCAGATAGCCGCCCATCATCTCTGCCAGCTGACGCGAAATGGCGAGGCCGAGGCCCGAACCGCCGAAGCGACGCGTGATGGCGCCGTCGGCCTGTTCGAAACGGCTGAACAGACGGTCGCGGGTCTCGCTGTCGAAGCCGATGCCGGTGTCCTCGATCGAGAAGCGCAACGTCGGTGAACCGGCCCGGTCGGGCCCGGGAGCCGCGGTCAGGCTGACGAAGCCTGTGCCGGTGAATTTGACCGCATTGGACACGAGGTTGGTGAGGATCTGCTTGATGCGGACGACATCGCCGACGATCCAGCCGTCCGCCTCGGGCGCGATTTCGACAAAGAACTGCAGACCCTTGGCCTCGGCGGACGTCTCATAGAGCTGCGCGGCCTCGCGCACGGCGCGGCCGAGATGGAAGGTGTCGCTGGACAGTTCCAGACGGCCGGATTCGACGCGGGCGAGGTCCAGAATGTCGCTGAGCAGGACCTGAAGCGTCTGGCCGGAGGAGTGGATCAGCTCCAGCATCTCCTCCTGCTGGGATGTCAGGGGCGTTTTCGCCAGGGCCTGGGCCACGCCGATCACGCCATTCAGCGGCGTGCGGATCTCGTGGCTCATATTGGCGAGGAACTGGCTCTTGGCGCTGCTGGCCGACTGGGCCACGTCGCGGGCCTCGGCCAGGGCGCGGGCGTCGTTCTTCAGGTCGGTGATGTCGGTGCAGACGGTGACGATACCGCCTGCGGCGGTGCGGCGGTCAGAGGCCCGGATCCAGCGGCCGTCAGCCAACTGCTGTTCCTTTGTGGTGGTCAGGGCCTGGCGCGACTCAAGCCGGTCCTGGAACCATTCGGCCTGTCGCCCGCGCGCGTCGGAATAGAGATCGTGCGCCAGGCCGATTTCAATGAGCTCGCGGAAGGTCACGCCAACCTTGAGCATGGGGGAGATCTCCGGGATCAGCTCCTCATAGCGCTGGTTCCACAGCACCAGCCGGTCCTCGGCGTCGTAATAGGCCATGCCGTCCGGCATGGCATCCATCGCCTCACGGAGCCGCCTCAGGGCACCGGACTGCGAGGCCCAGCTCATCCATCCGACAACGGCGGTAACGCCAATGATGGCGGCGACCATGGCGACGATGACTCCCGCCATGACGACGCCGGAGACGGTCAGGGCTGTGTCGATTTGGGCCCGGGGCGTGACCACGATCCCGCTCATCGCCGTGAAATGCAGGAAGGCCACCGCCAGCGCGCCACCGGAGGCCGTCAACAGTCTGCGCAGGAGTCCAGGGCCATAGATGAGGCCGCCGGTCACCAGGCCAATGGCCAGGGCACCGCCGATCGCGAGGGCGGCCAGGCCAGGCTGCCAGCTGATACTCCCGGCCAGTTGCAGGCCGGCGATACCCGCGAAATGCATGCCCGAGACACCGACCAGGGCGACAAGCGCCGCAAGGCCGCGATAGAGCCGGTTCGGGCGCACCATCACGATTGCGGCGGCCAGGCCGAAGCTGCCGAGCGCGAGGACGAACGACCCGACCGTCGGCCAGACGGCGTAGCGAATCTCCTGTCCGGGCTGATAGCCGTGAAGGGCCACGAAATGGGTGGTGAACACCGCCAGGCCCGAGATGAAGGCGGCCAGCAGGGTCGTGTTTCGGCGCCGGGTTCCGGCCTGTTCCCGACCGACGCCGAGCAACTGCATGGCGGTCGACAGCCCGAGGACGCAGATCAGCGCCGCGGCCAGCAGCCAGCGGGCGTCATGCTCGGTCGTGATGGAATACAGGATGTGGTCCAAAACGCCCCCTTCCAGCGCCAGTCTGACGCCAAGGGGTGAAGAAACCGTGGGCAACAGCCACGCTTGTCGTCAGGCAGCGACGACGACTTCGAAGGCGCGGCCCATGACCTTGACCGGATTGACCTGGCGGTCGCCGCGGCGGACTTCGAAATGCAGGTGGGGACCGGTCGAGCGGCCCGTGGAGCCGACCAGACCGATCCGTGCGCCGGCTTCGACGGCGTCTCCGGAGGCCACGTCCAGCCGACTGAGGTGACCGTAGAGGGTGGTCATGCCGTTCGGGTGGCGGATCTCGACAAAGCGCCCGTAGCCGGCCGGATCATAGCCGGTTCGCAGGACAGATCCCTCGGCGGCGACATAGACGCCTGTGCCCCAGGGCGCGGCGATATCCACGCCTTCGTGATTGCGGGCGGCCTGTCCGGGCAGGCGGCGCAGGCCGAAGGGCGAGTTGATCTCATGGTTCCGGACCGGGGCCTCGAAGGCGATCAGCCGGGTGACGGGCCCGGCCGGCTCTGCGACCGCGGTCATCGGCGGCGCTTCCGGTACGGAAAGGGCTTCGACCCGTGCCGCATGAGGGGCGTCGGTCAGGGGCGCGGCGGCCATGGCCAGTACGGCGACGGCAGCGAGGCTGGCGGCCTGGCCGGAGTGGATGAGGAACGACCGGGCGGTCGGCAACAGGCGTCGCATGGCGGCGTCGGCTCCGTCTTCGGCTCAACGAGCGGGAGGGGGCGCCGGCGGCCGCAACGAGCGACACACTGCGGCCAGCGACCGGAAGAGCGCCGTTCTAAGACTCCGTTGGGCGACTTTGGGGCAGGCGGGGGTGGCAGGACGTCGCAGGCCGTTAACGAAAAAGGGCGCGCGACCCGAAGATCGCGCGCCCCGTTTTCAGGCTTTGAAGGGTCTACTGCAGCGGGAGGCTGAAGGAGATGGCCCCGACATGGCTGTTGGCGGTGTCGCCGAAGCGGCCGCGGTAGCCCACGGTCATCTTCACCGGGCCCAGATCGGCATCGACACCGGCCGAGGCGATCAGGGAACCGCCGAACGGGTCCTCGATCTCGCGGGCCAGGATCTGCGCCGGGTTGCCGGCAATGCCGGTGCGAACGGCGTCGCTGCTGTCAGCGAAGCTGTCGCGATAGCCGCCCTCGACGAAGAAGCTCATGCCTTCGCCGCCGCCTTCGGCCCGGAGGGTGAACTCGCCGCTGGCGGCCTGGACCGTGCGGTCCTGGTAGTCGTACTGGGCCGCCGGGCCCTGTTCGATATAGCCGTTGACGTCCGTCGAGACCCAGTTGACGGCGACGCGCGGCGACAGGGCGATGCCGCCCATGTCCATCCAGAAACCACCCTGGACGCGGGCACCGAGGCTGCCACCCGTCGTGTCGCCGGTGTGGATGATCGGAGCCAGCGACGTGACACGGGTGATGTCGTCATAGTGTTCGACCGAACCGCCTGCGGTCGCGTTGATGAACGTACCGCCCGAGCGCCAGCCGCCGTACATGTCGAAGGCGTACGACTGGACGTCGAAGGCCATGGCACCGGCCTCGACATCGGCGGTGCGGTAGGTTGCTGCGAAGCCGAAGCGCGCGCTCGGGGACATGACGTGGTCCAGCCCGGCCCGGAAGCCGTAGCCGGTGGTGTCCGTGGCCGCCACGGATCCGCGTGCGTCGGTCTCGACGCTCTCGCCGATGGCGCCGAAGGTCAGGTGGGTACCGGCCTGCCAGTCCGCGCGGCCCGACATGCCCTCGCTGGACAGATCCAGCGAGTCTTCACGCTGGCGGAAGCCGGTTTCGGCCTGGACGGTCGATTGGGCACCTATGTCACCGTAGTAGAGATAGTCATTGGCCAGGCGGGCGATCAGCTGGTGGCCCGCGGCGGTCGGGTGAACGCCGTCCCAGAACAGATAGGTGTTGGGCGTCGCGCAGACCGTAATGCCGTTGAAGCAGGCGTCGGTGACGTTGGTCAGGCCGAAGGCCCCGGGGTTCGCGGTCAGGGCCGCGCCGACCTTGTAGATGTCGAACAGGATGATGTTGGTGCCGGGACGGGCTGCGGCCGTCGTCATCAGGCCGGCCAGCAGGGCGCTGTTGAACGAGGTGCCGGCGAACTCCGCGAGCGGCGCGGCAGCGGTGCCGCGGAACTGCGGCGCGTTGCCGAGGCTGGGAATGTTGCCGACGAGGATGGTGCCGGCACCGGCAGCGGCGATGCTGTTGACGAGGAACGTCATGTCAGCGGCCGCGGCCGAGACGACGGGGGCGATGGTGCCGGTCGGGTTGGCCGAGGCGCCGGCGGCCGGCAGGCCCTGGAAGATGTTGTTGGCACCGCCGAGAATGCTGACGAGATCGGTGGAGCGGAAGGTGCCGCCGGCACCCGTATAGGCCAGCAGCTGGTTGCGCATTCCGGGCGGGAAGGCGGAGCTGTCCGTGCGCGCGCCGCCGTAGGCGTAGTTGATGCTGCCGGTCACGGAAGCCCCGGCCGCGGAACGTCCGGCGTTGAAGCCCAGCAGTTCAGTGAACACCTGGCCGTTCGAGAACCGGCCCTGGAAATAGGGCGGCGACGTCGGCTGGGTGTTGCCGGTCGCGGCGTACAGGTTGCCGTTGTCGCTCAGGCTGTCGCCGAAAACGACGAGGCGACTATAGGATTGGGCGCTGGCGGCTGACGCGACACCGCCCACGGCGGCCACAGTCAGTGCGGCAAGCGCCGCGTTGCGCAGGAAACGTGACATCGATGATCCTCCCTCGGCCGTCATCATGCGACCGTTGGAATCCACTGTGCGCTCGTTTTCCGTCCGCGCAAGATGCCGCTGGGGAAGCTTCTAGTGCAACATCCGGAACCGCAGCGTTCCAGCCACAGTGCGCAGGGTCTGAAGCGCATCGGGATCGTAGTCGCGGTCGACGTCAGTGATGACATATCCGGTGCGTTCGTCGGTCTTCAGATGCTGGCCGAGAATGTTCAGACCGGCGGCGGCGAGGGCCCGGTTCAGCTCGGCCAGGACGCCGGGCTGGTTGCGGTGGATGTGCAGGATGCGGTGCGCTCCGTCGACCTCGGCGAGCTGCACATTGGGCAGGTTGACGCAGAAGGTGGTGTCGCCCCGGTTCAGATAGGCCAGCAGCCGCTCGGCGGCGAACGCGCCGATGGCTTCCTGGGCCTCCTCCGTCGATCCGCCGATGTGCGGCGTCAGAATCACATTGGCGAGGCCGCGGAGCGGGCTGTCGAATGGGTCGGCGTTGGTGGCCGGCTCCTCGGGGAAGACGTCCACGGCCGCGCCGCCGATACGGCCGGATCCCAACGCCTGCGCCAGGGCACCGACGTCGACCACATGGCCGCGTGACAGGTTCAGCAGCAGGGCACCGTCCTTCATCCGGGACAGTTGGTTTGCGCCGATCAGCGCCGTGTTTTCCGTCCGGCCGTCGACATGCAGGCTGACCACGTCGCTTTCGGCCAGCAGGGCGTCCAGCGAGGCCATGCGGCGGGCGTTGCCGAGCGACAGCCGCTCGGTCAGGTCGTGGAAGATGACCCGCATGCCCAGACCCTCGGCCAGAACGGACAGCTGCGAGCCGATGGCACCGTAGCCGACGATCCCAAGGGTCTTGCCCCGGAGCTCCCGAGAGCCGGTCGCGGACTTGTTCCAGACACCGCGGTGCATGGCGGCGGACTTGTCAGCGACGTCGCGCAGCAGGGCGATGGTGAGGCCGACGGCCAGTTCGACGACCGAAAGGGTGTTGGAATAGGGGGCGTTGAACACGGCCACGCCCTTGGCGGCCGCCGCGTCGAGGTCGATCTGGTTGGTCCCGATGCAGAAGGCGGCCACGGCCATCAGCCGGTCGGCGGCTTCGAGCACGCGGGCGCTGACCTGGGTCTTGGAGCGGACGCCCAGCACATGGACGCCGCGGATCGCCTCGATCAGGGCGTCCTCGTCCAGCGCGCCCTTCTGCGATTCGACCGTGTAGCCGGCCTCCTCGAGCCGTTCGACGGCGGCGGGGTGGATGTTTTCGAGCAGCAGGATGCGGATGCGCCTGCGCGGATAGGACCAGCGGCCGGCAAGGCCTTCGGCGTGCAGGAACTCGTCAATCGACGGGGCCTCGGCGTCGGCGGCGGCGACGACCCGGTCGCGCCGGACGATCTCGGTGAAGGCGTGGAAGCGGTCCGCGGCACCGGCCAGTTTGACCTCGGCGTCGGTCCAGCCGTCGCCGATCATGACCACGGGGCCCGGCAGGCCCAGCGCGCGGATCACCACCGGCTTGCCGCCGGCGCGGGAGAGGGGATTGCGCTCGTCCACCCCGGCGACACGGCCGTCCGCGTCATACAGCAGGTCGTTGCACAGCACCTGGTCCGCCGGGATGTGCAGATGGGCAGCGAGGGGGGCAATGATCTCGCGGAAGCCGCCGGACAGGATGACGATCCGGCCGGCGTTCTCGCGGAAGAAGCGCAGGTTGCGCCGAACCGACGGCGTGCCCTCGTCGAGGATGCGGTTCGACAGCTCCGCGACATGGGCACGCGTCAGCGGCAGCAGGGCGAGCCGTCGGCGCAGCGCCTCGCCGAAGGGAAGATCACCCGCCATCGCCTGATCGGTCAGGGCGGCGACCTCGGCGCGGATCGCGGCGGCGTCGGGCGCGCCGGCCAGGGCGATGTCGGCCAGAACCTCCAGCGTCTCGATGCGCACGAGCGTCGAGTCGAAGTCAAAGACATAGGTGGTCGGCTCAGCCATGAGACGACCTTGGCCGACCTTCGCACTTGCAGCAATAAGAGAGTGGCCGGGCCCTAGAACTTGCCGAGGCTGCGGATGCGGCTGTCGGGACGGCGGACGTCGAGCGCGGCGGCACCGATGGCGGCGGCGATGGTCGCGACGGCCAGAAGGGCACCGCCTTCCTTCGCATGGTCGCGCGCGTAATCGCCGGCGTCATGGGCGTAGCGGCGCGCGACCTTGCCGTGCTTCTTCAAGGCCTTGCGCGAGGAATGTCGCGCGCCGTGGATGAATTTCTCACCGCGATGCCGGGCGTCCTCGCCCAGATCGGAGGCGCGCTCGCCGGCTTCGGACAGGCTGTGGCGCACGGTGTCGGCCAGGCCGCCGAAACGGTCGCGCAGGGCGTCGGTATCGATCCAGCCACGCGGGTCGATGCGGCCGCGAAGGCGCTCGTAGCGCGTCGGGCCACTGCGCTGGTTCAGCAGCAGGGCGGCGATGCCGACGCCGGCGAGAACGGCGAGGACGCCGCTGGCGACGCCGGGATGTTTGCGGACTTCGGCGAGGGCGGAGAACTGACGAACCATCGGATAGTGAACCTCTTCTGCGAGGCCGTCGTCGCCCGGGTCGTACAGCCCGTCGTCGTACGGCTCATAGGCGGAACTCCTGTCCCGCATCAGGGAAGGAGCGAACCGGGCGAAGAGTGGTTCCGCCAGACCGGGCAGGACCGAATAGAAGCTGGCGATCAGCCGACCGCCGCCGCCGACGGTGATCTCGCGGATCGGATGGCTGGCACAGTAGAGGATGGTGTCGGCCACGACGTGGGTCGCATAGACCGGCTGGGGGTTCTGGGTCGCATAGCCGGTCAGGTTGCGGGCGTGTTTGCTGTAGGGGCTGTCGACCGCCGCCGGCTTGACGAGGCTGACGGTAATCGCGGCGTCCTCGCGGATCAGCTCCATGCGCAGGGCGTTGGTGAAGCCCTTCACCGCATGTTTGGAGGCTGAATAGACGCCCTGGATCGGCAGGGGGGCGTCGGACAGGATCGAGCCGACATTGACGATGGCCCCGCCGTTGTACCGCTTGCGCAGGTGCTCGGCCGCGACCAGCGAGCCGTTGACCACGCCCCAGTAGTTGGTCTCGAACAGCCGCCGCTGGTCGTCCAGGTTTGTTGCGCTGATCGCGCCGTAGATGGAGACGCCGGCGTTGTTGACCCAGGTGTCGAAGCCGCCGAACAGGCGGACGCATTTTTCGGCAGCTTCGGACAGGGCTGCGTGATCGGCGACGTCGGCGACCGCCCAGGCTGCCCGGGCGCCTGTCGCCTGCAGTTACTCGCACAGGGCCTTCAGGTCGGCTTCGCCCCGCGCGATCAGGAAGACGCAGGCTCCGGCCCGCGCTGCCCGGCGCGCCGTCGCCAGTCCGATGCCGGAGGTGGCGCCGGTGATCACGATGGACTGTTCGTTCAGGGGCTTGAGCGTCGCTTTGGTCATGAAACCGCCGGGTCGGTGTGTTCGGATCGGGCTGCTGGGAACGGGGCCGAAACCCCGCCGGCTCCTGCTGTAGCACGCAGGCCTTACCATTCGCGACTGGTGCGCCTATCTGACGGCGCTTCCCCTGTTTCGCTGTTTCGAGGACCGCCCGTGACCGATCACGCGCATGACCACGCCGCCCCCGCGCCCGTCGACGATCTGGCCGCCGCCTTCCAGATCGAGGGCTGGCCCGTGCGCGGTCGCATCGTGCGGCTGGGCGAGACCATCGATGCCATCCTGTCGGCCCACGCCTATCCGGAGCCGGTCGCGGCCCTGCTGGGCGAGGCCTGCGCTTTGGCGGCGCTGGTGGGCTCCAGCCTGAAGTTCGAGGGCCGGCTGATCGTTCAGGCGCAGGGCGACGGGCCGGTGCGCTATGTCGTGGCCGACTATGACACCAACGGCCATATGCGCGGCTATTGCCGGTTCGACGAGGACGAGGTCGCGGCGGCGTCGCAGGGCTTCGCCCGGCCGGGCGCGCGCTCGCTGCTGGGGCAGGGGGTGTTCGTCATGACCCTGGACCGTGGCCCGGACTTCGAGCGGACCCAGGGCATCACCCCGATCGAGGGTGAGAGCCTGTCGCTGGCGGCCGAACACTATTTCCAGCAGTCCGAGCAGATCCCGACCAAGGTGCGGCTGGCGGTCGGGTCGGTGGTCACCGACGGGGGCGCAGGCTGGCGCGCCGGCGGGGCGCTGATCCAGCTGATCGCCGGCGACGACGCCCGCGGCTCGACCGAGGAGGTCTGGGACCGCTCGCGGGCCCTGTTCCAGACCCTGGCCGATGATGAGCTTCTGGACCCGACGATCACGCCGGAGACCCTGCTGTACCGCCTGTTCCACGAGGACGGGGTGCGGCTGGAGGACGCCCGGGCGCTGGTGGCGCAGTGCCGCTGTTCGCGTGAGCGGATCGCCAGCGTGCTGACCTCGTTCGATGCGGCCGAGCGGGCGGACATGGTCGAGGCCGACGGCAAGATCCGCGTGACGTGCGAATACTGCGCGACGGTCTATGAGCTGGAGCCGGAGGAGATCGCGGCGGAGTAGGGGGCGGGCGGCGAGGTCAAAGCTGCGCTCCGGCCGCCACTTCGCCGGAGACGGCGTCTTCAACGGTTCGACGCTGCATTCGGAAGTCGCCGGACCAGTTGCCGGGGATGGTCCAGCGTCCCGAGATGACGTTTCCATCCGGTGAGATGTCTCCGTCGTAGAGGATGACATGGTCCCGGTCGCGGCCGTCCGGGGTCTTGGTGAAAGTCAGGTGCGCGCCGTCGTGGCGGCCTTCCACTACCGCGCGCACTTCAACCCCGTCCGCGAACAGAAGGTCCGGTTCGATCGTCTTGCCGATGACGGCGCCCGACACATCCGTGAGCTCCGCCGTGAATGGCGTGGCGGGCATGTTGTCGTTGGCGTTCCAGTCCGGATCGTGAGGATAGAAATACACGCCCGTCCAGCGCCCGGTCAGATCGACGACCTTGCCCATCAGTAGGCCAGGGCGATCCCGTCTTTCCGCATCTCCGTCGCCGCGCCATAGGTCCAGGGCCCGCGCCCGTTCACCTGCCGCACCACATTCTGATAGCCGCCGAAGCCGCCGTTCGGCCCGCCCAGCACCCAGCCCATGGCCGCCAGCTGCGCCTTGGTGGCCGCCGGGACGCCGGTCTCAAGGAACAGGGTGCCGACGCCTTCGGACGGATGGCCCGTCGGCTCCGACGAACCCTCATGCTGCCAGCGCGGGGCGTCGCCGGCCTCCTGCGGGTCGAGGCCGTAGTCGACCATGTTGATGATGATCTGGGCCTGCCCCTGCGGCTGCATGCCGCCGCCCATCACGCCCATGGCCATCCAGGGCTCGCCGTCCTTGCAGGCGAAGCCCGGGATGATGGTGTGGAAGGGCCGTTTGCCGGGGGCGTAGACATTGGGATGGCCGTCGGTCAGGGCGAACAGCTCGCCGCGATCCTGGAACATGAAGCCCAGCGTCCCGCCGTCGGGGCCGTCGGGGACGAGGCCGGAGCCCATGCCGCGGTAGTTGGACTGGATCCAGCTGACCATCATGCCGTCCTTGTCGGCGACGCTGAAATAGGTGGTGTCGCCCTGGGTCGGGGCGTCGCCGGGGAAGGCGCGGTCCATGACCCGGTCGGGCCGGATCAGGGCAGCGCGCTCGGCGGCATAGGCCTTGGAGTTCAGCCATTCGGCCGGCGTGCGGCTGAAACGGTCGTCCGCGAACCATTTGGCCCGGTCTTCGAACGCCAGACGCTTGGCCTCGGCCTGGTGGTGGATCGAGGCGGCGGACTGGAAACCCATGCCCTTCAGGTCGAACCGCTCACAGATGTTGAGGATCTGGTTGGTCGACAGACCCTGGGTGTTGGGGCCGAGGCCATAGACCTCGACGCCGCGATAGTCGGTGCGGATCGGTTCGACCCATTCGGTGCGGTGCGGGGCCAGATCGGCCTTCGTCATCCAGCCGCCGATGCGGCGGAAATAGCGCTCGATGTGATCGGCGATGACCCCCTCATAGAAGGCGTCGCGACCGCCCTCGGCGATCAGGCGCAGGGTGCGGCCGAGGTCGGGGTTGGCGAAGACCTCGCCCACGGCAGGCGTACGGCCGTCGGGGGCGTAGACCCGCTTGCGGTTGTCGTTCTCCTCGATGATCCCCGACCGGCGATCGAAGCCGGCCATGTTGCGCTGAAGGTACCAGGCGATCAGCTGGGGCATGGGCACGCCCTCCTCGCACAGCTCGGCGACGGGCAGCAGGACGTCGGCCCAGGGCAGTTTGCCGTAGCGCTGGTGGGCGCTCCACCAGGCGTCGACCGTGCCCGGGACATTGACCGTGACCGCTCCATAGGGCGGCAGATAACCGTCCTCGGCCTTCTTCGAGCGGGCGGTCTCGAGCGACAACGCGAGGGGACTGTTTCCGGAACCGTTGAAGCCGACGACCTTCCGCTGCGCCGGGTCCCACAGCATGCAGAAGGCGTCGCCGCCGATGCCGTTGGCGGTCGGTTCGAGGAAGCCGAGGGCCGCGTTGATGGCGATGGCCGCATCGATGGCCGAACCGCCGCGTCGCAGGGTGTCGATGCCGATCAGGGTGGCGCGGGGGTGGGCCGTGGCGGCGGCGCCGTGCGCGCCCCAGACCGTGGAGCGACCGACGAACTGGACGCCGCTGTTGCGGTTGCCGGGGCCGATGCCGGCGTAGGGATCGGCTGGGGCGGACTGGCGAAGCGGGGCGCGTGCGGCCGCAGGAGGCGCGCTCGCGGTGGCCGCGCCGGCGCCGGCGAGAAGGGCCCCTGCAGGCAGGGTGGAGAGGAAGGTGCGGCGACGCATGGGCGGGCTCCTGTCAGGGAAGGGCGACCCTAGCCGCTTCATCCGTCGAGGGAAGTGCGTTCGTTCTCCCACAAGGGCAGAACGAGATACGGCAGCCCGCCCGTCCCGTGAACCGCCCCCCGGATGACGCGCCCCACGATCTGGAGTATATCGGTTACGCACGGAGACGTTGTCATGCTGCCGCTTATACTGATGCTGATACAGGACCCTTCTACGCTGACCGGGCCTGTACCGCCGCCCGCGCCTCCGATTCGCTTGCAGGTGATCGAGGCCGATGGCGCGGCCTTGGCTCGCTGCGATGTCGATCGGTTTCAGCGGATCGATGAGCCGGCCGGTACGGCTGAACTCCGACCCGACCTGATCTACAGGCCGGATGGAGAGGTGCGGCGCTATCTGTTGCTGGATCGAACGGTCCGGGGCTGCCCGGCACCGATTTCATATGCCCTTCCCGGCAGGCAGGACGGCTTTATCCGGGAACCGGGCCGCACTGCGCCGGTGGTTCAGAGTTACCCGCCCAGATCGAGCGAATAGCCCGCCGACCGGACCGTCCGGATCGGATTGACCGTGCCCTCGACGTTCAGCGCCTTGCGCAGGCGGCCGACGTGGACGTCGACGGTGCGGGCCTCGACATAGACGTCAGAGCCCCAGACGGCGTCGAGCAGCTGTTCGCGGCTGAAGACGCGGCCGGGGTGCTGCATCAGGTGGTCGAGCAGGCGGAACTCGGTGGGGCCGAGGTGGATCTCGTTGCCGGCGCGGCGGACGCGGTGGGCGACGCGGTCGATGACGATGTCACCGTGGTTGAGGCGATCGTCGGCCAGGCCCGGGCGGATGCGGCGGAGCACGGCGCGGATGCGGGCGATCAGCTCGCTCATCGAGAAGGGCTTGGTCAGATAGTCGTCGGCACCGGTGTCGAGGCCGCGGATGCGATCGCTTTCCTCGCCACGCGCGGTCAGCATGATGATCGGCATGTTGCGGGTCTCGGACTTGCCGCGGATGCGACGGCAGACCTCGATCCCCGACAGTTTGGGCAGCATCCAGTCCAGCAGAACCAGATCGGGCAGACGCTCCTCGATCTGCAGCATCCCCTCTTCGCCATCGGAGGCGACCACGACGCGATAGCCTTCCTTTTCAAGGTTGTAGGACAGGAGGGTCGCCAGGGCGTCCTCGTCTTCCATCACCAGAACATAGGGCTGCACGGGATATTCTCCGGGTTCAGACGGGCGTCGGCGTTTCGGGGGCGGCTTCGGCAGCGTCGGGGTTCCAGCGCGGGCGCTCGCCCGTGAACTCCTGGCCGGTGATCTCGTAGTAGATGGTTTCGGCGATGTTGGTGGCGTGATCGCCGATCCGCTCGAGGTTCTTGGCCATGAACAGCAGGTGGGTCCCGGCCGTAATCGTGCGCGGGTCGCCCATCATGTAGGTCAGCAGCTCGCGGAACAGGGCGTTGTAGTGCTCGTCGACCTCGTCGTCGGTGTTCCAGACGGCGATGGCGCGGTCGATCTCGGCCGCGGCATAGGCATCGAGCACGTCGCGCAGGCGCATGGACACCAGCTTGCCCATCCGCTCGATCGACCGGGTCAGGGGCTGCATCGGCTCGCCCTCGGCGAGGATCAGGCCGCGCTTGGCGATGTTCTTGGCCAGGTCCCCGGTGCGTTCCAGATCCATGGCCAGCTTCATCGAGGCGAGCGTCCGGCGCAGGTCGGAGGCGACCGGCTGGCGCAGGGCGATCAGGCGGATGGCCTTGCGCTCGATGTCGCGGTGCATGGCGTCCAGACGGCCATCGCGCTCCACGACGGCGCGGGCCAGGGCGACGTCGCGCCGGGCCACGGAGTCGACGGCGTCAGCGACCTGGGCCTCGGCCAGACCGCCCATGCGGGCAACCTCGGCCGTCAGCTGGTTGAGTTCGTCGCCATAGGCCTTGACGGTGTGCTGGGGCATCAGCCGAATCGTCCGGTGATGTAGTCCAGCGTGCGCCGCTCGCGGGGATTGGTGAAGATGTCCTCGGTGTCGCCGGTCTCGACCAGCCGACCCATGTGGAAGAAGGCGGTGCGCTGGCTGACCCGCGCGGCCTGGGCCATGGAGTGGGTCACGATGACGATGCAGTAGCGCTCGCGCAGCTCGTCGATCAGTTCCTCGATCCGGGCGGTGGCGATCGGGTCCAGGGCCGAACAGGGCTCGTCCATCAGGATCACTTCGGGCTCGACGGCGATGGCACGGGCGATGACCAGACGCTGCTGCTGACCGCCGGACAGGCCGGTGCCGGGCGAGTGCAGTCGGTCGGCGACCTCTTCCCACAGGCCGGCGCGCTTCAGCGAGGCTTCGACGACGCCGTCCAGTTCCGATTTCGACGCCGCCAGACCGTGGATGCGGGGGCCGTAGGCGACGTTCTCGTAGATGGTCTTGGGGAAGGGGTTGGGCTTCTGGAAGACCATGCCGACGCGGGCGCGCAGCAGCACGGGATCAACCGATTTCGCGTTGATGTCGTCGCCGTCCATCTCGATCCGGCCGGTGACCTTGCAGCCCGGAATCGTGTCGTTCATGCGGTTCATGGTCCGCAGGAAGGTGGACTTGCCGCAGCCCGACGGGCCGATCAGGGCGGTGACCGTCTTGTCCGGGATGTCCAGCGAGACGTCGTACAGGGCCTGTTTGCCGCTGTAGAAGACGGAGACGTCGCGGGCGGCGATCTTGGTCGGGCCCATCGGCGCGGAGTTGTGGACGACGGGCGGGGCCGCGATCACGGGCGGAGCGGCGGGTGAGCCGCCCTCGGTTCCGTCCGCTGCGCGAAAGAGGTTGAACTTCATTATCTTACCACCGGCGTTCAAAGCGTCGCCGCAGGAAGATGGCGGCGGCGTTCATGACGATCATAAAGGCGAGGAGGACGAGGATGGCCGCGGCCGTCCGTTCGTGGAAGGCGCGCTCTGACGCGTTCTCCCAGATGTAGACCAGCGACGGCAACGCGCCGGTCGGCTCGCCGAAGGAGGCGGGGATGCCCGGGATGAAGCTGACCATGCCGATCAGCAGCAGGGGGGCGGTCTCGCCGAGCGCGTGGGCCATGGAGATGATGGCACCGGTCATGACGCCGGGCATGGCCAGCGGCAGGGTGTGCTGGAACACCGTCTGGGTCTTCGACGCGCCCATGGCCAGGGCGGCCTCGCGGATCGAGGGCGGCACGGCCTTCAGCGAGGAGCGGGTGGCGATGATGATGGTCGGCAGGGCCATCAGGGCCAGGACCAGGCCGCCGACCAGCGGGCTGGCGCGGGGCAGGTGCATCCAGTTGATGAACAGGGCCAGACCCAGCAGGCCGTAGATGATCGACGGCACGGCGGCGAGGTTGTTGATGTTGACTTCGATCAGGTCGGTCAGCCGGTTCCGCGGGGCGAACTCTTCCAGATAGAGGGCCGCGCCGACGCCCAGAGGAATGGCGATGAAGGCGGTGACCAGCAGCATCAGGGCCGAGCCGACGACGGCACCGAGCACCCCGGCCAGCTCGGGCTCGGTGGAGTCACCCTTGGTGAACAGGCCGGTGTTGAAGTGGGCGGCGACCTGTCCGGAGGCCTTCATCCGGTCCAGCCAGTCGATCTGTTCGTCGCTGATGCGGCGCTGGTCGGCGGGCGTGTCCCGCGAAATCTCATGTTTGAAGAACAGGTCGGCGTCGTCGGACACCGGCGCGGCGATCGGCACGGTCTGGCCGATCAGATCAGGATTGCGCTGGATGCGGGCGGCGGCGGCGAATTTGAGCTCGGATGAGAACAGGCTGCGCATGGCGGCGGCCTTCGTGCCCGCGGCATCGTCGGCGACGCCCATGCGGGCCAGCTGCTGCTCGGCAACCAGCAGCTCGAAATTGGTGCCCTGCGGATAGGCGCGATCGACCCGGGCGGGATCCATATAGACCGGCACGGTGATGGTGTGGGTGTAGAAGGCCGTGTGGCCCTGTTCGATGATCCGGCCGAGCAGCAGCAGCAGGAAGCCGACCGCGACGCCGATGGCGAGCAGGCCATAGAGCTTGAACCGGCCCTCGCGGGCATACCGCCGCTTCAGACCCGCGCGCAGGCGCCGGGCGCGTATTTCCGGGGTGACAGACGTATCAGTCATACTGCTGCCGGTAGGTCTGGACGATGCGTTGGGCGACGATGTTCAGCATCAGGGTGACCACGAACAGGGTCAGGCCGAGGCCGAAGGCGGACAGGGTCTTGGGGCTGTTGAACTCCTGGTCGCCGGTCAGCAGGGTGACGATCTGCACCGTGACGGTGGTGACGGTGTCCAGCGGGTTCAGGGTCAGGCGGGCGGCGAGGCCGGCGGCCATGGTGACGATCATGGTCTCGCCGATGGCCCGCGACATGGCCAGCAGCATGGCCCCGGCGACGCCGGGCAGGGCGGCGGGCAGCAGCACGCGCTTGACCGTCTCGGACTTCGTGGCCCCCATGGCATAGGAACCGTCACGCAGGCTCTGCGGCACGGCATTGATGATGTCGTCCGACAGGGAGCTGACGAAGGGGATCAGCATGATGCCCATGACCATGCCGGCGACGAGCGCCATCTGGTTCTGGACCAGCATCAGATACTGGCCGAGGCCGTCCAGCGGTCCGCCGGCCATCAGGGCCCCGAGGCCGTTGAAGAATGCGCGGAAGGCGGGGCCGACGGTCAGGGCGGCGAAGAAGCCGTAGACCACGGTCGGGACGCCGGCGAGGATCTCCAGCACCGGCTTGACCGTCGCGCGGAACACCGGCCCGGCGTACTCCGACAGATAGATGGCCGAGAACAGACCCACGGGCGCAGCCACGGCCATGGCGATCAGCATGATGAGGAAGGTCCCCGCGAACAGGGGCAGGGCGCCGAAGGCACCGGTCGAACCGACCTGGTCGGCGCGGATCGCGGTTTGCGGGCTCCACTGGGTTCCGAACAGGAATTCGGCGATCGGCACCGACGCGAAGAACCGCATGGAATCGTAGACGAGCGACGCGATGATGCCGACCGTGGTCAGGACCGCGACGGCCGAACAGGCGAACAGCAGACCGACGATCCAGCCCTCAACCCGGTTGCGGGCCCGCATGCCCGGCCGGATCTGGCTGAAGACGAAGAGGGCACCCAGCAAGGCGGCCAGTGCCGCGCTCACAATGCCGCCCAGGGACAGCATCTGGCTGATGCGCGCGGCGCGTTGGCCCTCGGCGGGGAGGAGTTCGGCGTAGGGGGCCGGCCAGATCTGGACGGCGGCGCGGCCGTCGCCGACGGCGCGGGCGTCCGCGAAGAAGGCCTCGCGGCGGAAGGGTTCGAGCTGCTGCACCGCCTCGGGCGCGCCGGACGCGGTCAGCTGCCGCTCAATGTCGGGTGCGAGAACGCTCGCCGCCACCAGCATGATCAGGGCGGGTACCGCGGTCCAGATCAGGGCATAGGCACCGTGCTGGCCCGGACGCGAATGCGAGCGTTCGCCGGCCGGCAGGGTCCGCGCACGACGACTCGCCACGGCGCGGCCGCCGACATAGGCGGCGACGGCTGCGGCGATCAGGATCGGCAGGAAAAGCCAGGTCATGGACGTCCGGGAGAGCAGAATCGGACTGGCCGGTCGCCCGGTTTGTCCCGCGGCGATAACTGCCCCGGAATGGTCAGCGGATTACGACGGGGGGATGACAGTTCTGTTACGTCGCAAGGCCCGGCGTGGGGTGCGCGTCATGAAGGTGTCACGTCGTCCCGTCGCGGGGCGACCGGGAAGTAGGCTGTGAAGACGGCCCCCTGTCCCGGCGCGCTTTCCACGGTCAGGCCGCCGCGATGCCGGTTGACGATGTGTTTGACGATGGCGAGGCCGAGGCCCGTGCCCTGTCGTTCCCCGCTCTTCTGGCCCTCGACCCGATAGAAGCGCTCGGTCAGGCGCGGCAGGTGCTCCCGCGCCAGGCCCGGACCATGATCGCGCACGGTGACGGCGGCGAAACGCTGGCCGGTTTCCCGATCGGGGGTGACCAGTGGCAGCCGCGTCGCGCCGGCACCCCGATTGCCGCCGGACCAGGGCGCTGCGGCCTCGTCGAGGGCGATATCGGGCCGGATCACGATCTCGACCGTCCCGCTGGCGGGAGAATATTTGATGGCGTTGTCGACCAGGTTCTGGACGACCTGCAGGATCTCGTCCCGGTCGCCGTTGACGGGGGCGCTGGTCTCCCGGTCCTCCAGCAGGACGACGACGTTGCGTTCGGCCGACAGGACGCTGACCGCGTCCACCACGTCGGCGGCGGCGCGGGCGAGGTCGACCCGACCGGCAGGCGGGATGTGTTCGTTCAGCTCGATCCGGCTCAGCGACAGCAGATCCGAGACCAGCCGGCTCATCCGGTCGGCCTGGGTGGCCATGATGTCGAGGAATTTGTCGCGCGCCTTGGGATCGTCGCGGGCGTGGCCCTTGAGCGTCTCGATGAAGCCGGACAGGGAGGCCAGCGGCGTCTTCAGCTCGTGGCTGGCGTTGGCGAGGAAATCGACCCGCATCAGCTCCATGCGCCGCACGTCGGTCTCGTCGCGCAGGACCACGAGGGCCAGCGGCCCTGACTGCGCGTCATTCAGGGGCTGGGTGACCGCCCGCCAGTGACGGGTCGGGGCTCCCACGCCGGCGTAGTCGGTGGTGCGGGTCAGGCCGCCGAACAGGGCTTCATCCACCGCCTCGAGCACGGCCGGGTCGCGCAGGACGGGGACCAGCAGTCCGCCCTCGCGCTGGATGCGCAGCAGGTCACGGGCGGCGGTGTTGGCCAGGACGATGCGCCGCCCGGCGATGTCATCCGCCTCGCCGCCGGACACCACCAGGACAGGGTCGGCCAGGGCTTCGAACACGCTTTCCAGCAGGGCCGCATCGGTATCGGGCGCGGGGGTTTCCAGCGCCGGTGCCGGACCGGTGGCGGACGCCGGCGTGCGGTTGAGTGTCCAGGCGCTCACTCCCACCAGCGCCGCGGCACCGAGAAGCCAGAGGGCGTTGTCGGGCTCAAGCGCCGCCGCGCCGATCAGGGCGAGGATGGCGATGCCTGCGCTCGCGCCGACCGTCCACAGGCGCGAACCGGTGCGGGGCGTCACAGGAGAAAGGGAATCTTCGTAGGGCATTCACGCTTTCGTCGGGCGCACGACTCATTGCGACGAACATGACACGGAATTCATGACAGTCGGGCGCCGGAAGGTCCAGCGGCGCTTGTCAAACGTCCTTTACAAACCTAATCCTGAGCAGAACGGACACGGGCAGGGAAGACATCATGGCGGCGGCGTTGACGCTCGAAGGGGTGAGCAAACGGTACGGCGACTTCCAGGCCGTGCGCGATCTGAGCTTCCAGGTCGAGAAGGGCACCATCTGCGGCTTCCTGGGGCCGAACGGCGCCGGCAAGACGTCGACCATCCGCATGATCCTCGGCCTCCAGGGCGTGAGCGCCGGCCGGATCGGCATCCTGGGCGCTGACGACGGCCGCAAGGTGCGGGACCGGATCGGCTTCCTGCCGGAGGAGCGCGGGCTCTACAAGAAGATGACTCCCGTCGACGCCATCGCCTTCTTCGGTGCCCTGAAGGGCCTGCCGACGGGGGAGGGGCGCAAGCGGGCGCGCGAGATGCTGGACGCCCAAGGCCTGGGGGCTTCCCGGAACAAGAAGATGAAGGAGCTGTCCAAGGGGATGGCGCAGAAGGTCCAGCTGATCGCCTCGGTGGTGCACCGGCCGGAGTTCGTGATCCTCGATGAGCCGTTCTCGGGCCTTGATCCGGTCAACCAGCAGGGGCTGGAGGCGGTGATCCGCCAGCTGGCGGCGGACGGGGCCACGGTGCTGTTCTCGACCCATGTGATGCAGCACGCTGAACGGCTGTGCGACAAGGTCGTGCTGCTGGCGCGGGGCCGTAAGGCGTTCGAAGGCACGGTGGCAGAGGCCCAGGCCACGACGCAGCGCTTCCTCGAACTGGAAGGCGCCATCGAGGCCGCCCAGGCCGCGGCCCTGCCGGGCGTCAGTGGCGTCGAAGTGGTGTCCGAACGTGATGGGGTGCGCGTGCTCAAGGCGGCCCTGGGGCAGGGCGGTCGGGGTCAGGAGGCCCTGAAAGCGGCCTTCCTCGGCGGGCTGGACGTGCGGCGGTTCGAACTGCGCGAGCCCAGCCTGCATGACGCCTTCATCAGCCTGACCGGCGACCATCCGGATATCGACCAGTCGGTGAAGGCCGGCGCGGAGGCCGCCCGATGAAACGCATCCTCCTGATCGCGCGGCGTGAATACGCCGCCTATGCCAAGACCGTCGGGTTCTGGCTGTCGCTGCTGGCCTTTCCGCTGTTTGCCGTCCTGGGCGGTGTTCTGCCGGCCCTGATGATGTCGGCCGAGCCGGTGCGCGACGTGGTCGTGCTGGAAGAAGGGCCGCAGGCCCAGGGACTGGCGGCTGCCGTCCAGGGGGCCGTGCGGCTGGAACAGGAACGGCGGCAGGCGCGGATGGCTGAGGCCGCGGCCGAGGCGGAGAAACAGGGGGGCCAGGCGGGGGCTTCGGCCGCCGGTCAGGCCCTGAACCGGCTGGCCGGACTGCGTCTGAGGATCGTGGCCGCCCCGGCGGATCTGGCCGCTGCGCTGCCCGGCGAGGCGCGGGAGACGCTCGTGCGCCGCTACCTCGGAGACGCGGTGCCGGAGGCCGACCAGCTGGATTCGGTGGTGCTGCTGAACCGCATCGACGGCAAGCCGACCGCGCGGGTCTGGACCCGTCGGGCCACCGACGACACGGTCGAGGACTTCGTCCGCGAGGCCCTGAAGGACGCCAACCGGCGCGAAGCTTTTGAACAGGCCGGGATCAATGCGGTCGTGGTTGAGCAGACCGAGCGGTTCCGCCCGGACATAACCGCCCTGTCGCCGAAGTCCGCCACAGGGGGGGAAGTGTCGTTCCGCGACCGGCTTCCCATGATCATCGGCCTCGTCTCCGGCTTCCTGCTGTGGTCGCTGGTGATCACCGGGGCCTCCATCCTGCTGAACAGTGTGATGGAGGAAAAGGCCAACAAGATCCTGGAAGTCCTGCTGTCCTCGGCTTCGGCCACCGAAATCCTGACGGGGAAGGTGCTGGGGGTGGCGATGCTGACCGGTACGGTGATGCTGGTCTGGGGCGGGATCGGAGCCTTCGGCCTGCTGGCGGCGAATGCGGAGACGGCGGCCATGGTGGGCGACGTCCTGCTCCAGGGCGGGATGCTGGGCTATTTCATCGCCTATGCCGTCGGCGGCTATCTGATGTACGCGGTGCTGTTCGCGGCGATCGGGGCCTTCTGCGAGACCCCCCGCGACGCGCAGACGCTGATGGGGCCGATCATGATGGTCCTGACGGTGCCGATCTTCGTGATGGTCATGGCCGCGCAGACGCCCGACTCGCCCGTGGTGCAGATCCTGTCGTGGATCCCCTTCTTCACCCCGTTCCTGATGAGTGCCCGCGCCCCGTCCGAACCGCCGATGATCGAGGTCGTCGGCACCATGGCGGGCATGTTCGTCTTCGCCCTGCTGATGGTCTGGATCGCCGGCCGGGCCTTCCGGGCGGGCGCGCTGTCGGACGTGAAGCTGAGCTGGCGGGGCTTCGCCGGCGCGATCCGGGGCGGCGGGAAGTAGTTACGGCCGTCTCCTCCCTGTCGCGAAGCGATGGGGAGGGGGACCATGCGAAGCATGGTGGAGGGGCGCCGAACCGCGCTCCCTGCTTCGACCCCTCCACCCCCGCGCCAGGAGGCGCGGCGGTCCCCCTCCCCACGATGTGGGGAGGAGACATAGAAAAAGGGCCGCTCCGGTTTTCCGGGGCGGCCCTTGATCGTTTCGTTCGGTCGTTCGCGCTTAGGAGCGCGGGCCGCCCACGCCCGGAACCCGGGGCTTCGGAGGCGGCAGCAGGCCTTCGCGCTGCATGCGCTTGCGGGCCAGTTTGCGGGCGCGGCGAACAGCCTCGGCCTTCTGGCGGGCGCGCTTCTCCGAGGGCTTCTCGTAGTGCACGTGGCGCTTCATCTCGCGGAAGCTGCCTTCACGCTGCATTTTCTTCTTGAGGGCCTTGAGCGCTTGATCGACGTTATTATCGCGAACGAAAATCTGTACCAGGTTGAACTCTCCTTTGGCCGCCCGCCGCGCACCTCGAAAGGGAGACGGGCAGACAAATAAAATCTCGGTCCACAGACAGGGTCCGCGGATGAAGGCGGGCTGATACACGTTCGCCCCCCTCGTGTCCAGATCGTCGCGCTTCTATCTGAAGCCTCGAAACGCCCGCCGGACGGGGATATGCTGCCGCCATGACCGAAGCGCCACACCTGTCGAACGCCGCGCCCGAAGGTGACTGGGCCGACCGCATGGAACAGACCGTGCTGGACGCCGCCCTGGGCCTTGCGCCCCGTCTGGGCTGGAACAGCCGGATGGTCAGGGCCGCCTGCGAGGCCTGCGGCCTGTCGCAGGGCGACGAGGAGCTGCTGCTGCCCAACGGCGCGCGCGATCTGGCGGCCCTGCTGTCGCGGCGGCACGACGACCGGGCGCTGGCCGAACTGGCTGATATCGATGCCAGGTCCCTGAAGATGCGCGAGCGAATCGCGGCGGCCGTCTCGGCGCGGATGGAGGCCGGGGCCGCCGATCTGGAGG
>Ga0187844_10000809_pt1 | contig 24391 bp, 25 predicted proteins | sample SpaLakP09_SKY_50_FD_134517 | JGI IMG/M metagenome (GOLD analysis project Ga0187844, IMG submission 134517) | Oligotrophic lake water microbial communities from Sparkling Lake, Wisconsin, USA - SP09_SKY_50 | ecosystem: Environmental > Aquatic > Freshwater > Lake | place: USA: Sparkling Lake... | reverse complement strand
TCGAGATCGACCGTCGCCGTTGTGACGCCATTGACGCGCTGCATCGACAGCTGGCCCGTGAAGGTCGGCGTGGTCTTGCCGCTCCAGCCGAACCAGACGCCGGAATACTCGCGCAGCGCTGCGGCGAGGGCCATGGCCAGTCCACCCACACTGCCTTCGCCGTCGGTCTGATCCGCTGCTGGAGGTGGATTGACGCGGTTTGAAACGACGATCAGCCGGCTCATCCGGCTGTGCGCGGGGCCGCGCCCTCCAGCCAGGCCAGGACGGACTCGACATCCTCAAGCCGGTAGCGGGCCAGGGTCGGGCGCGGCGGACCGACCAGGACGCCAAACCCGCCCAGCCGGGTGGCGGCTGCAAAACCGTCTTCGTCGGTGAGGTCATCCCCCACAAAGACCGGCGTGGTCCCGGCGAAGGGCTGCTCCTGCAGGAAGGCGGCGACGGCCTGGCCCTTGTCGCAGCCAGGCGTGCGAAGCTCGGCGACCATGTCGCCCAGTTGCAGGACCAGCCCGGTCACGCGGGCCAGGCGCTCTGAGGCCTCGACGACAGCCTCGGCGGCCTCGGGCACGTTGCGATAGTGCAGGGCGACGCTCAGCGTCTTGTCCTCGAACAGCAGGCCGCGTTCACAGCGGGAAAGCGCCTTCAGGGTCTCGCGCGCCTGACCCAGCCCGTCATGGGCGGGAAGGGCCGAGACCCGTCCCCGGGCGTCACGGCGCACCAGACCGTGCACGGCAGCCACCGGGGTAACCCCGCCGGCCAGGATCCGGTCGATGTCCTGCAGGTCGCGTCCACTGACCACCGCGACCCGACCGTCGAGGTCAGCAGCCAGCCTCGACAGCAGGGCCTGACGGCGCGCTTCTGGCCCCACCGCGCAGGGTGTCGCCTGGAATGGGGCAAGCGTCCCATCGAGATCCAGGAAGAGGGCGCAGGGATGCGGGAGGGTCGGTGGCGGCGGCGGCAGGGTCTCCGGTCCGGAGGCAACGGCGGCTCTCAAGGCGTTCATGTCGTTTCGCCCCTCATTCAACTCGACCATGAAGCGGCAACGCCGGGATCGCCGGAACGATCCCGGCGGGCTTACCGGACCGAGGTCCATGGGCGGCTGAGCAGCACGGCGCAATTGATCAGGCCGACCAGCGAATAGGTCTGGGGGTAGTTCCCCCAGAGCTCGCCGTCAGCGAAGCTGATGTCTTCGGAGAGCAGGCCTGCAGCCGTCCGCCGGGCCAGCATGTCCTCGAACAGCGCTCGGGCCTCATCGACCCGTCCTTCAAGGTACATGGCCTCGATCAGCCAGAAGGTGCAGATGTTGAAGGCGGTCTTGGGCTCGCCGAAGTCGTCGGGAATGGCGTAGCGTAGCAGGTAGGAGCCCTTGCGCAGGCCCTTCTCGACCGCCGCAACGGTGGCGACGTTGCGCGGGTCGTCGGCCTGCAGGTAGCGGAGATCAACCAGTTGCAGGAGGCTGGCATCCAGCTCGTCGCCGCCGAAGGTTGCGGCGAAGCGGCCCAGCCTGCTGTTCCAGGCTTCGGCGTCGATCGTCGCCCGCATACCGGCCGCGCGGCTGTTCCAGAAACCGGCCCTTTCGGACAGGCCCAGCTTCAGGGCGGCATTGCCGAGCCGGTCGCAGGCCGCCCAGCACATGACGGCCGAGTAGGTATGGACGTTGGCCCGTCCCCGAAACTCCCACAGGCTGGCATCCGGCTTGTCGTGCAGTTGAAAGGCGCGTTCGCCCACCGGCTCGAGGGCTTCGAAATCGGCGACCGTGGCCAGCCTTAGCAGGCGTTCGTCGAAGAAGGCCTGGGTGGTCGACAGCACGATCTGGCCATAGACGTCGTGCTGCTGGTGCTCGAAGGCCTGGTTGCCGATCCGAACCGGACCCATGCCCCGGTATCCGGGCAGTTCAGGCGCAAGGCGCTCGGTCAGTTGCGGTTCATAGCCGACGCCGAACAGGGGCTGGATATGGCCGCCGGCTGCGCGGTCGACGATGTTGCGCAGATAGCCAAGATAGTCCTCGAGAATATCCACCGCGCCCAGCCGGTTCAGGGCCTGGACCACATAGTAGGCATCCCGCAGCCAGCAGTAGCGATAGTCCCAGTTGCGGCCGCTGTCGGCATGTTCGGGGATCGAGGTGGTCAGGGCCGCCACGATCGCACCGGTCTCTTCGTGTACGCAGAGCTTCAGGGTGATTGCCGCCCGGATCACCGCCGACTGCCAGTCGAGAGGCACTGCCAGGCTGCGGACCCAGGTCATCCAGTAGGCGGTCGTCTGGCGCAGCATGCGCTCGCAGGTCGGCCCGACCTCGGCATCGAAGCCCTCATCAGGGCCGAGAAAGAGGGCGATCGGCTGCTCCAGCCGGAAGGCCCGCTCCTCCAGCACATGCGAGACCGGGCAGTCGGTGGTCAGGCGCAGGGTCACGTCGGCGCACAGGTAGCGGATATGGTTGGAGCCCGAGGTCATCTCGGCCCGCCTTGCGCCCCACTGGCTTATCGGACGCAGGCGCAGGGTTACCCGGGCGGTTCCCGCGAGCGGGCGGACCAGCCGGACGAACGCGGTCGTTCGGAAAACCCGCCCGTACTGGCGATAGCGGGGCGCGAAATCGAGGATCTCGATGCGGGCCCCATCGGCGTCTGTGATCTCGGTCCGCAGGATCGGGGTGTTGCGCAGATAGGCCTGCTCGACCGAGACCGCACCTTCGACCACGATGTCCCAAAGGCCCTTGGCCTCTGCTGCCGAAGGGGCCGCGTCATCCAGCAGGGCGCTGAACACCGGATCGGAGTCCACCCGGGGCGCGCAGCCCCAGACAAAGCAGCCGGCACGGTCGATCAGGGCGCTAACGGCGCAATTGCCGATGGGAAAGAGGTCGAGGGTTTGAGGCACATGGTCTCCCGGGCCGGGGGCGACCGGAGACCGGCCTGCGATCCTGAGGCAAACCGCTGGTGTGGCTTCCCGGTTCCGGGTTTTCGAAAATCGCGTCGCCAGGCGATCAAGCTCGACCTTCTTCGCCATCCGCGCGTTGACGATCCGTGGCTCAACCGGCCATCTGGCGTGGCGCGGCGCTTCCGCGTGCAAGTTTTGATGACGAGATTCCAAGACCGTGACCGGCTTTACCAGACGATCCTGGATGCTCTCGACCGGGGCCGTATGGCTGGCCGGAGCCACGGCCGCGCAGGCGCAGACGCAGAGCCCGTCTCCGCCGGCCCTGCGTCCCCTGCAGTCGCCAGGGATCGTGCCCCCTGTGCCGGTCAATCCCTATGGCGTCACGCTCCGCCCCGACCAGGTCGAGCTGCTGCGCCGGACGCTCGACACGGCCCATACCCATGGCTTCGAGCTTGAGGCCTTTGCGCCGGAAGCCGCCATCGCCCTGATGGGATCGCGTGATGCCACGGCCCGCCAGACCGGTCAGGCGCAGCTGGTGGCGCTGACCCTCGGCTTTGCCCAGGCCGTCCGTGCCGGACGGCTGCCCGACAGTGAATTTGATCCCGAATGGGGTCTGAGACCGGCGGCCTACGATCCCGCGCCGGAGTTTGTCCAGGCGATCACCGAGGACCGCCTCGGGCCTTGGATCGACAGCCTGCCGCCGCCCTATACCGGCTACCAGACCCTGCGCCGGGGCCTGACCACCTATCGTGCGATTGCGGAGCGCGGCGGCTGGACGGCCTTGCCCGTCGGGCCCGAACTGAAGCTGGGCGACACCGGTGCCCGGGTCGAGGCCCTGCGCACGCGCCTCTCAGCTGAAGACCCCGCGGTCTCCCTGCAGGGGCCGGCGGTGCTGGACGAGGCCCTGCAACTGGCGGTCAAGCGGGCCCAGAAGCGGTTCGGGCTTCTGCCGGATGCGGTGCTCGGGCCGCGTACGCTCGCGGCGCTCGACACACCGGTCTCGCTGCGGATCGACCAGATCCTGGCCAATATGGAACGCTGGCGCTGGCTGCCCCAGACCCTGCCGGCCGACCGCATCCAGGTGAATATCGCTGCGGCGGTGCTGTCGCTGTTCCAGGCCGATACCCCGACCCTGACCATGCGGGCCGTCACCGGCCGGCCGGGGGACGAGACCCCGATGCTGCAGTCGCGGATCCACAGCGTGGTGCTCAATCCGCCCTGGAACGTGCCCTCGTCAATTGCCGCCAAGGAACTGTGGCCGAAGGAAAAGGCCAGCCCGGGCTACCTGGCGCGCAACGACTTCATCATCATCAACACGCCGGACGGCGGCGCGCGCCTGCAGCAGAAGGCCGGCCCCAAGGCGGCCCTGGGCCTGGTGAAGTTCGACTTCGCGAACCCGTATGGCGTCTATCTGCATGACACGCCCAGCCGCGCCAAGTTCGCCAGCTTCAGCCGGCTGGCCAGTCATGGCTGCGTTCGTCTCGAAAAGCCGGGCGAACTGGCCCATGCCGTCTTCGCCGGTGATCCGGTCTGGACCCCCGAGGTCATCGACCAGACCATCGCGGCCGGCAAGACCGTGCGGGCCTCGCTGAAAGTGCCGATCGCGGTCTTCCTGCTCTACTGGACCGCCTATGTGACCCCGGACGGACAGGTCAACTTCCGGGATGACCCGTATGGCTGGGATCGCGTCCTTGTGCAGCGTATCGCCGCAGGGGCGTCCGGCTCCGCTTGACCTTGTGGCCCGTGTGAGGTGTCTTCGGCATCTCACCGGCTCGAGGAATAGCGTAGTGATCGAACGGCGCAGGCTTTTGCAGTGTGGACTGGGTGGCCTGGTGGCCGGCCTTGCCGGGCCCTCATCGATGGCCCAGACCCTCCCCGAGGGGCCGGCGACAGTTGCCGCAAACCTCCAGCCGGACCTGATCGGCGACCTGATTGACCAGTCGCAGGTGATCACGGCCCCGCCCCGGGTGCTGTCGCTCTACAACCTTCACACCGCTGAAAAGCTGGAAGCGGTCTATTGGGAAAACGGGACCTATGTCCCGGATGCGGTCGAAGCCCTGAACCATGTGCTGCGGGACTACCGGACCGGTGATGTGGCACCGATGAATGTCGGCCTGTTCGACCTGCTGGGCGAGCTTTCGGCCAAGACGGGCAGCCGCGAGGCCTTCCAGGTCGTTTCGGGCTACCGCTCTCCGGCTACCAATGCCCTGCTGGCCGAGCGGAGCGGCGAGGTTGCAAAGCGCAGCCTCCACATGGACGGCAAGGCCATGGACATCTATCTGGAGGACGTCGCACTCGACCGACTCCGTGCTGCCGCACTGGATATCGGGCGGGGAGGGGTCGGGTACTATCCCGAGACCCGGTTCGTACATGTCGATGTCGGCCCGGTTCGGCGCTGGCAAGGATCTTAGGCCCGCGAGGGTAGGGAGCTCTCCATGGCCCAGGAGCATCGCAGCAATCCCTTCGGCTGGATCGTGCTGGGCTTTGTCGCCGGGGTCCTGGCGACCTTCGGGGCCATCCTGTTCGTCTCGTCCTCGCTGCCGGACTATGAGGAAGAGGCTCCGGAGCTCCGGACGGCCGCCGATGATGCGGCCGCAACATCCGAGGTACCGGCTCCGGTGACCGCGCCGAATCCGGCTCGCGAGGAGGCTCCGGTTGCAGCCCCGACCGTTGACCCGGCCGTGCCGGCACGGTCCGCTCCGCTGGATCCGCAGGTCGCTGAAGATGCCGCCGCGGCGGGCATGACATCCCGCGCGGAGCCGGACCCGCCGACCGATCGCTGAGGCTTTCACGGTTGCAGCCGCGACAGAAAACGGCCCCGGGAGCGATCCCGGGGCCGTCGGCCTGTCATCGGTCAGGGCACAAGGATCAGGACTTCGGGGCCGGCATGGCGGGCAGGGACTGGGCCTTGGCCTTGTTGTCGGTGTGCAGCTTGGGCGACAGCGGGATCAGGCCCCGGCCCTGCAGGTAACCGCCCCGGCCGGTGGCGGCGTCCGAGGTGAACTCGGTGACGAATTCCTTGAGGCCCGGCGTCACACCGACCTGGTTCTTTTTCACGTAGATGTAGAGGGAACGGGAAATCGGATAGGCCCCGCTGGCGATGGTCTGGGCGGTCGGCTTGACCCCGTTGATGCTGGCGGCCTTGATCCGGTTGCCGTTCTCCTCAAGGAACGAATAGCCGAACACGCCCAGGGCATTGGGGGTCTTTTCGATCGTGCCGACGATGGCGTTGTCGTTTTCACCGGCATCGATCCAGCCGCCGTCCGAACGCATGGGCGAGACCTTGGCCTTGAAGGCCTTCTCGTCACTGGCCTTCATTGCGGCCAGCTGGGGCAGCTTGGCAGCCCCGCCTTCAATCGCCAGCTCGATCCAGGCATCGCGCGTCCCCGAGGTGGGCGGCGGGCCGTAGGCAAGGATGCGGCTCTTGGGCAGGCCTGGCGCGACCTCTGCCCAGGTCTTGAAGGTGTTCTTGCCCAACTGGCCGCCGCGTACGGTCTGGTCGGCAAAGCCGAGATACAGGTGCTCGAGCTTGAAATTGAAGTCGGGGGACTTCTTGTCCATGGCCACGACGATGCCGTCGAAGCCGATCTTGATCTCGACGATGTCCTTCACGCCGGCCTTCTTGCAGGCTTCGAATTCGGACTTCTTCATCGGGCGCGAGGCGTTGGCGATGTCGGGATACTTCTCGCCCATGCCGCCGCAGAACATCTTGATGCCGCCGCCGGTGCCGAGGCTTTCGATCTTGGGCGACTTCTTGCCGGTCTTCTTGGCGTAGTTCTCGGCCACGCGGGTCGAGAACGGAAAGACGGTCGAGGATCCGGCGGCCCAGACGTAGTCGCGGGCGGCATAGGCGTTATCGGCGCAGGCCAGCAGGCCGACGGCGGCGGCGGCGCCAAGGAGCTTGTTCATGTGAGGCGGTCCGGGTTCTGTTGCGTCTGACGAAGGAACGCGCCGGATGGCAGCGCGTTCGGTGGCGTTTCGTCAGGATGTAGTGACGCCCAGGCCTGTCGGCAATCCGCCTACGGATCAAGATCTGCCGGGATCCTCGATCCTGGCCACAATCACGACCTCGCCGTCTTCCTTGGTGAACTGCTCGATCTGACGATCGAGCAGGGCCAGGACCTTCTCTGACGGGCGGCAGAGCGCCACGCCCTTCGGCGTTATGACCAGCGGACGGTTCACGAGGATCGGATGCTCGACCATGGCTGCCAGGATGGCTTCGTCAGGCGTGGCCGGATCCAGCAGGCCCAGTTCGGCGGCCGGCGTGCCCTTGTCGCGCATCATCTCGCGCAGGGACAGGCCGCTCCGGGCCGACAGGTCAAGCAGTTGCGACGCCGTCCAGCCGGCCTTCAGATACTCGACGACCTCCGGCGCATAGCCGGCCTCACGAACCATGGCCACGGTGTTGCGTGAGGTGCCGCAGGCCGGGTTGTGGAAGATGGTGACGGGAAACTCAGGTGCGGTCATGGGCGGGGGTCTCGGTCAGAAGCCAGGGGATGAAGAGGGCGGCCAGGATAGCGCCGACCGCCTGACCCAGCAGGAAACCGGGCACGGACGCCGGTGCGATCCCGGCGAAGGTATCGGTCAGGCTGCGCGCTAGGGTGACGGCCGGATTGGCGAAGGACGTCGAGGCGGTGAACCAGTACGCGGCCGTGATGTAGAGCCCGACGGCCATGGGGGTGAAGTCCGGGCGGAACCGCGAGACCCCGAGGATGGTGGCTACAAGGCCAAAGGTTGCGACAGCCTCCGACAGGGTCTGGGCCGGTCCTTCGCGCAGCTTTTCGGAGACCTGTATCAGGGGCTCGCCGAACATGGCATGGGCCAGCATCACCCCGAGCACGGCTCCAATTATCTGTATACAGACATATAGTACCGCTGCGCCGGGTGACAGGGCGCGGCGGGCAGCCATCACCAGGGTCACGACCGGGTTGAAGTGTGCCCCGCTGATCGGGCCCAGCATGCTGATCAGCACGACGAGCGCCGCCCCCGTCGACAGGGTATTGCCCAGCAGGGCGACGGCGTCATTCCCGGCTGACAGGCGCTGGCCCATCATACCGGACCCGACGACCACGGCCAGCAGCAGGGCGGTGCCGAGGCCCTCGGCCACGAGGCGGCGGGTCAGGGAATAGGTCATGACGGGCAGCAGGCCAGGGTGTCGGCGGCGCGGACAAACGGCGCGCAGATTTCGGGGGCTCCGCCGCAGCAGTCTTCCAGCAGGAAGCCCAGCAGCCCCTGCATGGCGCCATAGTCGGCGGTGTAGATGATCGAGCGGCCGTCGCGGCGCGAGCGGGTCAGGCCGGCATGGTCGAGGATCGCCAGATGGCTGGACAGGGTGCTGGGCGGCATGTCCAGCCGCCGAGCGATCTCGCCGGCCGGCAGGCCGTCAGCGCCGGCCTGGACCAGCATCCGGAAGGCCGACAGGCGTCCGGCATGGGCCAGGGCCGACAGGCTTGCAACGGCGGTTGTCATTTCCATATTTCGAGGATAGTCGAAATATATGACGGCGGGAAGACGGGTTTTCCGCGCCTGCCGACCTGGAGCGCCCGTGACCGATTTCCCCGCCCTCGATGCCGCCTATCTGCAGCAGCCCGACCAGGCCCGACTGGAGCCTGTCGCGTTCGGCCATCCGCCGCGAATCCTGCTGCTGTATGGATCCCTTCGGGAGCGTTCGTTCAGCCGGCTGCTGGTCGAGGAGGCCGCCCGCATCCTGCAGCGCCTGGGGGCCGAGACCAGGATCTTTGACCCACGGGGCCTGCCCCTGCCGGATGCCGAGGATGCCAGCCACCCCAAGGTGCAGGAACTGCGGGCCCTGTCGCTATGGTCCGAGGGCCAGGTCTGGTGCAGCCCCGAACGCCACGGAGCCATCACCGGGGTGATCAAGAGCCAGATCGACTGGATCCCGCTGGGAGATCGGCAGTGTGCGCCCCACCCAGGGCCGGACCCTGGCGGTGATGCAGGTCAGCGGCGGCTCGCAATCGTTCAATGCCGTCAACACCCTGCGCCTGCTGGGCCGCTGGATGCGGATGATCACCATCCCAAACCAGTCGTCCGTCGCCATGGCCTGGAAGGAGTTTGACGACAACGACCGCATGAAACCGTCGGCCTACTACGACCGGGTGGTCGACGTGATGGAGGAACTGGTCAAGTTCACCGTGCTGACCCGGGGCCATGCCGGCTATCTGGTTGACCGCTACAGCGAGCGGAAGGCGCGGGGTGATGCGGCCCCGCTCAACGAAGCGGCCGTGGCGGTGACCTCCGGCCAGTGAGAGGCGCGAGCGATGACGGTCGGGATTGCCGCTGCGGGCTATATGGCGACGGGCCCATCCTGTAGGGTTGCTTCCTGATTCAGACGCCGACCCGTGCGGCCAGACGTGAAACGAGCCGACGTGGCGTTACCGACCAAAGCCATCATCCTCAGTGCCGGCCAGGGCAAGCGCCTGTCGCCCCTGACCGATACCCGCCCCAAGTGCCTGGTCGAGCTGTCGGGCCGCAGCGTCCTGCATTGGCAACTGCGTCACCTGCGGGCGGCCGGGATCACCGAAGCGGTCGTGGTTACCGGCTTTGCGGCCGAGACGGTCGAGGCCGAGATCGCGGGCCTGGACCTGCCCGGCCTGACGGTACGGACCCTGTTCAACCCGTTCTTCGGCCTGACCGACAACCTGGCCACCTGCTGGCTGGCGCGGGGCGAGATGGTCGGCGACTTCCTGCTGCTGAACGGCGACACCCTGTTTGAACCGGCCATCGCAGAGCGCCTGATCGCCGCCCCCTCGGCCGCGATCATCGTGACCATCGACCGCAAGCCCGGCTACGACGCCGACGACATGAAGGTGCTGACCGACGGCGATGCATTGCGGGCCATCGGCAAGACCATCGAGGCCTATGACGCCGAGTCGATCGGCTTCCTGCGCTTCAATGCCGAGGGCGCGGCCCTGTTCACCCGTGTGATCGATCAGATCATGCGCACGCCCGAAGGCCTCAAGCGCTGGTATCTCAGCGTCATCAACCAGATTGCCCAGGACCACGACGTGGTCCGCGTCCAGTCGATCCAGGGTCTGGACTGGGCCGAGATGGACTTCCCCGAAGACCTGCCGCGCAACCGCGAGCTGGCAGCTTTGTGGGCGGCGGAACGGGTCGAGGCGTAAGGTCGCTCCGGCCTATTTGTAGGCCGGAATGATCCCTCCCAGGCGCTTGCCCATTTCCTCGGCGAGGGCCTGGACGCCGTTCAGCGGCCGCATCATGACCTCGAAATCGACGATCTGGCCGGCTTCGTCGAAGCGGACGAAGTCGATGCCCTTGACCGCCTTGTCGCCGACCCTGGCGCTGAACTCGAGCACGACATTCAGCCCGTCGTCGGTCGTGGCCTGGCGGTGATAGGCGAAGTCGGTGAAGACGGTCAGGACCGTACTCAGCGCCAGCACTACGGCATCGGCGCTCTTGTAGGGCTTGAAGGCCACCGGCGAGCGGAACGTCGCGTCAGGATGGACGATGGACCGCAGGTCGGTGAGGTCGCCGCTGGCGACCATGTCATGCCAGGTCGACAGGCTTCTGGCGGCGGCGGAGTGCAGTTGGGGCAGGTCAGTCACGGGGTCCTCCCTGGGAACGACAGGTTCAGCGCTCGACGATTGTCCGGACCAGATCGAGGTCCGACGGCTTGTCCACATCCACTGCGGCCAGGCCGTAGGACGAGCGCACGACGGCGGCCCTGACGCCGGCGGCCCGGCCCAGACGCTCCAGCGTCTCGTCGATGGTCATCAGGCCCAGAACGTAGCGGATTAACATGACCGGCCCCAGCAGGGCGGCGATGCGCCAGGGCTGTTTGCGCAGGGCCTCGGCCTTGCGCCAGAAGGCCACGGCGTTCAGGGCGGTCCCGGTCTTCAGCAGGAAGAGGTTGCAGCCCGAATAGCCGCCGTCCTTGAAGCGCCAGTAGGTCCGCTTTGTCTCTGGCGCGGCCGCACGAACGACGGCCTCCGGGGCCATCAGGACGGCGATATCGGCGTCGGCCGGAGCCCTGGCCAGGAACTCTGTGATCCAGTCCGCCTGAAGCAGGGCGTGATCGACCGTAGTCACCAGCAGCGGCGTGCCCATCAGGCTGGCGGCATCGTGGACGCTCTGGCTGGGCCCGCCGGCGGCGGGCAGGGGTGTGGCCGTCGCGTGACCGGCCAGGGCATCGATGATGGCGACATCAGAGGTCGAGACGCCGATCCGCGTCGCTCCGGCCTTGTCCAGCGCGCCCAGCACCCGCGTCAACAGGGTCTGGCCGCCCAGTTCGATCAGCCCCTTGTGGCTGACCCCGGCATAGGCGGCGACGGGGTCGATGCCGCCCCGCGAGCCTGCCAGCACAAGGGCCTGAAACCCGGGTTCTGCCTCGCTCACAGCGCCTTCTCGTAGAGGCGATAGGTCTTGTAGATGGTCGCGCCCATGGCCTCGGAGATCCGCCGCATCGGCAGGTTTTCCTCGAGGATCCACGAGAACTCGAAGCGCTCGTAGCCGAGGCTGAGGGCTGCGGTCCGCCCGGCGTTCATCAGGTGGAACGGCAGGAGCTGGCCGCGCATGGTGTCGGCGAACTTGCGCTTGACCCCCATCAGCGGCACCCGCGCCGACTTCAGGCCTCTGACCTTCAGCCGCCAGAGGAGCTTGGCCCAGCCGAACGGCAGCAGGCGGCCGCCGAGGTCACGGATGGCTTCATTGATATTGGGCAGCAGCACGATGAACCCGGCCGGCTCGCCGTCGATATCGGCAAACAGGGTCATCTTCTTTTCGATCACCGGCTTCAGCGCCTTGGCCAGGTGCCGGGTCTCGGCCTCGGTGGTGGGGGTAAAGCCCCAGTTGCCCGCCCAGGCGTCATTGAGGATCTCGGTCAGCGAGGCGACCTCTTCCTCATAGCGGTCCATGTTGACCTCGCGCAGGGTCACGCCCGCCGGCAAGCCCCGTCGCACACGGCGCACCACGATCTCGGGCAGGTCGGCGGTCGGGTCGCAGACATAGGCATAGACGTCCTTGACCTTGGCATAGCCCTGCTCCTCGACCCGCTTGCCGGCATAGGCCGGGTCGTGGCCCATCATCACCATGGGCGGGGTATCGAAGCCGTCGACCAGCAGGCCGACCTCTTCATTGACCGACAGGTTGAACGGTCCCTGGGCCGTGTCGCAGCCCCGGGCCCGCAGCCAGTCCTCGGCCGTGGCCAGCAGGGCCTGGAAGATCGCGGCATCGTCATCGGCGGCGATCAGGCCAAAGCTGCCGGTCTTGCGGCCCGGAGCCTGTGGGGCCAGGGCGTCGATCTGGGCGCTGATCCGGCCGACATCCCGGCCGCCGCGCACCGCCAGCCACAGCTGCACCTCGGCATGGTCGAAGAACGGATTGCTCTTCGGCGTCAGGGCCTCGGTCCGCTCCATCGTCAGCGGCGTGATCCAGTTGGGATCGCGGGCATTGAGCCGCGCGGCCAGCCGGATGAAACGGGCAAGATGCTTGCGCGTGGTGACCGGGATGATCTTCAGGGCTTGGGTATCGCGCGGCATCAGCCCTCCAGGGTCACAAGCGCATAGAGGGCCAGGGACCCGAAGATGACCGGACCGCCCCAGACGGCCAGGATCGGTGAGATCGCGCCACTTTCGCCGAGCGCCGACAGCAGGCCGTCGACGACGAGGAAGACCAGGCCGGCGGCAAGGCCACCCGTCAGTAGCACCGCGCCCTGGCGGCTGCGGAAATTGGCCAGGGCCACCGGCGCACTCAGCAGCAGCATGACCAACGCCCCGAACGGCCCGGCAAAGGCACTCAGCAGCCGGGTCTCATAATAGCTGGCCGGTCGGTCGGTGCCGCCCTTGAGCAGGGCTCGCCGGGCGGTGGCGGCCGACGGGGTGGGATTTTCGGAGAACAGGGCCTGCACGTCCCTCGGGCGCAGGGCCGAGGTCCAGGTCATGCTGCCGCTGGTCACCGACCGCGCGACCTCGCCCTCGAAGCGGGTCGAGACGGCTTGGCTGAGCTGCCAGTCGGTGCCGCCCAGGGTGGCGCTGGGGGCCTCGATGCGTTCGACCAGTCGGCCGGCAGGGTCGCGGCGGTAGATCTTGACGCCCGACAGGCTGCGGCCGTCCGGCGCACTGGCCGCCGCGACGACCAGATCATCCCCGACCCGGAAGCTGCGCGGACCGGTGTCCTTGCGTTCGGCGGCGGGTGTGCTGGCGCGCCACCAGGCGTCGAGGATCGGGTCGGTGCGGGGCGCGATCACCTGGGCGCAGGTGAAGTCCAGCAGCATCATCGCCACTGCGGCCGGTGCCGCCATGGCCAGGATGCGATAGGCCGAGATCCCGGCCGCCCGCATGGCGATGATCGCGCTCTCGCGGGCCAGTTGCGAGAAGGCAAACAGACCGCCGGCCAGCACGCTGATCGGGGCGATCTGCTCGACGAGGCGCGGGGCCCGCAGGGCCGCATAGTAAAAGACGCCTGCGACGCCGAGGCCGCGGTCGAGGATGTCGGTTGTCACCTCCAGCAGGTCGAGGACCTGCAGGATGCCCATCAGCACGGCGGCCGCGCCGAGGATGCGGGTCGCGGTGACCTTGAGGACGTAGAACTGCAGCCTCATGCCGCCACCTTGCGGGTCGGGGTGACGAGGCGCGTGACCCGCTTGATCCGGTCGCCGAAGGCGTGGATGACGCGGCTGACGGGGGTTTCGCCCGGCCGGTTCCGGCTGCCCATGAACATCCACACGCTGAAGCCGGTGAACAGGCTGAACGGACCCCAGATGGCGAGCGCCGCCGGGGCCTTTCCGGCCTCGGCCAGGCTCTGGCCCAGGAGCAGGCTGTGCTGGAAGGCCAGCAGCAGCACCCCGGCCACGATCAGGCCCGGTGTGCGGTTGCCGCGCTTGGCGGCTAGGCCGAGCGGAAAGGCCAGCAGCGGCAGGAACGGCAGGAAGGCGGCGCGGGCCAGGCGGCCATAGAGCTCGGCCAGCAGGGTGGCCTCGGGCAGGGTGGCGTGACCCCGTTCGGCATAGCGGGCCAGTTCGCCCAAGGTGAGTTCCCGCTCGTCGCCGCCGCGCGCGCGCAGCAGGGTCGCCGCGCCGGCCAGGGGGATCTCTGTCGCGTAACGGTCGAAGGCCAGGGTTCGCCAGCCACCTCGACCATCAGCCGCCACCCTCTGGCCGGTGCGGAGGAGCAGGGTGACCTTGTCTGCTGTCGCTGACGGGCTGAGATCGGCCGTGGCGGCGGTGATGACTTCCTCGCGGCCGTGATCATCGAGCCGCCGGATAAAGACCCGGGTCAGCTTCTGGCCGGTCGCGTCGGCCGAGTCGGCCGTCATCAGCAGGTTGTCCTCGTCAATGAAGGCTCCGCCGGACAGCTTGCCGGTCCAGCCGGCATTGACGGCCGCGTGCATGACCGAGCGATAGGCATAGCGGCTGTAGGGCTGGCTGTAGCCGAAAAGGGCGACACTGAAGGCCGTCAGGACCAGGCCGAGACAGACGAAGGGCACCACGATGCGGGTCAGGGACTGGCCGCTGGCCAGCAGGGCGTCGATCTCGGAGCCGTCCGACAGCTTGGTGATGACGATGAACAGGGCCACGAAAAAGGCCACCGGCAGGGCCAGGCCGAGATAGTGCGGGACAAGGTTGGCGGCCAGCTGGGTCACATAGTCGAACCGGGCGCTGCTCTGCGACAGGGCGTCCAGCAGACGCAGCACGCGCTCCAGCAAGAGCGCGACCACCGTCACGCCGAGGCACCCGACCATCGGCCAGGCAACGAGACGCAGCAGGTAGCGATCGATCAGCCGGAGGCCGGAAAGCGGACCGTTCACGCCGTAGTCCATTTCGCGGCAAGGTCGCGGGCGAGGGCGGCGGCGGCGGCCGCATCCAGCTCGACAGTAACGCCGAGGGCCGGGGCAGCCGGCCAGCCGGCATCGACGAAGGTGCGGCCGTCATGGACGCGCTCCCCCGCATAGCGCGGGATCACATGGAAGTGCACGTCGCGGTCGACCATCATCAGCATCAGGTAATTGATCTTCTCATAGGCCACGACCGCGCGGAGCAGCCGCTCGATTCCGTCGACGGCAACCTTCAGATCACTGAAGGCTTGTGGACTCAATTGCGAGAAGGCTTCCGCCTTTTCCTTGCATATCAGGACCAGCGACCCAAAGGTCGGCTGCTTGGGGCGAACCAGCACGATCCAGTGGTCGGTTTCAGCAACCCGTGTGGCCGGATAGCCAAAGGCCTGCGCGGTGGAATTGGTCATGGACAGGCTCGCCTCGCGGCGCTGAACGCCGCCGAGTCACAATAAGGACGCCGGGTTTTTCATGAAAGCACGATCCGCGCTGTCTGGCCTCGCCATGACCATTCTTTGTCTGGGCGCGTCGGCCGCCCAGGCCCGGGCAGACTGCGAGGGCCGCGACAGCGACACCCAGCTGTCCGTCCAGATTTCGCAGGTCCGCTCGACCACGGGCGAGGTTGTCGTCACCCTTTATCCGTCGGACCCCCGGCGTTTCCTGGCCCCCAGCGGCAAGCTGCTGCGGATCCGCCTGCGCGCCGCCGCGCCGGTGACGCGGGTCTGCTTCAATCTTCCCGAGCCCGACGTCTATGCCGTGGCCGTCTACCATGACGCCAATGGCAACCGGGATTTCGACCGCAACAAGGTGGGCATGCCGGTCGAAGGGTTCGGGTTCTCCAACGATGCCCCGACTCGGTTTGGCCTGCCGTCCTTCGATGCGGTGCGGTTCTCGGCCAGGGCCGGCGAAACCCTGCTGCGGATCCGGATGCGCTACGGCAAATAGGCCCGGCTAGACCAGACGGTAGCGTCCCAGCTCGACAGGCCGGCCGGTTTCCGGATCGAGCCCGCGCGCGATGACCCGGATGCCGAAGCCTCCATCTTGGCCGCGCTCGATCTCGATGCCTTGCCAGCGGGCGGCGGGATGCCGGCCACCGCCGCCGGCCGAGGCCGAGGGGACGCCCAGCACGGGGATCGCGGTCCCGTCCGGGCCGGGCAGGCTGCCGACCAGGGCCTCATGGGCATGGCCGTGCAGGACGAGGTCTGCCCCGCGCCGGGCGAGGACCTCAGCCAGTCCCGCTTGATCCTCGAGCGCCTTGCGCTTCGAGACCGCGCCTCGGGTCGGCGGATGGTGGATCAGCACCAGCCGGAACGCCCCCTGGATCGCCGGATCGGCCAGCAGGGTATCGAGGGCGGCCAGCTGCGCCTCGCCGAGGCGGCCCGTGGCCAGATGCGGGGCCGTCGGCAGGGCCGAGCAGAGATTGAGGATGGCGACATCGCCCCTCCGGCGCAGGCCGGGGAAGCGCGGCTCGGGGGCATCACCCAACCACGGCGTCCAGGCCGAGAACCGGATCGGATCGGCCGATCCGACCAGGGCATCGTGATTGCCCGGGCTGACGGTGACCGTATCCGAGGGACCGAGGCTTTCCAGCCAGATTCGGGCGGCCTCGACCTCGACCGTCGAGGAGAAATTGGTCAGGTCCCCGGTCAGGGCGATGTGATCCGGGGCATAGGTTTTGATGTCGTCGACCAGGGCGGCCAGCACATTCGGCTGGTGTTCCCGGTGCTTGCGACGCCAGGCGATTCGGCTGAGCAATCGCTTCGAGGCGAGGTCGCGCCAGCCAAACGCACCCTCGGGCGGGGGCAGATGCGGGTCGGACAGGTGGGCCAGGCGGAATATCGACACGGGTTCGCTGCGGATTCTGGTCATAAGCGCCCGAAGCTGCTTATCAATCGGCCCGGGTTTCAAGAGGGTCTCTGACTTTGACGGACGGAAATGATCAAGGCGGGCCTGTCCGCCCGGCGGCCGTAACGGTCGGCGAGGCGACCAGCCGCATCTGGGGGATGACCTCCGCCCAGCGTCTGTCGCGGATCTACCGGCGGATCGGTGTGACCGAGATCGCGGCCGGCGTGCGCCCGTCGAGCTCAGACCTGATGGTGGTGGATGCCGGCTGGGTCTTTGACGAGTCGCTGATCAAGGCCCTCTCCGACCGGCCCGGTGTGGCCCTGGTCGACGATGATGGCCGGGTTGTGGCCCTGAACCTGCCGGTGGCGGACGGTATCGCCGCCGACGCCGACCTCTCGGCCCTGGCCGGTAGCGCGCCGCGCTTGACGGTCCTCGAGCTGGGCTCGGCCTATAATCATGCCCTGCGCAAGCGCGAGCCGCCGGTGCTGGAGCGACTGACTCCGGAAACCGTCGATTCCGTCGAGAAGCGGCTGTTCAAGGGCTCGTACAAGGGCGTCACCGATCTGGTGACGAAATATGTCTGGCCCGCCCCCGCCCGGGTGGTGACCCGCTGGTGCGCGCTCGCGAAGCTGACGCCGAACATGGTGACCTTTGCCAGCTTCCTGATGGTGCTGGCGGCGTTCGCGTTGTTCTGGACCGGTCAGTACGGCTGGGGTCTGGTCTGCGCCTGGATCATGACCTTCCTCGACACCGTCGACGGCAAGCTGGCCCGCGTGACCCTGACCTCGTCCAAATGGGGCAATGTCTTCGACCACGGCATCGACCTGATCCATCCGCCCTTCTGGTGGTGGGCGTGGTTCGTTGGCCTCGGCGCTCTGGGCTTCCAGCTGCCCTATGGTGGCCTGATGCTGGCCGTCATCGTCGGCGGCTATGTGGCGCAGCGGGTGGAGGAGGGCATCTTCCTGGCCCTGTTCAAGGTCGAGATGCATGCCTGGCGGCCGTTCGACAGCTTCTTCAGGCTGATTACCGCCCGCCGCAATCCCAACCTGATCTTCCTGACCGCCGCGACCCTGGCCGGCCGGCCCGATATCGGCTTTGCTGTGGTCGCCGTCTGGACCGCGCTTTGCCTCGTGGTCCATGCCGTCCAGATCCTGCAGGCCCTGATGGTTCCCAAGGGCGGCGTCACCTCCTGGCTGGCGCGCGGATGAAGGTCGGCGTCGTCCACAATCCGCGCAGCCACGCCAATTTAGGGCGGAGTGCGGACACGTGGGCGCCGGATGACGTGATGCTGGTGCGCCCGACGACCCGGGAGGCACTGGAAGTCGACCTGCACGCCTTTGCCGCGCGGGGCGTTGAACTGCTGGTGATTGACGGCGGCGACGGCACCATCCGCGATGTGCTCAGCCTGCTGCCGCGCACCTTTGGCGAGGCGACACCGCTGATCGCCGTGCAGCCCTCCGGCAAGACCAATGTGCTGGCGGTGGATCTGGGCGTCCCCCCGGGACGTAGCCTGCAGGAGATCCTGATCGCGGCCCGTTCGCCCAAGGCGACCATCAAGCAGCGCGCCCCACTACAGGTGGCCTGGGACGATGGACGACCGGTGCAGCGGGGCTTTGTGTTCGGGCTGGGGGCCTTTGTCCGGGGCACCCAAATGTCGAAGAGCGTCAACCGGATGGGGGCGTTCCAGAGCCTGTCGGTCGCCCTGACTGTGGCCGGTGCCGCGTTCGGGGCCCTGCTGGGCGGCGCGCGCGATCACTGGCGGGCGGGCGTACCGCTCGGCCTGTCCATTGACGGCCAGCCCGCGCCGGCCGGGCCACGGTTCATCTTCCTGGCTACGACCCTCAAGCGCCTGCCGCTGGGGATCAAGCCGTTCGGCGCGCCCCGCGAGGGGCTGAAGGCCCTGGATGTCGGCGCGCCGCCGCGACGGCTGCTGCCGGCCCTCAGCCTGCTGCTGCGTGGCGGCGATGCGCCCTGGCTGCGCCGGGCGGGATATCGTCGGGGCGATGCCCGGACCCTTCGTCTGGAAACCTCGGAAGCGTTCGTGCTCGACGGTGAGATCTATGACGGTGCCGGTGGTCTGACGGTGGCCCTCGGGCCGCCGCTGCGGTTCCTCGCGTCTTGACGGGAAGCGTTCTCGATCTGGTCGGGGCCGAGCTGCGCGCCCCCGCACCGCCGCATGCGGTGGCCTTTGCCGCCCGACTGGTGGACGCGTTCGAAGACCCGGTCGCCGTGCTGTTCTACGGCTCGGTCCTGCGGACCGGCGATCTCGAAGGGGTGATGGACTTCTACGTCCTGACCGGCCGGCCACGCGCCGGCTGGCGCGGCACCCTGGGTCAGGTGCTGTGGCCGGATGTCAGCTATCACGAGATCGAGCACGACAGCCGGATGCTGCGGGCCAAGGTCGCCAGCATGACCCTGGAGCAGTTCGCCCTGGCGGCGCGGGGCGGTGAGATCGACACCACCATCTGGACCCGTTTCGTCCAGCCGTCTGCCCTGGTCTGGTCGTCCGGCCCGGAGATCGAACCGGTGGTGATCGACGCCGTGGCCGAGGCCGCCCATTCGGCGGCCCGCTTTGCTGCCGCGCTCGGGCCGCAGGAGGGCACGCCCGACGCCTACTGGACTGCGCTGTTCCAGCAGACCTACAGGGCCGAGTTTCGGGTTGAGAAGGGCGGGCGCGAGCGGTCCATCCTGGCCTTTGAGCCCGAGCGCTATGACCGGCTGATCGTGGCCTGCTGGCGCGAGCAGGGCCTACTCGACATTTTCAAGCCCGGCGACGTACAGCCCAACATGACCCACGAGGCGCGGGAGCGTTTCGGGATCGCCTGGCGCAAGCGGCGGCGGATGGGCAAGCCTCTGAACCTGGCACGGCTGGTCAAGGCGGCCTTCACCTTCGAAGGCGCGGCCCGCTATGCGGCCTGGAAGATCGAGCGCCATACGGGCCTTGCCATTCCCCTGACCCCGTGGCGGGAGCGGCATCCGGTGCTGGCAGCGCCCGGCGTGCTGTGGCGGCTGTGGCAGACGCGGCGGCAACGCAGGTCTTAGCGGGCTTGAGGTCGAGTTGGACCGTCGGGTTCAGGCGTCGCCGCCTGAACCCGGGATCATCTAGATGCGCTCGATGATGATGGCCGGAGCCATGCCGCCGGCGGCGCACATGGTCACCAGGCCACGCTTGAGGTCGCGGCGTTCCAGTTCATCGAGGAGGGTGCCGATCAGGATCGAGCCGGTGGCCCCGATCGGATGCCCCAGGGCCATGGCCCCGCCGTTGACGTTGACCTTGTCGCGGTCGAGCTTGAGGTCGCGGATGAACTTCTCGGCCACCACCGCGAAGGCCTCGTTGATTTCCCACAGGTCGATGTCGTCCACGGTCAGCCCGGCCTTGGCCAGGACCTTGCGGGCGGCCGGAACCGGGGCGTTGAGCATCAGGGTCGGGCTGTCGCCGACATTGGCCATGGCCAGCACCCTGGCGCGCGGCTTCAGGCCGTGGGCGGCGGCATAGGCCGGCGAGGTCAGCAGCACGCCGGCGGCGCCGTCGACGACGCCCGACGAATTGCCGGCATGGTGCACGTGGGTGATCTTCAGGTCCGGATAGACCTGGTGGATCAGGCCGCCGAGGGTCATGCCGCTCTCGTCGATGGGCACGCCCGCCATCATCTCGAACGAGGCCTTCAGCTGGGAGAGGCTTTCCAGGGTGGTCTGCGGACGCGGGAATTCCTCGTGAGCCAGGGCCACCGTGCCGTCGTCATTCAGAACCGGAACCAGGGACCGGTCAAAACGGCCTTCGCGGATCGCCTGGTCGGCCCGCTGCTGGCTGACCACGGCCAGCTCGTCGAGGGCCTGGCGGGAAATGCCTTCGAGGGTGGCGATGGCGTCGGCGCAGACGCCCTGGTGGCTCTGTGGGTGGCGGGCCCGCAGGCGCAGGTTGCCCGAGTCCAGCAGGCCGACCGAGGTCCGGTCCGCGCTTGCCGCCGTGTAGGACATCATCTCGGTGCCGCCGGCGATGACCACATCTTCCATGCCCGACATGATCGAGGCTGCAGCCAGGTTCACCGTGGTGATGCCCGAGCCGCAGAAGCGGTCGAGGGTCATGCCGCTGGCGCGCACGTCATAGCCGGCGTCGAGGGCGGCCATGCGGCCCAGGTCGCCGCCCTGTTTGCCACGCTGGGTGCTGGTGCCCCAGATGATGTCGTCGACTTCGGCGGTGTTGAGGTTGTTGCGCTCGGCCAGGGCCTTCAGGACCGTGGCGGCGAGATGCTGCGGGTGGAAGTCTGCGAGGGCTCCCTTGCCGACCTTGCCGATACCGCGCGGGGTGCGGCAGGCGTCGATGATGAGCGCTTCGGGCATGGGATTTCCTTCCTGCTTGGGCTTCGTGTGACGAAGTCTGTTGGCAGGATTGAACGTGCGGCGCCCTTGGGTCAGTCCAGCAGGAATTTCAGCCGATGCGCAGGGCCGGTTCCTCAAGGGGGATGACGTCCACCGCCACGTCGATCGTCTGGCCGCCCGGACCCAGAACCACACCGCCGATCGGGGCCACATCGGCATAGTCGCGGCCGACCGCCAGGATGATGTGGTCCCCGCCCACGACCAGGCCGTTGGTCGGATCAAAGCCGACCCAGCCGAGTGCTTCACCACACCACAGATTGACCCAGGCATGGGTGGCATCGGCCCCTTCGAGCCGGGCCTTGCCCGGGGCCGGGATGGTTCGCAGATAGCCGCTGACATAGGCCGCCGGCAGGCCGAGGCCCCGCAGGCCGCTGATCATGATGTGGGCGAAGTCCTGGCAGACCCCGCGACGGGCCTCAAACGCCTGGATGGCTGGGGTCGAAACCTCGGTCGACTTGGGGTCATAGGCGAAGTCTGCGCGGATCCGGCAGGTCAGGTCGAAAGCCGCCTCCAGCACCGGACGCCCGGGCGGGAAGCTGGCCGCCGCATAGGCGGTGATCGCGGGCTGCAGGGCGGTCATCGGGGTCGGATACAGAAAGTGCGCCGGCGAGCCGACATCCAGCCGGGTCGTGGCAAAGGCCTGGTCGCGCACGGCGTCCCAGGCCGGGCCGTTGAGCGGGCGGGGCAGGAGCGGACGGTGCACGTTGACCCTGGACCGTGCCAGGATCTTCAGCTCGCGATGTGGGGTTTCGATGGTCGCGGTGAGGACCACTTCGCCGAACGGGCCGATATGGCTTTCCTGACGGGCCGGGGTCGGGGTGATCGCCAGTTCGCTGTCCGCCACGGACTGATCCGGACCCAGCCTCGGGGCCAGACGCAGCGAACAGCGGGCGAAGCTGACCGGCTTGCCGTAGTGATAGGTCGTCAGATGGCGAAGTTCGTAGATCACGCCAGACCGCCCTGCTTCTTGGTGGGGGTCGCGTTGGAGCCCTGCAGGAAATAGCGGTCCGAGACCGCGTTCGACAGGGTCATCAGCATCTGTTCGAAGGTCAGGATCTCCGGCACGCCCAGTGCTGCGGCATCCTCGGTCTCGACAAGGCTGGCCAGGCGGATCAGCTGACGGCTGGGTTCTTCGGGCATGCCGTCGTCCTGCAGGGTCGGCAGGGCCGCCAGATGGGTCTTCAGGGTCTCGACCTGGAAGGCGACGGAGCGCGGATTGAACGGATCGAGGATGGTCAGGTCCCGCACCGGGGTCAGGGCGATGCCTTCCAGATAGCGCGAGCGATAGGTGATCTGGCTGTCGACCAGATCCAGCAGAAGGTCCAGATCGTCGAGGGTGGCGTCCGGCCCGGCCAGTTGCCGGACGATGCGGCAGGTGTTCACGCCGCGCTCGATCCGCCGGCCCATGTCGAGGAAACGCCATCCGGCGACGCGGTTCATGTTCTCCTGGGTCAGGCCCGAAAGGGTGGCCAGGGTCTGCAGGGCGGCCTCCGCGCGGGCCAGGCTCTCGGCCTCGGTCAGGACGTCGTTCTGCCGGTTCCTGAGGCGGCTCTCGAGGTTCAGCAGCAGCTTCCAGAAGTCTTCTGACAGCCGCTCGCGCATGCTGGAGGCCGTCCGCCGCGCCGAGCGGATCAGGCTGACGACCGAGCCATAGGCGGCCTCATCGTGCAGGGCCGAGCAGGCGGCCTCGGTGACCTTGCGGCTGCCGGCCTCCTTGTCGATCGCGCCCCAGTCGATCAGCAGGGCCTGCAGCCGGCACAGGGTCTCGCCGCTGGCATGGAGGGCGGCGTCGGAGTCCATCAGGCTGGTCGACAGGCTGCGGACCAGGCGCAGGGTGGCCTCGGCCCGCTCAAGATAGCGGCCCAGCCAGAAGAGGTTGTCGGCGGCGCGGCTGGGCAGGTGGCCCATGATCCGCCGCACCTTCACATTGTCGCGGTGGGCGAGCAGGGAAATGCTCTCGACCGGCTGGTCCGACAGCACCCAGACATCGGTCGCCTGGGCCCCTTCGCCCATCGAGATGGCGCGAGCGTCGCGCTGGTCGGACACGCGACAGAAGCCGCCGGGCATGATCTTCCAGCCGTCGGGCGTCGCGGCGGCATAGACCCGCAGCACGAAGGGACTGGGCTGCAGGGCCCCGTCGCGCCAGGCCGGCGTCGTCGACAGCCGCACGACCTCCTGGCCGACGAAGTCGAGCGGCCGCAGGTTCATGGCGGCCCGAAGATCGGCCTGCTCAGCCGGAGTCAGGTCGGACATCATCCGGGGGCCGCGCGCCAGGGCGGGATGGCCGGGACCGGTAAAGGCCCTGGCGATGGCCAGACTGTTGATCTGCTGCTCGACGATCCGGCGCTCGGCCGGCTGACCGCACCACCAGGTGGCGACATTGGGCAGTTTCAGCGGCTCGCCCAGCAGGTGGTTGCTGAGGGCCGGCAGGAAGCCGAGCAGGGCCCGGGACTCGATCAGGCCCGAACCGGGCATGTTGGACACCACCACGCCACCGGCCCGAATGGCCTCGAACAGGCCGGGCACGCCCAACTGAGAGGCGCTGTTCATTTCCAGCGGGTCGATGAAATCGGCATCGACGCGACGCCAGATGACATCCGCGCGCTTCAGGCCGGCGATGGTGCGGATATAGGCCTGGCCGTCGCGGACCACGAGGTCGTCGCCCTCGACCAGCAGCAGACCCAGATAGCGGGCCAGATGGGCCTGTTCTAAATAGGTCTCGCTGAAGGGGCCGGGGGTCAGCAGGCAGATGCGGGGATCGCTGCGATGGGCAGACGCGGCAAGCCCGGCCCGGAAGTCGCTAAAGAACGGGGCCAGACGCTGCACGTTCATGGCGTTGAACAGGTTCGGGAAGGCGCGTGACAGCACCATGCGGTTCTCGAGCGCATAGCCCGCTCCCGAGGGGGCCTGGGCGCGATCGTCGAGGACCCACCAGCGCCCGTCCGGGCCCCGGCCGAGATCGGCGGCATAGAGGTGCATGTGACGACCGCCGCTGGGCGGCACTCCGCGCAGGGCACGGACGAAGTCGGCACTGCCGGTGACGGCGGCGGCCGGCAGCCGCCCCTCGGCGACCAGCTTGCCCTCGCCATAGACGTCGTTGAGGACGGCTTCCAGCAGGGTGGCGCGCTGCTCCACCCCGGCCGCGATCCGCGCCCACTCGTCCTCACCGAGGATCAGGGGCAGGGGGCTGAGCGGCCAGGTGCGTTCGGTGTCGTCGCCATAGATGCGGTGCGAGACGCCCGAGTCGCGGATATGGCGGGTGGCGAGGGCGAAGCGGTCCTCGAACTCGCCCGACGGAAAGGCCGCCAGCGCGCCCAGGAACCGCAACCAGGCCTCCGGCGTCGTCCCGTCCGGGCGGACCAGCTCGTCGGGCACCCCGGCCAGCGGGCGATAGCCGTCGAGCCAGCCCCGCAGGCGCGCCTGCGCTCCACTATCCAGGAAGGGCTGAACTCGAAGGGCGGATCGCTCAGGGGGCAAGGGGTGTTCTCAGGTC
>Ga0187844_10000807_pt1 | contig 24460 bp, 21 predicted proteins | sample SpaLakP09_SKY_50_FD_134517 | JGI IMG/M metagenome (GOLD analysis project Ga0187844, IMG submission 134517) | Oligotrophic lake water microbial communities from Sparkling Lake, Wisconsin, USA - SP09_SKY_50 | ecosystem: Environmental > Aquatic > Freshwater > Lake | place: USA: Sparkling Lake... | reverse complement strand
TTTACTGCGTGTTGCAGCAGGGAGGGGTCCACGTACACCGTGCGGCATTCGGCCTGCAGCGCCGCCAGCTGGGCGGTGGTGGCGACGGGCAGCACCTGCACGGGCTTGTCCAGCGCGCGCTGGGCGATCACGAATTCTTCTTCTTCGGTGGGGTAGTCGATCAGCACCTTCATCATGAAGCGGTCCACCTGCGCCTCGGGCAGCGCGTAGGTGCCCTCAGTCTCGATGGGGTTCTGCGTGGCCATCACCAAAAAGGGCTCGGGCACCTTGTGCGTTTCGCCTGCAATCGTGACCTGGCGCTCCTGCATCACCTCCAGCAGTGCGCTTTGCACCTTGGCGGGCGCGCGGTTGATCTCGTCGGCCAGCAGCAGGTGGGTGAACACGGGGCCCAGTGTGGTGCTGAACTCGCCCGTTCTCTGGTTGTACAAACGTGTGCCCACTAGGTCGGCGGGCACCAGGTCGGGTGTGAACTGGATGCGCTTGAAGCTGCCCTGGATGGTGCTGGCCAGCGTCTTCACGGTGAGCGTCTTGGCCAGGCCCGGCACGCCTTCGACCAGCAGGTGGCCCTGGGCGAGCATGGCGACCATGACCCGCTCCAGAAAGCGGTCCTGGCCCACGACCACGCGTTTGACTTCATAGAGCACCTGCTCCATCAGGGTTGCGGTGGCGGTGTTGTTCATGGCGCTGGGGGACGGGGTGGTATCCATGGTGCTCCTTGTGGACGGTCGGGGTCAGAAGGGGGGCATGCCCACGGCCGAGGCCGCGTTCTCGATCGGCACCGCAAACCCGATGCCGATGAAGGTGCGCGCAGGCGTGGGGTTGAGGATGGCGGTGACGATGCCCACCACTTCGCCATCGAGCGTGACCAGCGGGCCGCCCGAGTTACCAGGGTTGGCCGCCGCGTCGAACTGGATCAGGTTGCTGAGCTGGCGCTTGCCCTCGGGCGAGGTGAATTCGCGCTGCAGGCCCGACACCACACCGGCGGATGCAGAGGGGCCGATGCCAAACGGGAAGCCCACGGCCACCACATGGTCGCCCGGGCGCAGGTTCTGGGTGGAGCGCAGGGTGGCGGCTTCCAGGTCATCGGGCACCTTGTGCGCCTGCAGCACGGCCAGGTCGTTCTCGGGCTGGGCACCGGTGATGCTGGCGGTGGTTTCCAGCCCGTCGTGGAAGGTGATGCCGATGCGGTCTGCGCCCGCCACCACATGCAGGTTGGTCAGGATGACGCCTTTGTCCACGATGACCACGCCCGTGCCAATGCCGCGCTCGATTTCTTCTTTGCCGTTCTTGCTGCGGCCATAGCCCACCACGCGCACGATGGAGGGGGCGATGCTTTCCACCGCACGTGCGGCGGCCGAAGGCGGCGTGGTGGTTTCCAGCGTGCGCAGCACGGCGGCGTCGATGTCGTCCTGGGTGATCTTGCGGGTGATGCTGCGGCTGTTGTGCCAGGCGCTGGCAACCAGCAGGGCTGCCAGCAGCACCACGATGGTCCAGAGGGCCCACAGCTGTCGCCGCACGGCCGGAGCGTGTGGGGCGGCGGCCGTGGCCTGGGCCGCATCCTGCGGCGAGGGCGGCGCATCGGTCGAGGGCGGGGCGACGATTGCAGGCGCTGCGGGGGCGGCCGCCGGATCGGGGGCGCGGCTGCGGGCGGGGCGAGAGCTGCTGTAGAGGGCGGGCCGGGGCATCCTGTCACCTTTGCTCTGGGAGCCTGCGGAGGGTCTTGGGAGGGCCCCGGAAGATCGTTCGCAGGTTCGTTGGCGCCGACGGCTGGCGCACGCAAATGACGGTAGCACGGTTTGCCCGCAAATGCACACGCAGGGCTACCGCGCGCGGTCTGGGCGTGCCGCATGGGGCATCATCGGCGCATGACTGCCTGGATTGACACCCACTGCCACCTGGATGCGCCCGAGTTTGATGCCGACCGCAGCACGGTGCGCCGGGAGGCGGCCGCACAGGGGGTGGGGCATTGCGTGATCCCAGCCGTGGAGCGCAGCAACTGGGACACCGTGCGCCTGCTGGCGCACCAGCATGGGGATAGTTATGCGCTGGGCATCCACCCGCTCTACACCGGGCGTGCGGGCGACGGGGACGTGGCGTTTCTGGAAGAGGTGTTGGCCCAGCACCATGCCGATCCGCGCCTCGTAGCCATCGGCGAGATCGGCCTGGATTACTTCGTGCCGGGGCTGGACCCTGTGCGGCAAGAGCGGTTTTATCGGGCCCAGCTGCAGCTGGCCCGCCGATTCGACCTGCCCGTGATCCTGCATGTGCGCCGGTCGGCCGACAAACTGCTCAAGGGCCTGCGGGATCTGCCGGTGCGTGGTGGCATCGCGCACGCCTTCAATGGCAGCGTACAGCAGGCGCAGATGTTCATCGACATGGGTTTCAAGCTCGGTTTTGGCGGCGCAATGACCTATGACCGCGCCCTGCAACTACGGTGCCTTGCTGCAGAGCTGCCTCTGGACGCGTTGGTGCTGGAAACCGACGCCCCCGACATCCCGCCCCATTGGCTCTACACCTCGGCCGCGCAGCGGGCCGAGGGCCTGCCCCAGGGGCGCAATGCCCCGGCCGAGTTGCCGCGCATTGCCGAGGTGCTGGCGCAGTTGCGTGGCCAGCCCCTGGTGGCGCTGGCCCAGGCCACCACGGCCAATGCCTGCGCTGCCTTGCCTCGGCTGGCACCCTTGCTGGCGCTGCGAGGCACTGGCGGCGAAATTTAGGAGTAATTTGGGAGCTCTGGGCCGTGTGGTAAACGGTTTACAGCTATCTTTTTTTGCGGCCACCCCCAGGTGCTTGCGTGGTTTCGGTCCAGAATCGGCCCATGTCCGACCTCTGCGCCCCCGGTCTTGCGCCTGTTCCTGCTCCCGTTCGGTGGCAGGGCTTGCCACCCGTGGCGTCCGAAAAGACGGTGGTGTTGGTGCTGGGCAGCTTTCCTGGCGCGGCCTCCTTGCGGGTGCAGCAGTACTACGCCCACCCGCAAAACCACTTCTGGAAGATCCTGCAGGCCCTCTGGCCGCAGCATCCGCTGCCCGCAGCCGGGCCGGAGCACTACGCGCAACGCTGTGACTGGTTGCTGGCGCGGGGGCTGGGGCTGTGGGATGTGTATGCCAGCTGCGAACGCGAAGGCAGCCTGGACACCAGCATCCGCAACCCCCAGGTCAACGACTTTGCCCGCTTGCTCGGGCGCTGTCCCCGGCTGGCGGCCGTGGCCCACAACGGCGCCGAGAGCTTCCGGCACGCCCCGGCGGTGCAGGCCAGCCTGGCGGCGCAGCACAGGCCGCCATTGCAGGCCGTGCGGCTGCCATCGACCAGCCCGGCCAACGCGTCCTGGAGTTTTGACCGTAAATTGGCGGCCTGGGCGGCAGTGTTGTCGGCCCACCACCTGCTTTGAACGCTTTGAATGACCCGCAAAAAAGAAAAACTGCAAGAGTTGCCCGAAGTCAGTGTGTCGGACGACGGTGAGGTGCGCCATCTGCATCTGGGCACACCGTGGATCCAGGGCTCCATGCGCATTGATGAGCCCTTTGCGCTGGAGCTGGAGTACGTGCAGCGCATGATGGCCTGGCTGCTGTTTGCCGACCTGGCGCAGGTGTCCAAGGGCCACGCCATGCAACTGGGCCTGGGGGCTGGTGCCATCACCAAGTTTTGCCACAAGAAGCTGCGCATCTGCAGCACGGCAATCGAGCTGAACCCGCAGGTGCTGGCGGTGTGCCGCCAGTGGTTCAAGCTGCCACCCGATGGCCCCAAGCTGCGTGTGGTGCTGGCCGATGCGGCCAAGGAGATTCAGAACCCCATGTGGCTGGGCACGGTCGATGCGCTGGCCGTGGACCTCTACGACCACGAGGCAGCGGCGCCGGTGCTGGACAGCCCGGATTTTTATGCCTATTGCCGGGCGTTGCTGTCGGACACGGGCTGCATGACCGTCAACCTGTTCGGCCGCGCGTCGAGCTTTGACCGCAGCCTTCAAAGCATGGCCCAGGCGTTTGGCAACGATGCGCTGTGGGCCTTCAAGCCCACGCGCGAGGGCAACACGGTGGTGCTGGCACAGCGCACGCCCTCCCGGCCCAAACGTGCGGAGCTGGCCGAGCAGGCCGAAGCGATCCAGGCACGCTGGGATCTGCCCACCACCAAATGGCTGCGGGCGTTCAAGCCGGTGGCCCCCTGAAAGGTTTTGACATGAATGCCTCCGTGGACATCCCCGGCCGCCTGAAGGCCGCGAAGCACATCGGTCCGGTGGACTGGCGCCGCATGGTGCAGTGGCTCAGCGATGACCACGTGATCTCGCGTGAGGAAGCGCAGCGCACCATTGCCCGCTGCTCGCAGGCCGAAAGCTCGCAGCATGCACTGGTGCGGCTGGCCAGTGTGGCCATGGAACGCGCCAGCGACGGCAGGCCGCTTGATATCGAGGCGCTGTCCGAGTACCTGGCCACGCGGGCGGGCCTGAGTTATATGCGCATTGATCCGCTCAAGGTGGACGTAGGCCGCGTGGCCGACACCATGAGTGCCACCTATGCCGAGCGCCACAAGGTGCTGCCGGTGCAGGTTACGGCCAAAGAAGTGGTGGTGGCCACGGCCGAGCCCTTCATCGACGACTGGGTGGCGGAGGTGGAGCGCCAGTCGCACCGCACGGTGCGCCGTGTGGTGGCCAATCCGCAGGACATCCACCGGTTCACTGCGGAGTTTTTTGCACTGGCCAAATCCGTGCGTGCGGCGCAGAAGGCGGGGGGCAATTCGGGTGGCAGCAGCTTTGAACAGCTGGTGGAGCTGGGTAAAAGCAACAAGCAGCTCGACGCCAACGACCAGGGCGTGGTCAAGGTGGTGGACTGGCTGTGGCAGTACGCGTTTGACCAGCGTGCAAGCGACATCCACCTGGAGCCGCGCCGCGAGCAAGGGGTGATCCGCTTTCGCATTGACGGTGTGCTGCACCCGGTTTACCAGATGCCCATGGGTGTGCACAATGCCATGGTGTCGCGCATCAAGCTGCTGGGCCGCATCGACGTGGTGGAAAAGCGCCGCCCGCAGGACGGTCGTATCAAGACGCGCAACCAGCGCGGTGACGAGGTGGAAATGCGCCTGTCCACGCTGCCCACCGCATTCGGCGAAAAGATGGTCATGCGGATCTTTGACCCGGACAACGCGGTCAAGGACCTGGATGCCCTGGGTTTTGCGCAGCACGATGCGCAGCGCTGGGAGGCGTTGGTCAAACGCCCGCACGGCATCATCCTCGTGACAGGGCCCACGGGCTCGGGCAAGACCACCACGCTGTACTCCACGCTCAAGCGCGTGGCGACCGAAGAGGTCAACGTGAGCACAGTGGAGGACCCGATCGAAATGATCGAACCGAGCTTCAACCAGACCCAGGTGCAGCCGCAGCTCGATTTCAACTTTGCCGAAGGCCTGCGCGCGCTGATGCGCCAGGACCCGGACATCATCATGGTGGGCGAAATCCGGGATCTGGAGACCGCAGAGATGGCCATCCAGGCCGCGCTCACGGGGCACCTTGTGTTTTCGACACTGCATACCAACGATGCACCCAGTGCCATCACCCGCATGATGGAGCTGGGGGTGCCGCCCTACCTGCTCAACGCCACCTTGCTGGGCGTGCTGGCCCAGCGGCTGGTGCGCACGTTGTGCAAGCAGTGCAAACAGCGTGACGAAACGGCTTCGCGCGATGCACTGGCCGAGGTCGTGAAGCCCTGGAAGATCAATGGTGCCTATCAGCCGTACAAACCCGTCGGCTGCGTGGACTGCCGCATGGGCGGTTACCGTGGCCGCATGGGGCTCTATGAATTGCTGACCGTGAGCGAGGCGCTCAAGGACCGGATCACCCAGTCCCCATCCATCGACAACCTGCGCCGCCAGGCTGTGCAGGACGGCATGCGCCCGCTGCGCCTGGCGGGGGCGCTGCGGGTGGCCGAGGGGTTGACCACCATGGACGAGGTGATCGCTGCCACTCCACCGCTGGAGTAGTGCGCCCTGCGCCGTTCAAGCGTCTCCCCGGGGCGGCTCGTGGCCCGTGCGCGATGCTTTGTTCGCGCGGTGCGGCCATGGGGCGTTACTGGATGTAGGTGGAATCCACATTCGCGCGGGCCGTGCTTGCACGCACAATCGCGCAGTCAAGATTTCCGCCTAGGAGACAATTCGTGAAAATCAAGAGTCAAAAAGACTTTTTTTCCGGCCTCATGTTCATGGGTGTCGGAGTGGCGTTTGCGTGGGGTGCAACCACGTACAACGTTGGTAACGGTGCCCGTATGGGCCCGGGCTACTTTCCCCTGTTGCTGGGTGTCTTGCTCGCCATCATCGGCAGTGTGATCACCTTCAAGGCAGTCACGGTGGAGACCCAGGATGGCGACAAGATCGGCAAGTGGGCCTGGAAGCCGCTGTTCTTCATCCTGGCTGCCAACTTCGCGTTCGGCGTCCTGCTCGGCGGCTTGCCCAGCCTGGGCATCCCGGCCATGGGCCTCATCGTGGGCATCTATGCACTGACCTTCATCTCCAGCCTGGCTGGCAATGAGTTCAACGCCAAGGCCGTGTTCGTGCTGGCCACCGTGCTCGCCATCGGCAGCTATGTGGCATTCGTCTGGGCGCTCAAGCTGCAGTTCCCTGTGTGGCCAAGTTTCATCACGGGTTGAGCAGGAGCACCGACCATGGATCTGATTAACAACCTCTCGCTCGGTTTTGGCGTGGCCTTCACGTTCCAGAACCTGATCTACTGTTTCATCGGCTGCCTGTTGGGCACGCTGATCGGCGTACTGCCCGGCATTGGCCCTGTGGCGACCATCGCCATGTTGCTGCCGGCCACTTACGCGCTGCCACCCGTGGCCGCGCTCATCATGCTGGCGGGTATTTACTACGGCGCCCAATATGGTGGTTCCACCACCGCCATTCTGGTGAACCTGCCGGGTGAATCGTCTTCGGTGGTGACCGTGATCGATGGCTACCAGATGGCGCGCAAGGGCAGAGCGGGACCAGCGCTGGCTGCCGCCGGCCTGGGCTCGTTCTTTGCCGGTTGTGTGGGCACGCTGATCCTGGCTGCCTTTGCACCGCCCCTGACCGAAGTGGCCTTCAAGTTTGGTCCGGCGGAGTATTTCTCGCTGATGGTGCTGGGCCTGATTGGTGCGGTGGTGCTGGCTTCGGGTTCTCTGCTCAAGGCTGTGGGCATGATCGTGCTGGGCCTGCTGATGGGCCTGGTGGGCACTGATGTGAACTCGGGTGTGGCCCGCTTCAGCTTCGACATCCCTGAGCTGACCGACGGCATTGGCTTTGTGACCATCGCCATGGGCGTGTTCGGCTACGGTGAAATCATCGCCAACCTCTCGCGTCCTGATGACGAACGCGAAGTGTTCACTGCCAAGGTCGAGGGCCTGTTCCCCACCAAGGAAGACTTCAAGCGCATGATCCCTGCCGTGTTGCGTGGCACCGCGCTGGGTGCTGCCCTGGGCATCTTGCCTGGCGGTGGTGCATTGCTGGCCGCTTTTGCCGCCTACACGGTGGAAAAGAAGACCAAGCTGAAACCTGGCGAAGTGCCTTTTGGCCAGGGCAACATCCGTGGCGTGGCGGCTCCTGAGTCGGCCAACAACGCGGGCTCGCAGACCTCGTTCATCCCGTTGCTGACCCTGGGCATTCCACCCAACGCCGTGATGGCGCTGATGGTGGGCGCCATGACCATCCACAACATCCAGCCTGGTCCCCAGGTGATGACCAGCAACCCTGAGCTGTTCTGGGGCCTGATCGCTTCGATGTGGATCGGCAATGCCATGCTGATCATCTTGAACCTGCCGCTGATCGGTATCTGGATCAAGCTGCTCACGGTGCCGTACCGCTGGCTGTTCCCGTCCATCGTGCTGTTCTGCGCCGTGGGTGTGTACTCCACCAACAACAACACCTTCGACATCTGGATGGTGGGTATCTTCGGCCTGATTGGCTATATCTTCCACAAGCTGGGTACAGAGCCTGCACCCCTGCTGCTGGGCTTCATCCTGGGCCCGATGATGGAAGAAAACCTGCGCCGCGCGCTGCTGCTTTCGCGCGGTGACTGGAGCGTGTTCGTGACGCGTCCGCTGTCGGCTGGCCTGCTGGCGGCTGCGGCCCTGCTGCTGATCATCGTGCTGCTGCCTGCAGTGAAGAACAAGCGCGAAGAAGCATTTGTGGAAGATTGATCGCCCTCGGGCTTCCTGCTTTCCCTGACTGAACAACGGCACCCTCGGGTGCCGTTGTTTTTTGGGCAGAGGCATTCGTTTGTGGCAGCTGCGGCCGGTACACAATCGCAGGCAGAGGTCCGCATGCCCACACCATTCCATCCCGCGCAGCACCCCCACCGGGCCATGCTGCACAACGAAATCCACGCCCGCCCGCCCGAGGCGATGAATGCCCCCCTGGCCATTGCACACATCGTGATGCTGGCCGATGCGGCCGGGCGCGAGGCGAGCCGCGCCCATGTTGCCGCGCTTTTGCGCGACCACCACATGGCCCTGCCCGATGCGCACACCACCCACCTGCGGATGGACCTGGGCGCCTTTCGCATGCGCTGGGAGCTGCACACCGAGTTCGTCACCTGGACCTTCATGGTGCCCGCCCCCGTGGAGGCTTTTGGCGAGCGCGAGCCCGCCAGCGCCATGGATGCCGTGCCCCGCGACTGGCTGGCCGCCTTGCCCGGGCAGTGTCTGTGCAGCCTGAACCTGTGGGTGCTGCCGACGCACACCTTTGGCTCGGGCTCGCTGGTCAAACATGTGCTGCACGAGGACACGCTGGTGGCCTCCACCGTCGCCGATGGCCATGGCGAGGTCTACACCGACTTTGCGATCCATGCGGACGGTTTTTCGCGCATGGTGTTGTTGGCAGGGGGCATGACGCCAAGGCGCCTGGGGCGCTTGGTGCAGCGCCTGCTGGAGATTGAAACCTACCGCATGGCCGCTTTGCTGGGCCTGCCCGCCGCCCGCGAAGCCGCCAGTGTGCTGGCCTTTGCCGAGCGTGAGCTGGCCGAGCTGGCCAACGCCATCCGCACCGCCAACCGCGACGACGAACCAGCCCTGCTGGACCGCCTGACCCGGCTGGCCGGGCAGGTGGAGAGCCAATATGCCGCCTCGCATTCGCGGTTTTCGGCCAGCAGTGCTTATTTCGAGTTGCTGGACAAGCGCATTGAAGACATTGCCGAATCGCGCCTGGCGGGCATGCAGACCATCCGTGAGTTCATGGACCGGCGCCTGACCCCCGCACGCAGCACCTGCGAGTGGGCTGCGCGCCGCCAGGACGCACTCTCGCAGCGTGTCTCGCGCATGAGCAACCTGCTGCGCACCCGTGTGGAGATCGAGCAGCAGCAAAGCAGCCAGGCGCTGCTGGCCACCATGAACCACCGCCAGGACCTGCAGCTCAAGATGCAGTCCACCGTGGAGGGGCTGTCCGTGGCGGCCATCACCTACTACATCGTGGGCCTGGTGAGCTACCTGGCCAAGGGTGCGCAAAAGCTGGGCTGGCCCCTGTCGCCCGAAACCACGGCGGCCATTGCCATCCCCGTGGTGGCCGTGGGCGTGTGGTGGTCGCTGCGGCGCCTGCATCACAAGGTATTTCACAAGCACGGCTGAGCCGTCCAAGGGCGCGATGGGATGGTGCGGTGTGGCGCCTGCGTCACTTCTGGCCATCGTTGATGAAGGGGGTGCCCACACGGAGCTTCGATGGCGCCGGTGGGGGATGCCTGTCACACTCGTCGGCTTGCGGGCGGGGCATGCATGGCATGTTTTTGCCCGCGCGTGTTCTGACAAAAATCGAGGCCCCGTGTCGTCAGCCCCCTCTCCATCCCCGCAGCACCCCACCCCAGCACTTACTGCCAAGGCGCACATGGCGTCGGGCCTGCTGCTGGCGCTGGCGGGCTCCATCGCGTTCAGTGGCAAGGCCATCATCGTCAAGCTGGCGTACCGCCACGGCGTGGACGCGGTCACGCTCATCATGTACCGCATGCTGTTTGCGCTGCCCATCTTCGCCGTGATGGCCTGGTGGGCCAGCCGGGGCAAGTCGCCCCTGAGCCGCAAGGACTGGCTGGGCGTGCTGGGCCTCGGGGTCACGGGCTACTACCTGGCGAGTTTTCTGGACTTTGCCGGGCTGGCCTACATCAGCGCCAGCCTGGAGCGGCTCATCCTGTACCTCAACCCCACCCTGGTCGTGCTGCTGGGCTGGCTGCTGTATGGCCGGGGCATCCGCTGGGCGCAGGCCGCGGGCATGCTGGTCAGCTACTGCGGCGTGGTGCTGGTGTTTGGCCATGAGGCCAACCTGCAGGGCCCCAACGTGGCCTGGGGGGCGCTGCTGGTGTTTCTGAGCGCCGTGAGTTACGCCATCTATCTGGTCTACAGCGGCGAGATGGTGCAACGCCTGGGTTCCCTGCGCCTGGTGGGGCTGGCAACCACCGTGGCCTGTCTGTGCTGCCTGGCACAGTTTGTGGTGCTGCGGCCCCTGGAGGCTGCCGTGGTGGCGCCAGAGGTGATCTGGCTGTCTGTCCTCAACGCCACGTTGTGCACGGCCGCGCCGGTGTTGATGGTGATGATGGCCATCGAACGCATTGGCGCGGGCATGGCCGCCCAGGCGGGCATGGTGGGGCCGCTGTCCACCATCCTGATGGGGGTGTGGATTCTGGGCGAGCCCTTCACCGTCTGGGTGGCGGCGGGCACGGCGCTGGTGGTGGCGGGGATTTTTGTGTTCACCCGCCTGGCGCGCCGCCCAGGGGCTTGAAGCGGGGCCGCCGCACCCTGGCAGCAGGGTGCTGGCGCTTCCTCAACCCGCCTTTTTGACGGCGGGCGCCGGCCGGTTGGCAGGTGCGGGGGCGGCTGGTGCTCCGCCTCCACCACCACCGCCCAGGCGCTGCGCAATCGTTGCCCGGGAGCCACCCAGCCCGTCAAGCTGTCGGCCCATGGATTGCTCCAGGTAGTCCAGGCGGGCTTGGGCGGCAGGGTGGGTGGACATGGTCAGCGTGAACATCGGGTTGTCTGGCGTGACGGTGCGCAGCTGCTGCAGCACCGACACCAGCCCGTACGGGTCGAACCCGGCCTTGGCTGCCATCGCCACACCGCTGCGATCGGCTTCGAACTCGTCGGACTGGCTCAGCCCTTTGGTGTAGACCGTGCGGAACAGCGACAGCAGCTGGTCTTTGACAAGCTGGCCCGCCACGTTGCTGGTGCGGATCTGCGAGGCCAGCAGCTGGGTGCCCACACCCGCCATGGCGCTCTGCCGGATGGCCTGCAGGTGGTGCTTGGCGGTCACGTGTGTGATCTCGTGCGCAAGGATGCCCGCGAGCTCAGACTCGTCGGCGCAGCGGTCGATGAGGCCCTTGGTCACGAACACATAACCGCCGGGTGCGGCGAAGGCGTTGTACCCGGCGTCATCCAGTACCACAAAGGTCCAGGGCAATCCGGGGCGGGGCGACTGCAGGCTGATCCAGCGGCCCAGGCGGTTCACGTAGCGTTGCAGCGCCATGTCCGGGTGGGCGGGCTTGGCGCCCAGCAGCAGCGCGGCCAGCTGGCGGCCGATCTCGATCTCCTTGGGCTCGTCGATGTTGTTCAGCGACTGGGTCAGCAGGCTGATCAGGTCGTCCCCTTGCGCGGCCGGTGCGGCCTTGCCGCCCGTGATGGCCGAGCCCAGTCCGCCGCCCAGGGAGTTCAGCAGGTTGTTCATGGCGTTCTGGCTGTGGGCCGCCAGGGGGGCCGCCGCCAGGGCAGTCAACAGGGCGGCCACCCCTGCACAACGTTTCCAGCCGAAGTTCCGGTGCATGTTCATCTCCTCAGTTCGGGCTGTAGTTGGGGTCGGAGGGGTTGCCGGAACTGCTACTGGAGCGGCTGCCGGCCCCCCCGGACGGCAGGGCGGGCTGCGCCATGGCGGGCACGTCACGCGCCTGCAGCGACGCGGAGCTGGCGAACTGGCGCGCCTGATCGGCGTTCACCCGCATGCCTTCAACCCTGCCCACAGCGGCCGGGTTGGGTTGTGCCTTGGCAATGTCTTCGGCGTCCAGGCCGCGAATGCCCACTGTGGAGGTTGCTGTAGTGGTTGTGCCGCTGTTGCCGCCGAACAGGCCGCCCAGCCCCCGCAGGCCGCCGGTGGCGGTGTTGTTGCTGGCTGCTGCCGCGCCCGATTGGGGCCCCAGGTCGAACATGTGCACCCAGCCTGTGGCGCCCTGGGGGGTGCTCACCTTGGTCCAGGGGCCTTTGCGCTCGCTGCTGCGGGTCACGACCGTGTTGGCCTCCAGCGGGGCCACGCTGGCACCGTTGTCAGCGGGGCTGTCGCGCAACTGCGTGGCGCGCTTGACCACGGCAGCTTCCTGGGCAGGCGTGGCGCCCGCCACCAGGGCCAGTGCGGCCCCAGCCAGCCAGGTGGCCAGTGCGTCACGGTGCAGCCATTTCATCTTGCAACTCTCCACTTATGATTTGTCAGGGCTGCGGGGTGCAGCACCGGAATCGGAGATTGTTATGGATTTGGGTATCGCAGGCAAATGGGCGCTGGTGTGTGGCGCCAGCAAGGGGTTGGGCTATGGCTGTGCGCTGGCGCTGGTGCGCGAGGGCGTCCATGTGGTCATCAACGCCCGCAACGCCGAGGCACTCGATAAGGCCGCTACCCGTTTGATAGCTGAATGCGCAAGCCAGGCGCGCGCAAAGGGGCTCAAAGAGTCTGATATTCAGATGCCACAGGTGCTGGCTGTGGCGGCCGACATCACCACCCCTGCCGGGCGCGAGGCCGTGTTCTCCGTGGCGGGGGGGCCGGGGCGGGATTTCGACATTGTGGTGACCAATGCCGGGGGGCCGCCCACCGGTGACTTCCGCGACTGGAACCGCGATGCCTGGATCAAGGCAGTGGATGCCAACATGCTCACGCCCATCGAACTCATCCAGGCCACGGTGGACGGCATGGCGGCGCGGGGCTTTGGCCGCATCGTCAATATCACGTCGAGTGCGGTGAAGGCGCCCATCGACATCCTGGGCCTGTCCAACGGCGCGCGCAGTGGTCTCACGGGGTTTGTGGCGGGCGTGTCGCGCAGCAAGATCGCGGCGCGGGGCGTGACGATCAACAACCTGCTGCCTGGCAAGTTCGACACCGATCGCCTGGCGGCCACCGTGACGGCGGCTGCAGGCAAGGCGGGCAAAAGCGTGGAGGATGTGCGTGCCGTCCAGCAGGCGCAGATTCCGGCGGGCCGTTATGGCACGGCCGAAGAGTTCGGGGCGATCTGCGCCTTCTTGTGCAGCCAGCAGGCGGGCTACATGACCGGCCAGAACGTGCTGGCCGATGGTGGCGCCTACCCAGGCACCTTCTGATGGCAGAGGGCGGCGAGTGACTGGGTTGCAGCAGCTACCAGGCCCTTTCGAGGGACCATGTGGGAGACCATGTGGGAGACCGTGTGGGGGGCGGGGCAGAGCACCTGCCACGCACCAGTTCTCTCAAAGGCTCACGCGTGGCGTTTTGCCGACAATTTGCCTTTGGGGCTGAAAAATTGGTGGAATACTGCTCGCCATTGTTTGCCATGTTCACCACCCCCCGCACCTTGACCTCCCACCTTCGCCGCCAGGCACTGCTCTTGTGTGCAGCGCTGGTTGCATGGGGCGGGGTGCAGGCGGCCGATCCCTCTGGCAGCAGCGCTGCTGCGCCGTACAAGCTGCGGGTGGTGGGCGGGCTGGCGGGTGTGAACCAGTACACGCGCCAGGAGGAACCCTTCTGGAGCAAAGAGCTGTCCCGCCTCAGTGGTGGCCGGTTCCAGGCAGAGATCGTGCCATTCGACCGGGCGGGGGTGCCTGGCAATGAAATGTTGCGCCTGCTGCAGCTGGGGGTGGTGCCGTTTGGCACCACGCTGATGAGTTCATTCACCTCGCAGTACCCCGAATACACCGCCCCCGACCTGGCGGGCCTGAACCCTGACATCACCACCCTCAAGGCCACCCTGGGCGCCTTCCGCCCCTACCTGGAAAAGGCCTTGCGCGAGCAGCATGGGGTGGAGGCGCTGGCGATCTACGTCTACCCGGCCCAGGTGGTGTTCTGCAAGAAGCCGCTGCGTGCGCTGTCTGATTTGTCGGGGCGCCGCGTTCGGGTTTCGTCCTCCACGCAGGCCGACTTTGTGGGCGCACTGGGCGGCGTGCCGGTGCTGACCAGCTTCTCGCAGATTGTGCCCAGCCTGACGGCGGGCAATACCGAATGTGCGATCACGGGCACCATGTCGGGCAACATGCTGGGCCTGCCCACATTGACCTCCCATGTGCACACCCTGCCTGTGACCTGGGGCCTGGCCATCTTTGGCGCCAACCAGGCAGCCTGGGCGGGCCTGCCCGCCGACCTGCGCGAACTGCTCAAGCGCGAGCTGCCCCGGCTGGAGTCCGCCATCTGGGCCGAGTCCGAGCGCGAAACCGCCGAAGGCCTGGCCTGCAACCGGGGCGCGCCCACCTGCACCGGCGGCACCAAGGGTGCGATGGTGGTGGTGCCTGCGTCGCCCCAGGATGAGCGCAGCCGCCAGGAAATCCTTGCCTCCACCGTGCTGCCGCGCTGGGTGCAGCGCTGCGGCGCGCGCTGCGCCCAGGCCTGGAACCAGACGATTGGCCCCGCGCGTGGCCTGCTGGCCGCGCCTGTCAAATAAATCAATGAGAGAACCCATCACACCACTGCGCATCAAGGCCTTTGTCGGGGCTGCGGTTGTGGTGTTTGTGGTGGCCGTGACCATCGTGGCAGCCGCTGTGGCCTGGAACGCCCGCAAGGTGGCGCTCAACGACAGCGAGGCCCAGGCCACCCGTTTTGTGGCGGGGGCCGAGGCGGCGCTCAACCGTTCGCTGCTGACGGTGGACGTGCTGCTCGCCAGCATGGACGAGCTGCTCAACCTGTCGAACATGACCGCGCCCTGGATCGATGCGGAATCGGCCAGCCAGCGTTTGCGCGGCTCCACCCGGCAGAACCTGATGGTGCGCTATGTGGCGCTGCTGGACACCACGGGCAAGACCATGGCGTCGTCCGATCCAGCCGGTGGCGCGCTGGCCGTGCAGCTGCCGGTGGGCTTTCTGGAGTCCGTGCTGGAGCAGTCGGTGTCCACCCTGATGGTCAGCGCCCCGGTGGTGAGTTTTGCCAGCTCCGAACGGGTGCTGTATTTCGCGCGCCACCTGCGCCTGGCCGACAACACGCGCGTTGCCGCCGTGGCCGAGTTGCCCGTGGGCGCGCTGGGTGCGGTGCTGCTCCAGGGGGTGGACATCAGCGGCCTGCAGGTCACGCTGGAGCGCGCTGGCGGGCAGCTGCTGCTGGGCGTGCCGGGCCGCGAGGAAGTCATCGCCCCCACGCTGGCGCCGCCGCTGGCCGAACTGGCCGACCTGGGCCAGGAGTGGAAGGCCCCGGCGCGCCTCACGGGGGACCCCGCCCTGGTCGTCTTCCGGCCCATCCTGTACCAGGACCTGCGGATCTCCGCGAGCATTCCGCTGCACGAGGCGCTGAGCAGCTGGCGCGACCAGCGTGACGCGATTGGGCTGACTGCGCTGGTGTTTGTGGCCATGATCCTGGCGGCGGGGGGGCTGGCTTTTCGTTATCTGGACCGCCTCTCGCAGGCCCGTGTGGCCATTGCGCAGTCCAAGGCCACGCTGGACCAGGCGCTGGAGTCCATGGTCAGCGGCTTTTTGCTGCTCGACAAGAACAGCTGTGTGGTGCAGTGGAACAGCCAGTTCGAGGTGATCTTCCCCTGGTTCCGGGGCCTCATCGCCCCCCGGCTGCCCTTTCGTGCGGTGATCGAGGAAACCGTCAAGCACCACCATCCGCGCCTTGCCGACGATGAACATGCGCGCTGGGTGGAGCAGCGGCTGCTGCGGCAAAAACAGCCGCAGCACGAACCCCACGAGCAGGTCTACTCCAACGGCCGCACCATCCAGATCACCGAGCGCACCACGCCCGACGGTGGCCTGGTCATCAGCTACCACGACGTGACGGCGCTGCGGCGCGCCAGTGCCGAGATCGAGAACCTGGCGTTCTACGACCCGCTGACCAACCTGCCCAACCGCCGCCTGCTCATGGACCGCATGCAGCAGGCCATCGCTTCCAGCGCGCGCAGCGGGCAGTATGGGGCCCTGCTGTTCCTCGACCTGGACCACTTCAAGACCCTGAACGACACCCGGGGCCACGAGGTGGGCGACATGCTGCTGCGCCAGGTGGCCCAGCGCCTGAAGACCTGCGTGCGGCGCGAGGACACCGTGGCCCGGCTGGGCGGCGACGAGTTTGTGGTGATGCTGGGCGACCTGTCGGCCAGCAGCGAAGAGGCGGGCGCCTATGTCCGCCGCGTGGGCGAAAAAATCCTGCGCAAGCTCAACGTACCCTACACGCTCGGGGGGCATGCCCACCACAGCACGCCCAGCATTGGCGCCACGCTGATGGGCGGCGCGATCCAGTCATCGGTCGATCTGCTCAAGCAGGCCGACATCGCCATGTACCAGGTCAAGTCGCAGGGGCGCAACGCGCTGTGCTTTTTTGACCCACAGATGCAGATCAGCATCAGCCTGCGCGCGCAGCTCGAAGCCGACCTGCAGGCGGCGCTCACGGCGCGGCAGTTTGTGCTGCACTATCAGCCGCAGTTCCACCTGGATGGCCGCATGGTGGGCGCCGAGGGGCTGATCCGCTGGCAACACCCCGAGCGGGGTCTGGTGGCGCCGGGGGCCTTCATCGGCGTGGCGGAAGAAAGCGAACTCATCGTGCCCATGGGCCACTGGGTGCTGCGCACCGCCTGCGAGCAGCTCGCCGCCTGGCAGGGCAACCCGCGCCTGCAGCACCTGCAGCTCTCGGTCAACGTGAGCGCGCGGCAATTCCGCCAGCGTGACTTTGTGGCCCGGGTGGTCGAGGTGCTGCGCGAAACCGGCGCACGCCCCCACCTGCTCAAACTCGAACTCACCGAATCGCTGGTGCTGGACAACGTGGACGACACCATCGACAAGATCGGCACGCTCAAGACCAAGGGCGTGCGCTTCTCGGTGGACGACTTCGGCACCGGCTACTCGTCGCTGGCCTACCTCACGCGGCTGCCGCTGGACCAGCTCAAGATCGACCAGTCCTTTGTGCACAACCTGGGCGTGCGGCACACCGACGACGTGATCGTGCAGACCATCCTGGGCATGGCGCGCAACCTGGAGCTGGACGTGATCGCCGAAGGCGTGGAAACCGAGGCGCAGAAGAAGCTGCTGGCCCAGTACGGCTGCACCTACTTCCAGGGCTACCTGATGGGGCGGCCCGTCCCCGTGGCGGAGCTGGAGGCGCTGCTGGAGCCGGTCACCACCACCGCCGAAGACCTCGATCTGCCCAGTTGAGGGGGAAGGTGAGGGGCTATGGGGCGCAGTGCATGTCCATGCCGCCTGCACAACGCAGTGATTGCTATATTATTTATAGCTATAAAGGCATGATGGGAGCGCGGTAAGGCCGATTTTTATCAAGAAATCGACAGGCCTCAGCGCCGCGAGGACACCACAATCCCGCCCACGATCAACGCGAACGCCACGCCGTGGAACGCCTGGGGCGTTTCGCCCAGAAATGCGGCCGACAGCAGCCCCGCAAACAGCGGCGTGAGGTTGACAAAAAAGCCCGCCACCGCAGGCCCCGCCCGCTGCACGCCCACGCCCCAGCAGCGGTAGGCCAGCACCGCAGGGCCCACGGCAATGAAGGCCAGCGCGGCTACCAGCGGCCAGCCCCAGGTGGTGTGCGTGTGGCCGATGGCCCACTCGGCCCCGGCAAAACTGCCCGACCAGGCCAGGCCAAACACCATCTGCGCCATCAGGAAGGCCGCCCAGTCGCCCCGGATGCTGCCCGGCTCGCTGGTGCGCGCCAGCAGCCAACTGTAGAACGCCCACGAGATCGTGGCCAGCAGCATGAACAGATCGCCCGGCACCAGGCGGAACGCGAGCAGCTGCGCCCATTCGCCCCGGCTCAGCACCAGCAGCACGCCACACACCGACAAGAGCGCACCCACCACCTGGCGCCGCGTCACGGCCGCGCCAAAAAACAGCGCCCCCACGGCCAGCATCCACACCGGCATGCTCGAACCCACCAACGTTGCGTTGATGGGCGTGGACGTCTGCAGTGCCATGTACTGCAGCGCGTTGTACAGCCCAATGCCCAGCAGCCCCAGCAGTGCATAGCGGCGCCAGTGCGGCCACAGCGGGCTGTTTGTGCGCAGCACACCGTGCGCCAGCGGCAGCAGGATGAAAAAGGCCAGCACCCAGCGGATGAAGTTGAGGGCGGCGGGGGAGATCAGGTCATGCACCAGCCGCCCCGTGACGGCGTTGCCAGCCCACAGCAGGGGCGGAATCACCAGCAGCACGGCCGTGCCGGGTGTGAGTTTGTGAGTCATGGGGCTGCACTGTAACGGTGCGCGCGCTGCGCTGCAGCATGCGGTGGCAACGCCCTTGAAACACACCGGGCAGCCACGCAGGGTGGCGGGCATGGTCCGCCGATTCGTGGCAGGATGGCCGCCGTTTTGGTGGGTATCGGCCTCGCCCGTACTTCCCTTCCATTCTTTCGTTTGTTCGTTCTTTCGCTACAGGAGCCACCCATGACCCTCGCCGTCCAGATCCGCCAGCATGGTGGGCCCGAAGAACTCCACCTTGTCGATGTGCCCGTGGGCAACCCCGGCCCGGGCGAGGTCCGCATCCTCCACCACGCCATCGGCCTCAATTTCATCGACGTGTACCACCGCACCGGCCTGTACCCGCTCACCATGCCCGCCACCATCGGCATGGAAGGCGCGGGCGTGATCGAGGCGGTGGGCGAAGGCGTCACGCACCTGCAGGTGGGCGACCGCGCCGCCTATGCCAGCAACCCGCCGGGCGCCTACTGCGAGGTGCGCGTGATGCCCGCCAAATGCGTATGCAAGCTGCCCGACGCCATCAGCTTCGAGACCGGCGCGGCCATGATGCTCAAGGGCCTGACGGCGCAGTACCTGCTGAAAAAGACGCGCCCGGTGGAAGGGCTGGAGCCCGGCGATTTTGTGCTGTTCCACGCCGCCGCCGGTGGTGTGGGCCTGATCGCCAGCCAGTGGGCCAAGGCCCTGGGCCTGCAGCTCATCGGCACGGCGGGGTCGGATGCCAAGTGCCAGCTGGCCCTAGCCAACGGCGCGGCGCACGCCATCAATTACAGCACCGAAGATTTCGCCGCCCGTGTGAAGGAGATCACCGGCGGCAAGGGCGTGAAGGTGGTCTACGACTCGGTGGGCTAGGACACCTGGGACAAGTCGCTGGAGTGCCTGCGGCCCTTCGGCCTGATGGCCAGCTTCGGCAACGCCTCGGGCCCGGTGGCGCCGTTTGCGCCGGGCAGCCTGGGTGCCAAGGGCTCGCTCTACGTCACGCGGCAGACGCTGTTCACCCACATCGCCACGCGCGAAGCCACCCAGGCCATGGCCGACGACCTGTTTGCCGTGGTGGCCAGCGGCCAGGTCAAGATCCACATCGACCAGCGCTACCCCCTGGCCGAGGTGCAGCAGGCCCACCGAGACCTGGAGGCGCGCAAGACCACGGGCTGCACCATCCTCACGCTGTGAGCGCCCGCGTGCAGAACCCCGCGTTCGAGCACTGGCTGGCGGGCGCACGCGCGTCGGCCCAGCAGCCCCCGGCCCGGCCGCGCCAGCCGCTGCTGGTGGCCGGGCAGGTGGTGGGATCGGTGGCGGACGGTTTTTTGAACAAAATTGGCCTTCGCCGCCTGTTGGATAAGCGCTTTAAGCTATCAAATAGTGAGCATTCTGGTGCGCTTGCCTGGCACCTGGATGTGCCGATGGGCGCGGCCACGGAGGCGCTCAACACCCTGGCCGCCGCCCTGCGCGACGCAGATCTGTGCGGCCCCTGGCGCAACGAGCAACTGGCCGTGTGCAACCCCGCCGGTGAGGTGGTGGCCACGGTGGAGCGTGGCGCTGTGCGGGTGCTGGGCGTCACCACCCGCGCCGTGCACCTGGTGGGCCTGGCGCCCGATGGCCGCATGTGGGTGCAAAAGCGTTCCATGACCAAACCCAACAACCCCGGCCTGTGGGACACGCTGATGGGCGGCATGGTCTCGGCCGCCGACTCGCTGCCCCAGGCCCTGGCGCGCGAAACCTGGGAAGAAGCAGGCCTGCGGGTGGAGGCCTTGCAGGGCTTGCGCCACGGTGGCCATGTGGACTTCAGCCGCCCAAGCCGCGAGGGCGGCGGCGCGGGCTACATGCGCGAGCGCATCGACTGGTTCTGCGCCCAGGTTCCCGAGGGCATGGAGCCCAACAACCAGGATGGCGAGGTCGAGCGTTTTGACCTGCTGCCGCTGGATGGGCTGCGCACGCAGGTGGCCCAGGGCCTGTTCACGCTGGAAGCTGGCCTGGTGATCGCGGGCTACCTGGGGCAGTGAGCGGCGCTGCAGGCAGGCAGCCCAGCCCCTGCAGCGTGGCCTGCACCGCCACATCCAGCGGGGTGTGGGGCTCGGTGCCCAGCACGGTCAGCAGGCGGTCGTTGGCCATGCGCACGGGCTGCTGCCACAGGTAGCGCATCTCGCGCAGCTCGCGCAAGGTCGCCACAAACGGCGATGCCAGCGTGACCAGCCACCATGGAAACGCCTGCCCCCGGGGCGCTGCGCCGCCACTGCGCACCACGGCGCGGCTAATCGCGCTGGCCATCTGCGTGCCATCGGCATCCCAGTGCCCCGCCATGTGGAAAGGCGCAAACGCGGGCAGCTCTGCGCGCCGCTCCAGCAGCAGCACCATGGTGCGCGCCACATCGGGCAGGTAGGACCACTGGTGGCCCACGCCGGGGCGGCCGGGCTGCTTGACGCTGGCCACAGGCTGGCCCGGCCGCACCAGGCCCTGCGCAAACCAGCTGTTGCCCACCTGGGGGCCAAAGTAGTCGCCCGCCCGCACGATGATCACGCGGCAGGTGCCTGGGCCCAGCGGGTGGGGCTGGGTGGCCTGCTGCAGGCGGCGCTCAAGCTCCACCCGCACGGCGCCCTTGCGGGTGTGGGGGCGTTGCGCTGCGTCCTCGCGCAGCACCGGGAAGGCATCGGGCCCATAGTTGTAGACCGTGCCGGGCAGCACCACCGTGGCCCCGGTGGCCTTGGCCGCAGCAATGGTGTTGTCGATCATCGGCAGTACCAGCTCGCCCCAGCGCCGGTAACCGGGTGGGTTGACCGCGTGCACGATCACGTCGCAGCCTGCGGCGGCGGCCACCACGTCCTCTCGGCGCATCGCGTCACCACGCACCCAGGTCATGCCCTCGCGCTGCTCGCGGGCCTGCGCCACACCCCGGTGCAGCGCATGCACCTCCCACCCCCGGTCGCGCAGCTGGCGTGCCACCTCGCCGCCAATGCCGCCGGTGGCGCCCAGAACCAGAACCTTGTTGCCTTGTTCCATGAAAGTGCTCCTTGTGTGGCCGTGGATGTGGCCGTTGCCGTGTTGATGGGTGCCAGTGTGGAGCGCGGCCCTTCAAAAAGAAATTGCTGAAAATAGAAGTGAGGCTATACATTTATGTATGACTCAACCCCCTGCAGAATCGATCGGCTGGGAGCTGTACCGCTCCTTCCTGGGGGTGCTCAGCGAAGGTTCGTTGTCGGGCGCCGCCCGGGCCCTGGGTGTGACCCAGCCCACGGTGGGCCGCCACATCGCCGCGCTGGAACACGCCCTGGGGCTCACCCTGTTCACCCGCTCGCAGCAAGGCCTGCTGCCCACGGACGCCGCGCAGGCGCTGCGCCCTTACGCCGAGGCCATGCAGCATTCGGCCGCTGCCCTGGCACGGGCCGCCAGCGGCCATGGTGAGGGCGTGCGGGGCACCGTGCGCGTCACGGCCAGCGAGGTGATGGGCGTGGAGGTGCTGCCCCCGCTGCTGGCCCAGCTGCAGGCCCGGCACCCCAGGCTGACGGTGGAGCTGATGCTGAGCAACCGCGTGCAGGACCTGCTCCACCGCGAGGCCGACATCGCCATCCGCATGACCGAGCCCCGCCAGGAGGCGCTCATTGCCCGCCGCGTGGGCGTGGTGGCACTGGGCCTGCACGCCCACGCCAGCTACCTGCAGGCGCAGGGCACACCCACATCGCTGGCCGACATGGCGCACCACCGGCTGATCGGTTTCGACCAGGAAACCCCGTTCATCCGCGCCGCCCGCAAGGTGCTGCCCCCGTGGCGCCGCGAAGGTTTTGCCCTGCGCAGCGACAGCGACCTGGCCCAGCTGGCGCTGATCCGCGCGGGCGGCGGCATTGGCATTTGCCAGGTGGCACTGGCGCGGCGCACACCGCAGCTGGTGCACCTGCTGGCACCCCAGTTCAGCGCCGGGCTGGACACCTGGGTGGTGATGCACGAAGACCTGCGCAACAGCCCACGCTGCAGGCATACGTTTGATGCTTTGGTGGCGGGGCTGCTGCAGTACACGGGGCTGGCAGAGGAGGGGGCGGGCGTGGCGGCCTGACGGTTTTTTCTCTGCGGGGCCCACGTACCCAAACCCCGTATTTCGCAAGATGCGGGGGCCGGGGATACCCGCAGCGCCGCGAAAAGCGCCTCAAGTTCGGTCTGGCCTGGCCGAAACATGGTCAAGCGTTGCCTGTGCTGCGCGCCACACAACAACACGATAACTCTAGCGAGCGGACTGGGCGGGCAATCAACATGGCTGCAACGATCAATACCAACATCAGCTCGCTCACCGCCCAGCGCAACCTGGGCATGAGCCAGACCTCGCTGAACACCTCCATCCAGCGCCTGTCGTCGGGCCTGCGCATCAACAGCGCCAAAGACGACGCTGCTGGCCTGGCCATTTCTGAGCGTTTCACCAGCCAGATCAGGGGCCTGAACCAGGCTGTTCGCAATGCCAATGACGGTATCTCCCTGGCGCAGACAGCAGAAGGCGCGCTCAAGGCCTCCGGCGACATCCTGCAGCGTGTGCGTGAACTGGCCGTGCAGTCGGCCAATGCCACCAACAGTGCGGGTGACCGCCAGGCGTTGCAACAGGAAGTAGGGCAGCTGGTGTCCGAACTGGACCGCATCTCGCAGACCACCGAATTCAACGGCTCCAAGCTGCTGGACGGCACCTTTGGCACACAACAGTTCCAGGTGGGTGCCAATGCCAACCAGACCATCGTGGCGGCCACGGGCAACCTGCGCACCAGTGTGTACGGAAACAATCAAAATCTGGCTGCCAACGGCGCGGGCTTTGGGGCGGTGGGCACGAGTTTGATAAGTGCCAGTGTCAATGGCGTGACATCCGGTGCGGTATCCATCAGCGGCTACTTGGGCACAGGCACACTTTCCGTGGCCTCGCAAGCAACAGCAAAGGCCACGGCCGATCAAATCAATGCGCTCAAGTCCACCACCGGAGTTACCGCTACGGCGCGCACGGAGGTGCGTATGTCAGGTATGGCCGCAGTGGGCTCCTATACCTATTTCATCGAGGGTGACAACGTGGGGTCGCCACGTACGGTCTCATTTACGTTGACGTCGGCCACGGGGACTGACCGATTGTCGGCGGCGGTATCGGCCATCAATGATCAATCGGCTAAAACCGGCATCAATGCAGCCCTTAGTGCGGATGGAACCCAGGTGATTTTGACGAACACCACGGGCAATAACATCACCGTGGGTGAAAGTTCCGCGGACAACGCGGGCAACACCAGCGTGCAGGCCTACAACGCTGCCGGAGTTGCATTTGGTGCAACAGAAACAATGATTACCCCAGGTGTCGATTGGAAGGTGACTACCGGTGGTTACATCACGCTGGACTCGGAAAAATCCTTCGCCATCACCTCGGCCAGCAATCAGCTCACCAGCGCAGGATCCACTCTGCAGACGGTCGCCAATCTGGATGTCACCACGTTCGCCAATGCCACCAACGCGCTCAAGACCGTGGATTCGGCCCTGGCCTTTATCAACAGCGAGCGCGCCAAGCTCGGCGCCCTGCAATCGCGTTTTGAAACCTCGATCGGCAACCTGCAGGTGACGTCCGAAAACCTGTCTTCCTCGCGCAGCCGCATCCTCGACGCCGACTTTGCCGCAGAAACCGCCAACCTCTCGCGCTCGCAGATCCTGCAGCAGGCCGGCACGGCCATGGTGGCGCAGGCCAATCAGCTGCCGCAGGGCGTGCTGGCCTTGCTGCGCTAGCGCTGGCGCGGCCTTGTCGCCCGCCGAGTGTGGCGGGTGTCGGCCGGTGTTCTACCTCTCTTTTCTCAGCCCTGGTCCACCATCGTCTTGAGCCGGCTGGGCGCCAGCGCCCCGGCCGATTCGAGGATGGGGTAGGCCACGGAGCACAGCAGCGAGTTGATGCGCTTGAGTTCGCTGATCAGGTCGATGTGCAGCGAACTGGTCTCGATGCTGGGCACCGTGTTGTCGGACAGGCGCGCCAGGTGGGTGGCCGAATACGCATGCTCCAGGTCGCGGAAGCGGGCTTTTTCCTCCAGCAGCTTTTGTGCATCGCGCACGCTGCCGTTCAAGAACACGCTCATCGCCAGCCGCAGGTTGTCGATCAGGCGCGCGTGCAGCTCGTTGATCTCTTCCATGCCCGCTTCGGAG
>Ga0187844_10000805_pt1 | contig 24486 bp, 18 predicted proteins | sample SpaLakP09_SKY_50_FD_134517 | JGI IMG/M metagenome (GOLD analysis project Ga0187844, IMG submission 134517) | Oligotrophic lake water microbial communities from Sparkling Lake, Wisconsin, USA - SP09_SKY_50 | ecosystem: Environmental > Aquatic > Freshwater > Lake | place: USA: Sparkling Lake... | reverse complement strand
GCGTGCTCGACTACCTGGTCAAGCCGGTCACCCCCGGCCGCCTGGCCGAGACGGTGCTGCGCCTGCAGGAGCGCATGGCCACGGCCCAGCCGGTGGTGCACTCCGACGCGCTGCTGCAGCAGCTGGCCGTGCAACTGGCGCGGGCCGCGGGTGTGGCGGCGCCGGGGGTGGAGCCGCTGCGCTGGGTGCGCGCCACGGTGGGCGGGGCGCTGCGCATGATCCCGGTGCAGTCGATCGTCTATCTGCGCGCCGACACCAAGTACACGCTGGTGGCCTGGAACGACGACGATGGCCAGGCCGCCGAGGCGGTGATACGGCTGTCGCTAAAAGAGCTGCTGGCCCAGCTGGACAAGACGCAGTTCGCGCAGGTGCACCGTGCTGTGGTGGTCAACCTGGGCACCGTCCAGCGTGTCACCCGCGGCGACAACGAGACCGCCGAGATCGCACTCAAGGGCCGTCCCGAGCGGCTGCCGGTGAGCCGCAGCTATCTGCACTTGTTCAAGGAGATGTAGCGTGGTGCGCAAGACGCCGGCGTCTGTGGCAGTCTCCATCACGGACAAACACAACATCGCGGAGACACCCCATGCAACATCCCGGCGCCCGCCTGCGGCTGACCCTGCCGAGCCTGCTTCTCTGTGGCCTGGTCGCTTGCGGCAAGACTCCCGGCGTGGGCGGTGGCGGCGACGCCGCGCCAGCCACCCTGGCCGCCAACGCGCAGATGGCCAAGGACCTGCCGCTGGCCGACCAGCAGGACTTCAAGGACGCCAGGCGCGGCTTCATCGCGCGGCCCAGCGGCAAGGTGCTGGGGCCGGATGGAGCGGTGCTGATCGACTTTGACGCCTTCAAGTTCATCGATGGCAAGGCGCCGGACACCGTCAATCCCAGCCTGTGGCGCCATGCCGCGCTGAACGCGCAGATCGGCCTGTTCAAGGTGGTGGACGGCATCTACCAGCTGCGTGGTTTCGACATCGGCAATATGACCTTGATCGAGGGCAAGACCGGCTGGATCGTCGTTGACACGCTGACCGCGCGCGAAAGCGCCGCCGCGGCCCTGGCCTTCGCCCGCCAGCACCTGAGCAACAAGCCGGTCTCGGCGATCGTCTTCACGCACAGCCATATCGACCATTTCGGCGGCGTGCTGTGCGTGGCCACGGCCGAGGAGGCGGCAGCGCGCAAGATACCGGTCGTGGCGCCGGCGGGCTTCATGGAAGAGGCGACCAGCGAGAACGTGCTGGTTGGCACCGCAATGGGCCGGCGCTCCAGCTACCAGTTCGGCAAGGACCTGGAGCGCTCGGCCAAGGGCCTGGTGGACACCGGCCTGGGCAAGAACGTGGCCTATGGCAGCTTCGGCATCCTGCCGCCCACCCAGCTGATCACGCAGGACACGCAAGAACTGACCCTGGATGGCGTGCGCTTCGTGTTCCACAACGTGCCCGGCGCCGAAGCCCCCGCCGAGCTGAGCTTCCACCTGCCGGACCTGAAGGCCTATGGCGGCGCCGAGAACCTGGCCCAGACCATGCACAACCTGCTGCCGGTGCGCGGCGCCAAGGTGCGCGATGCGCTGCGCTGGTCGCAATACATGCAGCAGGCGCTGGAGCAGGTCGAGGCCTCAGCCGCCGAGGTCTACTTCGGGCAGCACAACTGGCCGATCTGGGGCCGCGAGCGCATCACCGACTTCATCACCAAGCACCGCGATGTCTACAAGTACACGCATGACCAGACGGTGCGGCTGATCAACGCCGGCCGCACGCCCCGCGAGATTGCCGACGAGATCAAGCTGCCGCCCTCGCTGCAGACCCACTTCGGCGCCCGCGGCTACTACGGCGACCTGCGCCACAACGTCAAGGCGGTCTATCAGCACTATCTGGGCGCCTATGACGGCAACCCGGCCAATCTGAACCCGCTGCCGCCGCAGGAGTCGGCCAGGCGCTATCTGGTCCTTATCGGCGGCGCCGACAAGGCAGTGGCCGCCGCACAGGAGGCCTTCGACAAGGGCGAGTTCCGCTGGGCCGCCGAGCTGCTGAACCAGGCCGTGTTCGGCGCGCCCGAGCACCAGGGCGCCAAGGAGCTGCTGGCCCGCACCTACGAGCAGCTGGGCTATCAGAGCGAGGCCTCGACCTGGCGCAACAGCTACCTCACCGCCGCGATGGAGCTGCGCCAGGGCGCGCCGGACAAGGGCGTGAACCGCGCCAGCTTCATCGAGATGCTGGCGCAGACGCCCACCGAGCGCTTTCTTGAAGCGATGGCGGCCGGCCTCAACGGCCCCAAGGCCGAGGGCATGAACCTGACGATCAATCTGGTGCTCAGCGACAGCAAGGAGAGCTATGTGCTGTGGATAGAGAACGCCGTGCTGCACCACAAGCGCGCCGAGCCTGCCCCCTACGCCAACGCCACGCTGACGCTGACCAAGCCCATCTTCATCAAGATGATGGCCGGCACCGCCGGGGTCAAGGACACGCTGCTGTCCGACGATCTCAAGGTCACCGGCAGCCGGATCGACCTGCTGCGCTTCTTCGGTCTGATCGACAAGGCCCCGGGCACCTTTGCCATCGTCACGCGATAAGAGTCGCCGGCTGGCTCAGACGAAGGCCTTGACGGCCGTCACCAGCCCCGACACCGCCGTGTAGGCCGTGCGCGTCGTGTTGGCCACGGTCAGCACGCCGCCGGCGCCGGCCATCACCTTGCTCGAATCCAGGCCGCGCACGCCGGCCACAAAGGACTTGAGTTTGTCCAGCGTGGTCGAGTCATCGACGGCAATGTTCAGCGCCTGGATCTCGGCCTTGGCGTTCTCGGCATAGGTCTCGCGGCCGCGGAAGTAGTCGATCGCCTCCTTGCAGGCCGTCTTCAGCTCCTGCAGCTTGGGCCAGGCCTTGACGGCCTCGTTGATCGACGATTCGCGGAAGGTCTCCATTGCCTTGTTCATCGTTTCGAAATGCTTGTCCAGCGCGTTCAGCAGCTTGCCCAGCTCGACCAGGTAGCGCAAGCGCACCGACTCGGGCTCCTGGGCCACGTCCTTGCCGGTGAGCTTCTTGATCTTGGCGGTGATCTTGTCCTGCGCCAGGCTGGCAGCGTCGCCCAGCGTGCCAAGGGTACCCAGCACCGTGCCGGACTTCAGCTTGTTGTCCTTGAAGGCCGCCTCGACCTCGGTCAGCAAATCGTTGGCGCTGCGCTTGTACAGATCTATGGACTTGTCCAACTCGGTGGCCGCGGCCTCCTCGGTCTTGGCAAAGTCCTTGATCAGGGTGTAGATCGAGAAGCCGCAGGTCACGATGCTGCCGTAGGCGGTGACGTCGGCGCCATGGCTGGCCGCCAGGCGCGCAAAGGCGGTGGCGAGCTTGATGGTGGTGATCACGGCCGTGCAGGCGGCCTTGATCTTCCATTCCTTCACATGCTGGTTGAGGTTGGAGTCCTTCTGCGCCATGGCCACGACCGCGGCCTCGAAGGCCTTGGCCACGGCGGCCTGGTCGAACAGCTTCTTCAGCTTGGTGTTGGCGTCGTCGGCAACCTCCTGCAAGGTGCGGCCGCTACGCACCGTCAGCTTGGACAGCGTGGTGGCGGCCTCGTCGGCAATCGCCTTGGCCTGCTTCTGGTAATCCTCGCAAAAACGCTGGTGTTCATCAGTGACGCGGCCTTTGAGGCCCGAGTTCTCGGCCACGCCCTCGACCTTGATCTCCAGGGTGATCTTGAAGCCGACGCCGATGTCCAGGTACTCGTTGAGCAGCGGCTTGCAGTCGCCACTGGACAGCGCGATAAAGGTCGGGAACTTGAGGGTCTCGGTCACCGCCGCTGGGGCCGCTGCTGTCCCGGCCTTCTTCAGTTCGCATTTCTTCAGCAGCAGCGCGTCTTGCTGGTCATAGCCGAGGATTTGCGCGATGCCCTTCTCCTTGGCCTTGACGCGCAGCACCAGGTCGCTGCCGATCAGGCCGATCTTGAAGTAGGTGTCCTTGACGGCATCCTTCTTGGCGATCGCTTCCTTGATCAGTTCATCGGCATCGCGGGTCTTGATGCTGCCGAGATCGCCGTCGACAAAGGGCAGCAGGATCTTGTCCAGCTGGCCCTTGATGCCGGTCCACAGGCCCAGCTTGGCATGGCCGCCGGGCGGCCAGACCACGTTCTTCTTGTCCATCGTCTTGCCGGAGGTGTCTGCCATGGCGCGGCTCCATTTTTGGATCTGCGCGATCTTGCCCGATCAGTGCTACTTAAGCGAGATCAATTGAAGCGCCGCCAGCTGGGTTCTCAGCATCGGTGCCAAGGTTCCGCGCAGCAGGGCGCCACGGCCGCCCGGCGGCAGCTGGCTGTCGAACTGCCCGGCCAGGGCCAGATGGGCAAAGCCGTGGACGACCGACCAGATCGACAGCAGCGCCTGCATCTGCGCCGGCGCCAGCGGTTCAGACGCGGGTGCGCCGCAAAGATCGCGCACGCCCAGCTCCAGGGTCAGGAAGGCGGCCCGCCCGCTCAGCTCCAGCGCCTCGCCCCGGTGCACACCGCAGCGGAACATCAGGCCGAAGCGCCCCGGGTGGGCCAGCGCAAAGCCGACATAGCCCAGACCCTGCTCGACCAGGCGCGCCAGCGGGTCGTCACCGCCGCGCGCGTTGCCCGCCTGCAGTGCCGCGGTCAGGCTGTCGAAGGCCTGGGTGGCCACGGCCTCCAGCAGGCCGGCGGCATCGCCGAAGTGATGGGCCGGGGCCGCCGGCGACACCCCCGAGCGGCGCGCCACCTCGCGCAGCGAAAAGCCCTCGACCCCACGCTCGGCCAGCACCGCCTCGGCCGCCTCGATCAGCGCCTCGCGCAGCGCGCCGTGGTGATAGCCGTCGCGATGCGTCGCCGCGGCAGGGCTCGAGCTGGGTTTGGGCATGGCGGAAGGCCTCTCATCGACGTTTAACTTGACAGCGTTCAGATGATACTTTATCGTTTATCTAAACAGTGTCTAGATAAACCACCGGAATCGTCATCCATGCCCACGCTGAACCCCGCACACCCGCCCCACACCTCCGCCTGGCTGCTGCTGCGCCCCTGGCTCACCGAACTGCTGGCCCGCGAACGCCGGCTGGCGATCTACGGCCTCCTGCTGCTCGCGCTGCTGCTGCCTTGTGCCCTGGCCTGGGGCCTGGACGAGCGCCTGCTGCGCGGCGCCAATGTCTGGATCAAGCCGATCAAGTTCACCCTGTCGATAGCGGTGCTGGCGCTGACCACCGCATGGTTCATCGGTCATCTGCCGGCGGCGCGGCGCCGAGGCCGGGCCGTGGACTGGATCGTCTGGTTGCTGGTAGGCACGGGCAGCTTCGAGCTGGCCTACATCACTATTCAGGCGACCTTGGGCCAGGCCTCGCACTACAACGTGGCCGACGCCTGGCACGGCGCGATGTACACCTTGATGGGTATCGGCGCCCTGGTGCTGACGGCCACCCAGCCGCTGCTGGCCTGGCAGCTGTACCGCCATACCGACACCCGCCGGCCGGCCGCCTATCGCCAGGCCGTGCTGCTGGGCCTGGTGCTGACCTTTGTATTCGGCGCCGGCGTCGGCATGCTGCTGGGCAATCGCCAGCCGCCCGACGGCGGCGCCACCCTGCCGCTGCTCGGCTGGGCGCTGGGCGGCGGCGACCTGCGCCCGGCGCACTTCGTCGGCATCCATGCGGGACAGGTGCTGCCACTGGTCGGCCTGGCCGCAGTGGCGTTCGCCAGGCGGTACGCGAAGCCGGCGGTCTGGACCGCAACGCTGGCCTACGCCACGCTGTTCACCGCGCTGGTGGCCTGGGGGCTGGCCGGGCTGCCCTGATCGAGTTTGCCGCTCCTGGCCGTCAGGCCCCAGGCGGTCAGCACCAGCGAGCCTATCCAGGGCCGTGGGCGCAGGCCGGTCGACGATCAGCCCGACTCACGCGGTCAAGGCAGGTTGTTACGTCCGTAGCCGCGGCCATCCGGCCCGATGCCACCGAGGCCGAAGGCCGGGTCAGGAACAGTGGCCCGGGCCGCGCCAAGCAAACCGGAGAGCACCACTTCCTTATCTCTCAGGTGATTGGCGCCGCCCTCGGCCAACCAATTGATGAGGGCCCGACTCACCCACGGCGCCGACAAGCTGGTCCCCGATTGATCGGTGGTGCGCCCGCTGATATTGGCCGCCACCGTCAGGCCGCGTAACTGCCCATCGGCCCAGCAGGCGCCTGGGGCAACCAGGTCAGGACCCGGACGCGGCGGGGCGCCGGCCCCGCGCAACGGGCCCACCGCAGAATCGTCTGCGATCACGCCGCGGCCAGTCACATAGTTGCCCACGACATAGGTCAGCGATCCGCCGCATTGTCCGGTCATCGTGCCCGGCCTGGGGCTTAGCGCAAAGCCGCCACCGGGCTCCACGCTGAGGAAAGACTGAGCCAACCCGACTTCGGCCGTCGTTTCGGGCTCGTCGCGCTCAACCCAGGCATCGACCAGCAAGTGGCCTTTGTGCCCGGCCGGTGATGCGTTGCTGACCTGGACCTTCCAACGCCCCGAGGGTGCCACCAGCGGCCAGCCCGGCACCGCCGGCTCGATGCGTGTGGGCGCGGTGGCCAATAGAGCCATACCATGGCGTCCTCCCGAGTGCGTGCCTGGAATCAGCAAGACGCTGCACACCGCAGCACTGACCGCCGGCAACGAACCCATCTCGGGACGACTGCGTTCCAGCACCCGAGCGCCACGGTCCAGCAGCGTCACGGCATGGCCTCCGTCCGGCGTGGTGATGTCAATCTGAACCGTGCCTATCGGACCGTTGTCCCACTGGTACCAGAGTTCAAGAAAATTCTGCGTCGGATCGCTTGCCGGAACTTCCCAGCAAAGCGTCGCCGCCTGCCCGGGGGCAAGCGCCGCCGAGCCAGCATGCACCGCACGGTCAGTCGGCACGTTGCCCGCGGCTAGCACAATGGCCACACGGGGATCGCCGGCATAGCACTCGAGCGCCGCCTCCAGCAGCGAGGCGCCATCGTGTGAACCAGCGAACGAACCCAGGCTCACATTGATGACCACCTGAGCGGCGTCCCGTGCGTGCAGCAGAATGTATTCGATGGCATCGATCACGTAGACCGTGAGCCAGCCCCCGGAGAGGTCGTTCACCGCCGACTCCGGCAGTTGCACGAAGATCACCTCGGTGTCGCTGGCGGCGTCTGCAACAGCCGCCTGTCCCGGGAGCGCAAAACCCCTACCTGCAGCAACGTCCATGACCGCAGCACCATGCGTCCACGGCGCCAGCAGCTCGGGAAGCCCGGCAAAGGTGTAACAGGCCTGTTCAAACAGCGGCCGGTCTGTCCACCTACTTTGCACGTCGGCCTCTACGCTGCCCATGCACTGGTCCAGCCGCTGCGCATCGACCTCGCGTCCATAGCCCAACTCGGTCGGCAGCGTCCACAAACCAGTGTCGGTCGGCCAGTCGCAAGAACGTCCCTGATCCCACAATCTGCGGATCCGGGTAGCACCGCGGGCGTCGAGAAAGTGCTGATGGGCAAACGGGCAGCCGAAGTCGATGATGCCCATCACTGCTTTGGCCGCGGCGGGCTCGTTCTCCGCGTCTTTTGGCGCCGGTGCATGCAGCGTTGGCCACTGTGACGTGGCTCCGCCATGGATCAGATTGGCATACATGAGTCGCCTGACCGCAGCCAAATCGCTGTCGCGCAACAGTCGTTTGAGACGTGGCCAGGCAAGCTCGGTCGACCCGACAGGGAACGGCGCCGCCTTGGTTTCGGCGCTGCCAATCAGCCCCGCCTTCAGACGGAAAAAGCACGGGGCGAAGCGGCTGACCACCTGGTCAAGGGCCACCTTGGCGGTGAAAAACCGCAGCGGCTGCCGCGGTTGCTGCAAACGCTCCTTGTAAAGCGGCGCAATCTCCACGGAGTTCGGCCCGGCATTGGCAAGCCTCAGCCAGTCCGCCATCTGTACAGCATTGCGTTTCGCGTCGTCATCCAATTCGATGGCGAAACGCCGCCTGCCGTCACGGTCCGACAGGTAGCCATTGAACCCCGACTGTTTGGCCCAGAACAGGTAGGGGTCGATGTTGACTTCACAACCGGCTTGTTGCTGCCAGTCGGCCTCGGCGGCCGGCAATACCGCCGCAGACGTGGGCATGTTCCATGCAAAAGCCATTTGCGCCTCCCGGTGCGATCGAAGGTTGTTGTTGCGGCGTTACACCCACTCGGCCCTGGCCAAGCTCCACAGTTCGTTGGCAAACACGGTCGTCGGAGTCTCGGCCCAGAGAAACGCTCCCTGACTGACCGAGGCCCGTAAGGCATCGATGGGGATCTGGGTCTCATCACGGAGTGGATCTAGCGCGTTCGCGGGCCCATACCAACTCGGTGCCATGGCCACCGCATCCAGGCCGGGCTGGGCCGCCCGCTGGCACACCGCCGCTACGAAGGATGCCAAGGTGTCTCCGAGCAAGCGGCCGGCGGTGGTGTCGGCCGGGAAGTGTAGGCCGGCCACCTCTCGATTTCGACTGATTCGGTAGGCCAGGCGTTGCAGGTTTGAGTCGGTAAGGGTCGCCTGGCTGTCCCGGCTGCCGGCGGCCAAGATGGACAGCAGCCGTGCCGTCAAGTGCGACTCCGTCGCGTGACCACTGGGCCAGGAGTCATGGCCCGGTGTTTGCAAGATGGGCTCGATCAAGCTGCTGTACTCGAAGGGACGTGGGCACAAGCAGGCCTGCTTGAAGCGGAATATGACGAATACGGCAAAGCTCAATGCAACATCGAGCAACTCGATCGTGTGGCGATGCCGGTCGGCGCGTAAACCCAGCACCGAGCTCCAGAAAGCATCGGCCGGCCGCACCTGGGTAAGAATCTCGGCAGCGTGGGTGGCGCGGTCCTCCGATCTGTGCATCAATACAGCCAACTGGGCCTGGAATACCGCATAGGGTGGCCGTTGCAGTGAGACCAACAGATTGCCACCGCGATGCCTGAGTTCGAACGGTGCATCGGCGCCGGCGCCGGCAAATTCGACCAGCGACAGCAACTCTCCAAGCGCCACAAAGGCGCGTGGCACGGCCTCTAGTGCCCTGAAGCGAGTCAGCGCCGATGCTGCCGGCGGCAGGCCATCCGCGGCCCCTGGCCAGGTCGCGTGCGCGTCGCCGGGATTGATCGCCACAGGCCTGCGCACGCCGCGTTCGTCGAACCCCTGGTAGCGCAACAAGCCTTCCAAGAGCACCGGTGTCGGGTCAGCGCCCGAATAGGCAAACAGATCGGCTGCATGGCCCGTGTGACCCGTATGTCCGGTATGTCCAGTAAAACCTGTCATGGTCTGCTCCCTTTCGATGTGATCAAGGTGCGGCGCCCGCCGCGCGGAAGATCCGGGCGTTCTCCAAAGCCATCGGCATCGCGCCACCCGGAAAGCGTGCGAGGTACTTGGCTACCGTGAAGCGCGGCTCGATCCGCAACATTTCCTGCATCGTTTCCCGTGCCTCATCTTCCTGCCCGAGACGCCATTGCGCGACGATCAGCGTGCGATGGGTCGAGGTATGCAGCCGATTGGCACGCAGCGACTTGCTCGACAGCGACCGCGCCAATTCGTCCTCGCCCGCGGCCAATGCGGCAAGCCCGGCAAGCGACTCGAAGTAGTAGCGCATCGGGTCCAGCGGAGCCAGGGCCAACGCCCGCCGCGCCGCAGCCAGGGCGGCAGCCCCCTGACCCAGCCAGGCTTTCAATGTTCCGGTGTACAGCCAAGCCAGTGGCTCGTTCGGGTTGGCGTGAAGCGCCGCCTCGTAATGTTGCTGGGCCGCGAGCAGATCGTGAGCCAGAAAGCCGTGAACCAATCCGGCCATGGTGTGAGCCAGCGCGCTCGAGGGGTCGGCATCGAGTGCGCGTCGAGCTGAGTCGAGTGCTCGCTTGGCATCGTCCCCCGGATCATCAGACTCTCCCTGCACAACCCGCATCGCATACCACTTGCCCAGCCAAGCATGCGCATGGGGATGACGGCCATGCCGTTCAGCCAGGGCTTCAAGAACCAGTTGCGCCCGCCTGAAATCGCTTGGCGCACAGCGATGTATCAAGCCAATGCCCGACATCAGCAGGCTGTGCGCATGCAAGGTCGGGAGGGGCTTCCCGTTGGCGCGCTCCAACTCGCGACGAACAATCGCCTGGCTGATCATGCCCACGGCCTGGGGCACCAGATCGTCCTGCCCTTGCAGCACCTCATGCAACGATGTGGCATAGCTGCCAACGTCGATCAAGGTCTGGCTCGGCACATGCTCCAACCGCAGGTCAAGTCTTAGCCGACCAGCCGACTGCATATCCAGTTGCCCGACAACGATGTAGCTCGCCTGCAACCGATCACTGATTTCCGTGATGCTGGCCTGCCCCATGGCGGCCGCAGCAGACGAATAGCGCGAAATTACATGCAGGAACGAGGTACGACCGAGCGAACGAACGACCTCCTCCAGCAGCAGATCCGCGGCGACCAGTGCTTCATGCCGGTGGCTGTCGACTCGGAAGGGGAGCACGGCCAAGGTCGGTGTCAGCCCTTCATCTTCGCCTCGGCCCAAGGCGAGGGCTGTTGACTCGGTCGGCTTGATCCATCGGAATGCCCGCACCGGGTCGGCCAGGTGCTTGAAGAAACAGGCCCCCAGATCTTCGACGTCACCGTTCAGTCCACAAACCAGCTCATCCCGGACCTCAGCGGACATGACCATGTCGCCCGGCTTGGCCAAGGTCGCCAGGCGCGCAGCCAGATTGACACCTGAGCCATACACATCGAGACCATCTATAACGATCTCGGCCCGGTGCACACCCATGCGCAGCGCAATCCAGTCAGGGGAGTTCCGCCCGACGTTGTACGGGGCGACGCGCTGATGTAGGTCATAGGCCGCAGCCATCGCCTGAGTCACGTTCTCGAACTCCAGCAACATCCCATCCCCCAAGCTCTTCACCATGCGCCCCTGATGGGCGGGCAGGACCTGGGTTCGGACCTCGTGCACAAAGCGCCGCCAGCGGTCGATGACGTCGGCCTCGTTGGCCTGCATCAGTCGAACCGATTCGACGACATCCACCACCACAATGGTTTTGGTGGCCCGAACCAGCTCGGGCCAGACCTCTTCCCCTGAGTCGGCTGCGTTCATGTTGTGCGCCGTTGTTGTTGTTCGCATCCCTATTCTGTGGGATGCCGGTTACATATGTGTTGGTGTTTGCGCGGGTAGGAAGTCGCCTGCGGCCCAGGCTCCGACCGGCGAATGAGCCTTTTCCCGGGGCGGTCTGGCGTAAGTCGATACAGGTCGTGCAAGACGGCCTCCCGCGTCCAGCCAACCTCAGGAGAGTTTCATGTCCAGCCGCAGCGCCGTCAGCACCCTCACCCGCCCGACCAAGGGCCATCTGCAACACCTGGCCGCCCTGATGGCCAGCGTGGCCCTGGTGGCCTGTGGCGGCGGCGATCCGGACCCCGCTCCGGTGGCCGCAGCCCCCGCGCCAACCCCAGCGCCCGCGCCCGCACCTGCACCTACTCCAGCGCCAGCCCCTACTCCGGCCCCCGCGCCGACCCCTGCACCTGCGCCAGCCCCCACGCCGGCTCCAGCGCCAACACCTGCCCCTGCCCCTGCCCCTGTCCCTGCCCCGGCTCCGGCTCCGGCCCCGGCTCCGACGCCCGCACCAGCGCCGGTGCCGGCCCCGGCCCCGGCCCCGGCTCCGTCGGGCAACGAATGCGCGCCGCTGGTCGCCAAGGCCGGCGACTCGGTGACCTATCGGCAGACCAGCTCGATCGCCGGTGCTACGCCCTATACCGTCAAGTACGACTTCAGCTCGGGCACCTTCAAGGGCGCGGCGGCCACCGTCGGCACGGTCACCGTGACCGGCGTCACCGCTGCCTCGGTCGGCCTGTCGACCTTCTATCTGGACCCGGTCACCGGCGCGGCGCTGGGCCAGGACGCCGTCGCCGGCGGAGCCAATGACACCGTCACCACCTACGAGCCGGCCGACTGGCAGCAGCGGCTGACGAATGCCGGCATCGTCAACGGCGGCAGCGGCAAGATCGCCGTCACCGCCACCGTGACCGGCAAGAGCGTCACCGACGGCTTTGCCGCGCTCGGTGGTGCCACCGCCATCGTCATGAAGTACGAGTTCGCGATCAACCGCGACGCCAACGAGACGGTGACGACGGCCGCCGGCAGCTTTGCCAACTCGTGCAAGTTCCGCGTCGAGTTCCAGCTGAAGGACTTCCAGGTGCAGGGCCCGGCGGCATCGAGTCCGCTGTTGGCACTGACCCTGCCGCTGCTCCAATCCAGCTTCGCGGTGCCGACCAATATCAGCCTGTGGACCACCAATGCCGTGCCCTTCATGCTGCCCAAGAGCGTGACGGTGACGACGCTGCCGGCGCCCACCGGCGCGGTGACGACGACGCAGGAACTGATCGCGGTGACGAAGGCAGCGCGCTAAGCCACGTCACTGAGCGGGTTCGTGTGGCTCATGGCAGGCGCAAGCCTCGCCATGAGCCGCAGACACCAGCTCATGAAGGATGCCGCAGCCATGCTCTGCATGGTTGGAATCGCACTGCGCACGCAGTGCCACCAGCTGCTGCTCCAGTGCCTGCATGCTTTTCAGCCTGGCCTGCACGCGCAGCAACTGCTGTTCGATCAGCCGGTCCACCCCATCCGGATTGGCACCGGGCTGATCGACGCAGGCCAGCAGCTGTGAGATGTCGGCCAGCGACATGTCCAGCGCCCGGCAGTGGCGGATGAAGGCCAGCCGCTCCAGGTGTGCCTGGGTGTAGTCGCGATAGCCGTTGTCGCTGCGCGCCGGGCCCGGCAGCAGGCCCTGCTTCTCGTAAAAGCGGATGGTCTCGATGTCCACGCCGGTGGCCTGGCTGAGGGCGCCTATGCGCATGTAAGCCTCCTTGGGTTGGTCTGCAGACTAGCACTGTGCGATGCCGCGTTCGCCCGGCTGTCGCCCGGCCGCCGGCCGGGTTAGAGTCTGCCCATCATTCCAACGGAGACCGCCACCATGCAACGCCGCAATTTTGTCGTGGCCGGCAGCGCACTGATTGCGCTGCCCGGCTTTGCCACTGCCCAGACGGTTGAAAAGCCCAAGGTCACGATTGCGGTGGGTGGCAAGAACCTGCTGTACTACCTGCCGCTGACGATTGCCGAGTCGCTGGGCTACTTCAAGGCCGAGGGCCTGGACGTGACGATCGCCGACTTTGCCGGTGGTTCGCGCGCGCTGCAGGCGGTGATAGGCGGCAGCGCCGATGTGGTCTCGGGCGCCTTCGAGCACACCATCAATATGCAGGTCAAGGGCCAGCGCCTGCGCGCCTTTGCGCTGCAGGGCCGGGCGCCGCAGATCGTGCTGGGCGTCAACCCCAAGACCATGCCCAACTTCAAGACCGTGGCCGACCTGAAGGGCAAGAAGCTGGGCGTGACCGCGCCGGGCTCGTCGACCAATGTGCTGGCCAACTTCGTGCTGGCCAAGGCAGGTCTGAAGCCCAGCGACGTGTCCATCGTCGGCGTGGGCGCCGGCAGCGGTGCGGTGGCGGCGATGCGCTCCGGCCAGATCGACGCGATCAGCAACCTCGACCCGGTGATCACGCTGCTGCTGCGCTCGGGTGACCTGAGGATCGTCTCCGACACCCGCGTCGTGGCCGACGCCGACAAGATCTTCGGCGGGCCGATGCCGGCCGGCTGCATGTATGCACCGCAGAGCTTTCTCGACAAGAACCCGGGCACGACCCAGGCGATCGCCAACGCCATCGTGCGCGCCGACAAGTGGATTCAGCAGGCCGGCGCCGGCGACATCATCAAGGCCGTGCCCGAGAGCTTCCTGCTCGGCGACCGCGCGGTTTATATCGACGCCTTCCTGGCCGCCAAGGGCGCGCTGTCTGTCGACGGCATGTTCCCCGAAGCCGGGCCCGAGACCGCCCGCCGCGCACTGGCCAGCATCGACAAGGAGATTGCCGACGCCAAGATCGACCTGGCGGCGATCTACACCAATGACTTCGTCAAGCGCGCCAATGCCAAGTACCCACGAGGCTGATGACGTGGCTGCCCCTGCATTGGAACTCGACAACGTCGCCTGCACCTTCGTCTCAAAGGACGATCCCAGCCAGCGCTACACCGCCGTGCGCGAAGTGGCGCTGACGGTCGGCGCCGGCGAGTTCGTCTCCGTGGTCGGACCGACCGGCTGCGGCAAGAGCACGCTGCTCAACGTCGCCGCCGGGCTGCTGCAGCCCAGCACCGGCAGCGTGCGGGTGTTCGGTGAGCCCTTGGTGGGCATCAACGCCCGCGCCGGCTATATGTTCCAGAGCGAGAGCCTGATGCCCTGGCGCACCGCGCTGCAGAACGTGATGGCCGGGCTGGAGTTCCGTGGCGTGGCCGACGCCCGCGAACAGGCCGAAGAGTGGCTCAAGCGCGTGGGCCTCGGGGGCTTCGGCAACCGCTATCCGCACCAGCTCTCGGGCGGCATGCGCAAGCGCGTCAGCCTGGCCCAGACCCTGGTGCTGGACCCCGACATCATCCTGATGGACGAGCCGTTCTCGGCCTTGGACATCCAGACCCGCCAGCTGATGGAGAACGAGGTGCTGGCCTTGTGGAGCGCCAAGAAGAAGGCGGTGCTGTTCATCACCCACGACCTCGATGAGGCCATTGCGATGAGCGACCGCGTCGTCTGCCTCAGCGCCGGCCCGGGTTCGCGGCCGATCGGCGAGTTCGCCATCGACCTGCCGCTCCCGCGCGACGTGGCCGAGGTGCGCGTCATGCCGCGCTTCGTCGAGCTGCACCAGGCCATCTGGTCAGTGCTGCGCGATGAGGTCTTGAAGGGCTACCAGCAGCAGCTGGCCGCTTAGGACGCACGCATATGTGGAACTACATAAAACCCCGCCAGAGCAATCTGCTCGCCTGGCAGGTCGGCCTGCTGGTCGCCATCTTCGTGTTCTGGCATGTGGCCACCAAGCCGGGCCTGATCCCGCCCATCGTGTTCGAGAACGATCAGCAGGCGGCCTTCTTCTTCGGAGAGCCGCTGAAGATCTTCGGCCGCGTCTGGGCCTGGTTCGTCACCAATGCCGACATCTACCAGCACCTCTGGGTGACGCTGCTGGAGACGGTGCTGGCCTTCGGCATCGGCACCGGCCTGGGCCTGGGCTGCGGCCTGTGGCTGGCGCTGAGCCCGATGGCCGCCGCCATCTGCGACCCCTACATCAAGGCGCTGAACAGCATGCCCCGAGTGATCCTGGCGCCGATCTTCGCCGTCTGGTTCGGCCTGGGCATTGCCAGCAAGGTGGCGCTGGGCGTGACCCTGGTGTTCTTCATCGTCTTCTTCAATGTCTATCAGGGCGTCAAGGAAGTCAGCCCGGTGGTGCTGGCCAATGCACGGATGCTCGGCGCCTCGCAGAAGCAACTGCTGCGCCATGTCTATCTGCCCAGCGCCACCAGCTGGGTGTTCAGCTCGCTGCACACCAGCGTCGGCCTCGCCTTCGTCGGCGCGGTGGTCGGCGAATACCTGGGCTCGTCGCGCGGCGTCGGCTATCTGATCCTGCAGGCCGAAGGGGCCTTCGACATCAACACGGTGATGGCCGGCATCCTGGTGCTGACGGTGTTCGCCCTGGCGCTGGACGCCGGTGTCGGCAAGCTGGAGAAGCGTCTGATGAAGTGGCAGCCGAAGTCGGGCGAAACTGAAAAGCTTTGAGGCAGCTCGCAGGGTGTTGAAAAGCGTAGCGAGGACGGCCAGATGCTAGGCGTGCGGCGCACAGGAGCCGGAACGTACTTCCTGTACGTGAGGACTCCGAGCACCGCGCAACGACGCAGATGGCCGCCGCAGTAGCTTTGCAACACCCTGCTAGACCCAGGGCTGCAACACCGACTCCTGCGCCACATGCAGGCTGCCATCCAGCACCAGGCAGGCATGCTCGTAGCCCTGCTGCTCGATCTCGTCGAAACGCTTCCACTGCAGCATGCCGACGCGGTCCAGTGGCGGGTTCATATAGATATCGGTCAGCTTGCGCGCCTGGCGCTGGCGTGAGGTGCTGTACAGAATCGTCACGTTCATCAAGTAGGTGGCCAGCGAGGGCAGGCGGTAGCGGCGCTTGGCGCGGGGGCGCAGCCGGTCGCGCAGCAGCGCCCAGGTGCCGGGCATGTCGGCATGGTCCATGCGGCGCAGGCGCTTGAAGCTCAGATCGACACCGATGACCTTGCCGACGCCGCGCAGGCCGCGCATCACATCAACGGGGAAGTTGTTGAAGGTGCCGCCATCGCAGAGCAGATCACCTTCATGGATCAGCGGCGGCAGCGCACCGGGGATGGCGACGCTGGCCAGCATCGCGTCGAGCAGCGGGCCGCGCTTAAGCACCTGCTCGCTGGCCTGCGAGTAGTTGGTGGCCACGCAGTAGTAGCCCTTCCACAGGTCTTCGATCTGGGCGTCGGCGCCGCCGAGTTCCGCCAGCGCCTGGCCGACGATGCGGCGCAGCCGCCGACCCTTGATCAGGGACAGCATCGGGATCAGATTGAAGTCGCCGGTCGGGCTGCCGGCGAAGGCCTTGCGCACGGCGGCAGTGACGGTCGCAACCGGTTGGTCCAGCGCCACCAGGGTGGCCATCACCGAGCCTATGCTGGTGCCGCCGACCACATCGATCTCGATGCCCCGCTCCTGCAGCGCGCGATACACGCCGATATGCGCCAGCCCGCGGGCACCGCCGCCGGCGAACACCAGGCCGACGGCGGTGCGGCTGATCAGCCGCGCCAGCCGGGCCAGGTCGCGCTCCAGCGCCGGCCGGATGTGCACCGGATCGGCCAGCGGGCGGTGCTTCAGCCAGGCCTTGGTGCCGGCGGGCATGTGCAGCTCGGCCGGGTGCAGCAGCACCAGCATCTGCGAAGCCTCGCTGGCCTGGCCGTATGGCGGGTGACGCACCAGGCACTCCTTCTCGATCGCATGCAGGCGCACCGGCTGCTCGGCATTGGCCAGCAGCAGCAGCTCGTCGCAATGGCGGCTGCAGCGAGAGGTCCAGGGCGTGGGCGTGGTGTCACCGAGCAACAGCACGAAGTCATGTGCCGCCTCGATCGCATCGAGCTGCATCGCAATGCGGCGGTTCGCGTCGGCATCGCCGGCCGGCCGTTCGGTGATGCCGGGCTCACCCAGCTCGGCATCTAGCCGCGCGCGGTCGAGCACCGCCACCCGGCCCTGCCGCCGCAGCTGACTGGCCAGCGCCTCGGCAAATGCGGCCAACTCGACGCCTTCGGTGATAGGCAACAGCCCGATCGTGACCGGCCGGTCATTGGTCGTCGGCGCACTCTCGGTCTGCAGGCGGCGGATGATCTGCCGCGTGAGCGCGATCGAGACCTGGGCGCTGATCGAAAGCAGGCGCTTGAACTCGGCCTTGGACAGGCGCACCAGCACCGAGTCGCGGATCGCCACCAGGGTGGCCGAGCGCGGCTCGTCAGTGTACAGGCTCATCTCGCCAACCACCTGGCCCCGCGTCACCTCGCGCACCATGCGCTGGCGGCCATCCTCGTCGGCAATATAGGTGCGCAAGCGGCCGCTGACGGTGATGTACATCGCGTCGCCAGGCTCGCCCTGGCGCATCAGGGTCTCACCACCGGCCAGTTCCACCCACTGCAGATGCTCCAGCAGCAGCGCCATCGCGCCGGGCTCCAGCTCGCCCAGAAAGGTGCGCAGGTGCTGCTGGAGCAGGGCGTCGAGGTAGTGCGGACGGCTGTCAGATACCTGTTCCATGAGCCCGATTTGTTGTCAGGGTCGCGACCACGCCGCGTCCGGGACTACTGTAACCGAGCGTATGCTGATGAAGCGCCCCTGGCGTCGCACGAGCAGGCCATGCCGAGGGAACAGAAACTCTGCCCATCCGTCGCAAAACTCACTACTCGCACCCGGCACATGACCCACGAATGCGACTTTCTCGTCGTCGGCGCCGGCATGGCCGGCGCCTCGGCCGCGGCGCACCTGGCCCTCGAAGGCAGGGTGATACTGCTCGAGGCCGAGGACCAGCCCGGCTACCATGTACTTTGCCCGGGCCGACCAGCTGGCGGCCCTGCATCGCTTGCGCGACAGCCCGGACGTCGCCGCCGCCACCGAGCTGCTGACGGCCGAGCAGGCCCAGGCACTGGCACCGGTGTTCGCGCCCGGCTATCTGGCCGGTGCGGCGATCGAGCGCGGCTCGGCCGACATCGATGTGCATGGCCTGCACCAGGGCTTTCTGCGCCAGCTGCGGGCACGGGGCGGGGCGCTGCAGCTGAAGGCCGGCGTGCAGGGCATGGCGCGGCGGGACGGTCGCTGGGTGGTGACAACGCCGGCCGGCGAGTTCAGCGCACCGGTGGTCGTGAATGCCGCCGGGGCCTGGGCCGATCAGATCGCACAGCTGGCCGGCGCACGGCCCGTGGGCCTCAAGCCGAAGCGCCGCACCGCCCTGCTGATCGAGGTGCCCGAGGGACTGGACGCCCACGCCTGGCCGGCGGCCGTCGACATCGACGAGCAGTTCTACTTCAAGCCCGACGCCGGCCTGCTGCTGCTGTCGCCGGCCGACGAACACGACAGCCCGCCCTGCGACGCCCAGCCCGAGGAGCTGGACGTGGCCGAGGCGGTGGACCGCTTCGAGCAGGCCAGCGGCCGCAGCGTGCGCCGCGTCAAGCACCGCTGGGCGGGCCTGCGCGTGTTCGCCGCCGATCGCACCCCGGTGATCGGTTTCGACCCCAAGGTCGACAGCTTGTTCTGGCTGGCCGGGCCCGGTGGCTATGGCATACAGACCGCGCCGGCCCTGGGCCGGGTGACTGCCGCGCTGGCCCGGGGCCGCGAGCTGCCGGCCGATGTGGCGGCCGTGGGCGTGACGGCGGCGGCCCTGTCGCTCCGTCGGCCGGGCTTGACTCTGGAGTGACTACAGGGATTTCAATCGGTGCCAGAAAGGTTGCACCCGCCGATGTCCCAAGCTTCACACTCTCACGATCACGCGCATGACCATTGCTGCCATGGCGCGCCTGCCGCTGCGCCAATGGCCTTGCCCGACCTCCCGGCCGGCACCCGGTTCAGCCTGCTGCGCATCGCCGCGATGGACTGCCCGACCGAAGAGGCCTTGCTGCGCAAGACCTTGACGCCGATGCCCGGCGTGCGGGCGCTGGACTTCGATCTGATGGCGCGCACCCTGCGCGTCGCCCACGATCTGGCCGATACGAAACCCTTGCTGGATGCGGTGGCCCGCGTCGGCATGCAGGCCGAGTTGCTGCAGCCCGGCACTTCGGCGCAGGCGATCGAGACCGGCCCCAGCGTGCCCGTCGCGCTGCGTTGGCGCATCGCCGCCGCCGGCCTGCTGGCCATTTCCAACGAAGCCATCGCTTACATCAGCGGCAATGAGACCAGCTTGCCGGTCGCCCTGCCGGCGCTCGGTGCCGTCGCTCTGGCCGGTCTGCCGACCCTGCGCAAGGGTTGGATTGCGCTGCGCAGCCTGACGCTGAACATCCATCTGCTGATGAGCCTGGCCGTGCTGGGTGCGCTGGCCCTGGGCCAGTGGCCCGAGGCAGCGATGGTGATCTGGCTGTTCGCCGTGGCCGAGATGCTGGAGGCTCTGAGCCTGGACCGCGCACGCAACGCGATCCGCAGCCTGGTCGCGCTGGCGCCCGCCCAAGCAATGACTTTGCAGGCCGATGGCCTGTGGGTGGAGCATGCCGTGGCTCAATTGAACATTGGCGCACGGCTGCGTGTGCGACCTGGCGAGGCCGTCGCACTGGATGGCCGGGTCGTCGCCGGCGCCTCCAGCGTCAACGAGGCCAGCATCACCGGCGAGAGCCTGCCGGTGCCCAAGACGGTGGGCGACGTGGTGCTGGCCGGCACCGTCAATCAGCAGGGCCTGCTGGAAGTGGAGGTCACCGCCACGCAACAGAACAGTCTGCTGGCCCGCATCGCCCAGTCGGTACAGCAGGCCCAGGGCCAGCGAGCGCCCAGTCAGCGCTTTGTCGACCGCTTCGCGGCCATCTACACGCCGGTCGTGGTCGTCTTCGCCCTGCTGCTGGCCGTCGTACCACCGCTGCTGCTGGGCCAACCGTTCGCCGACTGGGTGTACCGCGCGCTGGTCATGCTGGTCATCGCCTGCCCCTGCGCGCTGGTGATCTCGACGCCCGTCACCGTCGTCAGCGGCCTGGCCGCGGCGGCCAAGCGCGGCATGCTGATCAAGGGCGGGCTGTATCTGGAGCAAGGCCGGCAGATCAAGACCCTGGCGCTGGACAAGACCGGTACCTTGACCGAAGGCAAGCCCAGGCTGATCGATCTGCTGCCGCTGGGTAATGTGGCCGGTGCGGATGTGCTGCACCTGGCCGCCAGCCTCGACGCGCTGTCCAGCCATCCGGTCGCTGCCGCAATCGTCGGCGCACACAACGAGCGCGCGCCGCAGCAGGCGCTGGCCGCGGTCACTGATTTCGAAGCCTTGCCCGGCCGCGGCGTACGTGGCCGCATCGAGGGCGAGCTGCTGCAGCTGGGCAATCACCGCCTGCTGGAAGAGCTGGGCCTGTGCACGCCGGCCATCGAGCAGCAGCTGCAGGACCTGGAGGCCCAGGGCAAGACGGTGATGATTCTGAGCCGCGAGCAACAGAGCTTAGGCCTGCTGGCGGTGGCCGATACCCTGCGCCCGCACAGCCGCGAAGCGGTCGCCCAGCTGCATGCACTGGGCATCAGGACGGTGATGCTCAGCGGTGACAACCAGCGCACGGTCGACGCCGTCGCAGCCCAGCTGGGCCTGGACGATGCCCGTGGCCAGCTGCTGCCCGATGACAAGCTGCGGGCCATCGCCGGATTCTCCGCACAAGGCGTGGTGGCGATGGTCGGTGACGGCGTCAATGACGCTCCGGCCCTGGCCCGCGCCGACATCGGCATCGCCATGGGCGCGGCCGGCAGCGCCACCGCGCTGGAAACAGCCGATGTGGCGCTGATGCAGGACGATCTGCGCAAGCTGCCCGAGTTCATCGTGCTCTCCAGGCGCACCGCGGCGGTGCTGCGGCAGAACCTGGTGCTGGCACTGGGCCTGAAGGCGGTGGTGTTCGTGTTGAGCCTGATGGGTCTGGCAACACTGTGGATGGCGGTATTCGCCGATGCCGGCGCCAGCGTGCTGGTGGTGCTGAATGGCCTTCGGCTGTTGCGTACGGCACGAGTCTGAGGGCGGCAGGCGGCAGGCCATCGGTTACGCTCAGCGACTGACTTCCAGCGATTCGCCATGACCTACTGCGTTGCCATGCGGCTTGATGAAGGCCTGTTGTTTGCCTCCGATTCGCGCACCAATGCCGGGGTGGACCATATCGCCACCTTCCGCAAGATGACGGTGTTCGAGCTGCCCGGCGAGCGGCTGATCGTGCTGCTCAACTCGGGCAATCTGGCCACCACGCAAAGCGTCATCAGCATGCTGCGCCAGCGCTTGCAAGGCGAGGACGAGCATCTGATGAATGTGCCCACGCTGTATGACGCCGCCGAGCTGGTGGGCCGCACGATCAAGGAGGTGCTGGCCCGCGACGCCGAGCCGACCCTGGGCCAGGGTGTCGATTTCGGCGGCCACTTCCTCGTCGGCGGGCAGATCCAGGGCGAGCATTGCCGGCTGTTCCATGTCTATGCCGAGGGCAACTTCATCGAAGCGTCGAAGGACACGCCCTACTTCCAGATCGGTGAATCGAAGTATGGCAAACCCATCATCGACCGCGTCGTCCAGCACGACACCTCGCTGGCCGAGGCCGCCAAGTGCACCCTGATCTCGTTCGACTCGACGATACGCAGCAATCTGTCGGTGGGCCTGCCCATCGACATCCTGCTCTACCGTGCCGGCAGCTTCGCCGCCGCCCGGCCGCAACGCATCACCGGCGACGACCCCTACTTCAACAAGCTGCGCCGCGGCTGGGGCGAGGGCCTGCGCAAGGTGTTTGCCAGGCTGCCCGAGGCCACCTGGTTCGAGCAGGGCTGATTCAGGCAGCGATCAGGCTGCAGAACCGAGCCAGATCCACATTGCCGCCGCTGAGCAGCACGCCGATGCGCTGGCCGCGCAACTGCTCCTTCATCTGGCGGGCCGCAGCAAAGCCCAGGCACCCGGTGGGCTCGACGATCAGCTTCATGCGGGCGGCGAGAAAACCCATGCCGGCCACCAGCTCCTCGTCGGTGGCCGTCAGCACGTCATCGACATCGCGGCGGATGATGGCAAAAGTGTGCTGGCCCAGGTGCTGGGTCTGGGCGCCATCGGCAATCGTCTGCGGCGTGGCGATGTGCACGATGGCACCGGAACGGAACGACTGCTGGCCGTCATTGCCCGTCGCAGGCTCGACGCCATAGACCTTGCATCCGGGCGCAATCGCACGGGCCGACAGGGCCGAGCCCGAGAGCAGGCCGCCGCCGCCCAGCGGTGCGAACAAGGCGTCGAGGGGGCCGACCTCCTCGAGCAACTCCTTGGCCGCCGTGCCCTGGCCGGCGATGACGTCCGGGTGGTCGTACGGCGGGATCAGGGTCATGCCATGCTGCTCGGCCAAGGTGCGGCCGATCTGCTCCCGATCCTCGGTGTAGCGGTCGTAGCTCACCACCTGGCCGCCATAGCCCCGGGTGGCGGCCACCTTCATCGTCGGCGCATCGTGCGGCATGATGATGGTGGCCGGCATGCCCAGCAGGCGGGCCGACAGCGCAATCGCCTGCGCATGGTTGCCGGACGAAAACGCCACCACGCCGCCCCTGCGCTGCGCCTCGCTGAAGCGCGACAGCGCATTGAACGCACCGCGAAACTTGAACGCCCCCATGCGCTGGAGGTTCTCGCACTTGAAGAACACCTCGGCACCCAGCTCCTCATTGACGGTGCGCGAGGTCAGCACCGGGGTGCGATGGGCATGACCGTCAATCCGCTGCGCCGCGGCCAGGACATCGTCGAAGGTGGGGGTCGTATGGTTCATGGTTGGGCGGGATATGAGTTCGCTGCCATTTTGCATGGCCACCTGCACAGGCAACTCCAAACCGTCTGGTACAACAGCAGCCGGCAGCATTCGACGCAGAGCAAGGTCAACCGGCCTTCCCCCGTCGAGATACCCGGAGCCCACGATGGACGACATCCACATCCTCATCATCCCCGGCAGCGTGCGCGGCGAATCGCTCAACGCGACCTTGGCCGCATACACCTCTCGACAGGCCCATGTGCTGGGCCTGAAGACGACGCTGATGGACCTGCGCAGGCTCAAACTACCGATTTATGACGGTGACCTCGAGGCAACGGCCGGCGTACCCAAGGAGGCCTATCAGCTGCAGCAGGCCATTGCCGGCTGCGATGCGGTGCTGCTCGTCACGCCCGAGTACAACGGATTTCCGACGCCGCTGGTCATCAATGCCTTCGACTGGCTGTCCCGCATCACCGCCACCGAGTCGCAGGCGGCCGGACTGTCGACCACGGCCAACAAGCAGGTGGCCCTGATGTCGGCCTCGCCCGGGCCGGGCGGCGCGCTGCGTTCGATGAACTTCATGCGTCAGTATCTGCAGATGGCCTTCCAGATGCTGGTGGTGCCCCAACAGTTCGCGCTGGGCCGCGCCCATGAGGCCTTCGACGAGGCGGGGGAACTCAAGGATGCGCGCTCTGCGCAGTCGGTGAAGACGGTATTGGCCGCGGTGGCCGCGCTGGCGGGCGCGCTGCGTGCCGCCCGTTCAGGCGAACAGCGCTAGGAGTGCAGATGAACACACAGAACTTTGTGGTCCGCAAAGACCGGCTCGCAACCGCCGAGGTGCGCTCTCAGCCCGCCACGCCCCTGGCCGAAGGCCAGCTACGCGTGACCATAGACAGCTTCGCGCTGACCTCGAACAACATCACCTACGCCGCCTTCGGCGAGGCGATGAACTACTGGCGCTTCTTTCCGGTCATCGGTGTCGATGGCACCGCTGATGCAGTCTGGGGCTGCATACCGGTGTGGGGCTTCGGCACGGTGGCCGAATCGCGCCATCCGGAGATTGGCGCCGGCGAGCGTCTCTACGGCTATTTCCCGATGGCCTCCAGCGTCGACCTGACCCCCGGCCGTGTCTCGCCGCTGTCCTTCAGCGACAGCGCACCGCACCGCGCGGAGCTGCATGGGGTCTACAACCAGTACACCCGCTGCAGCGCCGACCCCTTCTACACCGCCGAGTCCGAGGACCTGCAGTCGCTGCTGCGGCCGCTGTTCACCACCTCCTGGCTGATCGACGACTTCCTGGCCGACAACGACTACTTCGGCGCCGCCGCCGATCCGCAACGGCGGCCGCTGATGCTGCTCTCCAGCGCGTCCAGCAAGACGGCCTATGGCACGGCGTTCCAGATGGCCAAGCGCAGCGGCATCGAGGTCGTCGGTCTGACCTCGGCGCGTAACGTCGCCTTCTGTGAAAGCCTGGGCTGCTACGGCCGCGTGCTGACGTACCAGCAACTCGACGAGATCGCCGCGGACGCTCCCGCTGTGTATGCGGATTTCGCCGGAAACGCGGCCTTGCGCAAGGCCTTGCATGCCCACTGCAAGCGCCTGGCCTACAGCAGTTCGATTGGCGGCACACACGTGGCCGAGCTCGGTGGCGGCCGCGACCTGGCCGGCCCGAAGCCGGTGCTGTT
>Ga0187844_10000802_pt1 | contig 24502 bp, 20 predicted proteins | sample SpaLakP09_SKY_50_FD_134517 | JGI IMG/M metagenome (GOLD analysis project Ga0187844, IMG submission 134517) | Oligotrophic lake water microbial communities from Sparkling Lake, Wisconsin, USA - SP09_SKY_50 | ecosystem: Environmental > Aquatic > Freshwater > Lake | place: USA: Sparkling Lake... | reverse complement strand
CTGCAGGCTCGCCAGCGCGTGCCGGTATTCGCCTTCGGCGCGCTGGGCGCCCGTGTCCTGGCGACCCTGCACGCTGCGCTTCGTCCTGGGCGCGGCATCGTCGTGCGCGGCCGCGCGCGCGGCGGCCACCATCGCGGCAGACGTCTTTTTCGCGGACTTGCCGCGTGCGGCCAATGCCTGCGCCATCGCGCGGCGCGCCTCGCGTGCTTCTGCGCTGTCGGGCTCCATCGGCGCGACATCCTTGGCGCGCACGGTGGCTTGCATGCCAGGCGCCGTCTTCTCCGCCTTCTCCGCCTTCTCGGCCTTCTCCGCCTTGCGCGCCGCGGCCTTCTCTTCCGCGAGACGCTTGCGTTCCGCGCGGCGTTCGGCACGCGTCATGTGTTTCGGGGCCGGAGCATCTTCGGTCTTGTCGGCGGCCGGCGGCGCTGTCACCGGCGCTGCGATGGGTGCCGCGGCGGGCGCCTGCACCGGCCCGCTCACCACCGGCGTCGCCTGCACGGGCCCCGTGACCGCCGGCGCGACCTTGACGGCGGCGACGGGCGCCGGGACGGCAGCGACCGGACGCGGCGCGCGGTGCAACTGGGACCAGCCGAGCCAACCCAACGCGACGACGGCGACGGCACCACCGACGGCGGCCGCGATCAGGCGGCGGCCCGGCCTTTGCGGCGCCCGTTCGACGGACTTCACCTGGCCAGGCAGCTCACCGTTCTTCGGCGTGCCGCGCGCGTCCAGGTCTTGCAGCATCTTGTTAATCAGGCTCATTCCGGCTCCCCGTCAATGGCTCAGCGCCCATGCAAGGCCCGCGCATGCGGCCGCCAGCGCGGCGGCGGACGCGGCCCACGGCCACAGCCGGCGCCGGCTCGTCGCGAGCGTGTCGCGCGCGGCCAGGTTCACGTGCGCGCGCGCGACCTGCTGGCGTCCCTGGCCATAGCAGAGCATCAGCGCCTTGTGCGCGAGGATGTTGACGAGGCGCGGCACGCCGCCGCTGGCCGCGTACAGGCGCGCCACGGCACCGCGCGAGAACAGGCGCGCCCCATCATATCCGGCCACGCGCAGGCGGTGCGCCACGTAATAATCGAGGTCGTCGCGGCTCAGGGGGCCGAGATGATAGTGGAACGTGATGCGCTGGGCGAGCTGGCGGATCGATTGCAGTTCCAGCTTGCGGTTCAGTTCCGGCTGGCCGAACAGCACGATCTGCAGAAGCTTGCGCTTTTCCGTCTCGAGGTTCGTCAGCAGGCGCAGCGCTTCCAGCGTCTCGACGGGCATCGCCTGCGCCTCGTCGAGGCACAGCAGCACGCGCTTGCCGTCGCCCGCCAGCTGCAGCAGCCGGTGCGTGATGGCCTTTAACACCTGGTGCTGGTCGACGTCCTTGTCGTAGGCGACTTCCAGCTCGTCCGCGAGCGCCAGCATCAGCGTGCGCGGTTCGAGGTACGGGTTCGGGATGTACGCGGTCACGAACTCGTCCCCCAGGGTCGCCATGAATTTGCGGCACAACAGGGTCTTGCCGGTGCCGACTTCCCCCGTGATCTTGATGAAGCCTTCGCCGCCGCGCGCCGCGACGAGCAGCGTGTTCAGGGCTTCCTGCGACTGCGGGGCGCCGAAGAAGAAGCTGGTGTCCGGCGTGATCCCGAACGGCAGCTCGCGCAGGCCGAAGTGGGCCGTGTACATTTAGCGGTTCCCCCGGGTGCGCGGGTCGAGCTGTTCCATGCGGCGGTTCGTGTCGAGCAGGTCGTCGTTCCAGTTGTTGATGCCTTCGACGATGGTCGGCTTGATCAGCACGACCAGTTCGCGCTTCTGGTTCACGCGCTTCTTGGCGCCGAACAGCGACGACAGCACGGGCACCGTCCCGGTCCCCGGCAGCTGCGAATCGTCTGCCGTCGACGACTGGCGCATCAAGCCGCCGATCGCGACGACCTGGCCGTTCTGGCCGCGCACGATGCTGTCCAGTTCCGACGTCGCCGATGCCGCGAGCGGCAGGCTCAGGCTGCCGGCCGAGCCCAGGTTGACGGACTTGTTGATCGTCGAGACCTGGCTCACGGACGGGTGCACGTGCAGCAGGATGTTGCCCTTCTCGTCGATCTGCGGCGTGACGTCGAGGACGACGCCGGAGAAGAACGGCTGCAGGGTGACGCTCGGCGACACCGTGTTGCCGGTCGTCGTGGAGTTCGTCGTCGTCTGCACGCCGGTGACGAAGAATTCGTCGGTACCGATCTTCAGCACGGCCTTCTGGTTGTTGACGGCCGCCACGCGGGGGCTCGACAGCACGTGCACGGTGCCCTGGGTTTCAAGGAACGAGATCAGCGCCGCGAAATTCGCCGTCTGCACGGCGAGGCCGAACATCGAGCCGGCCGCCCCCGCCGCATTCGACAGCGAGAAGCCGGTACTGGCCGACAGCCCCGTGCCCGGGTCGTTGATCACGGCCGGCTGGCCGCCGCCGAACGGCAGCGGCGTGAGCGTGGCGCCCGGTGCGATCAGGCCACCGGAGACGCGATTATCGTGGCCGCTCTTGATCGACGCGAACGAGGCCCAGTTGACGCCGCTCTGGTAGCTGTCGTTCAGCTCCACTTCCAGGATCTTCGCTTCCAGGATCACCTGGCGGTCGACCGCGAGCTGCGTGGCTTTCAGGTAGGCGTCCACGTTACGCAGCTCGTCCGGCATCGCGCGGATCACGAGCACACCCGACTGCGGGCTGACGACGACGCTGCGGCCGTTCTCCTTCGATCCCACGATGGCTTCGATGGCCAGCTTCAGGTCGCCCCAGAAATCGTTGGCGGACATCGTGGCGACGTCGGTGCTGTCCATCTGCCCGCTGCCGTTCTGGCCGTTCGGATTGTTGCCGTTGTTGTTCTGGTTGTTGCCGTTGTTGCCGAACGGGTTCTGGCCACCCTGGTTGCCATTGTTGTTATTGTTGTTGCCGTTGCCGTTGCCGTTGTTGACCGCGTTCGCAACCGACGTCGACGTCACGCGCGTGCTCGACATGCCCGCGCGTTTGCCGACCAGGTAGTTCACGTGGAACATCTTGGTCTGCATCGTCAGCGGCTTGATGGAGATGCGCGTGCCGTCGATCTTGTAGTCGTAGCCGTACATCTCGCGGATCGCGTCGAGCGTCTCCGGCAAGGTCACGTCCTTCAGGTTCGCGGTGATGGTACCGGCGACGTCCGGATGCACGAGGATGTTGTAGCGCGTGCCCGCGACGATCGAGCGGAAGAATTGCTGCGCCGGCACGTTGTTGAAGGAGACGTTGAAACGCTCTTCCAGCGCGGGCCGGGCTTTCGGCAGTTGCGTCGCGAGTGCGGCGGCCGGCGGCAGCAGCGCGTCGGCCACGGCCGCGTCGACGGCCGGCGCGGCGGCCGGACGCTTGTTCGCGCCGCTCGCCAGCTCGCCCCGGATCTTGTCGTAGGTGGCTGGGCTGGGCGTCGTCTGGCAACCGGACAATGCCAGCACCGCCGCCGTGAGCGCGGCCATGGAACGCATTGGAATACGCTTGTCGTTCATCCTCATCCTTTGTCAGCGCCGCACGGTGACCGTGGCGGCGTGGTCGCCCTTGATGCCGCCTTCGGCCTCGGCGTACAGGCGCAGCACCTGGCGCTCGCTGCCGCGCACCAGTTCCACCTCGTTCTCGCGGATGCGCACGACCTTCGCGCCGCGGAAGCTCTCGCCCTGGCGCACGGTTTCGCCGTCGATGACGGCCAGGTGGCGGCCACCCGCCGCGCGCCCGATCAGGATCGATTGCAGCTGCGGGCCGCTGGTCACGGCCAGCGGTCCTGCGGCGATCGGCGTCGCGGCCGCGGGCGGCCGGGTCGGGTCCTGCAGCGGCTGCGCGTGCGCGCCGGCTGCCAGCAGTAGCGCAAGGAGTGCGGCGCCGAAGGCCGGTTTCATCGTCGTCGGGATCACAGCTTCATCCATTTCGGGTCCAGGCTCAAGGTGTACAGCGTCAGGGTCAGGCGCACGTTCGGGTAATCTTCCGCATCCAGCTGCGCCTTGCCCCAGAACAGCTGGGTGGGCAGCGACTCCAGCGCCTGCATGTAGTCGACCATGTCGAGATAGCTGCCCCGCACCGTCAGTTCGACGCCGTGGCGGTACAGCACGTCGGGCGTCTTCACGACCGGCGGCGCGACCGGTGCGGCAAGTGCGGCGGCCGGCGTGGCGTTCGCGGGGGCCGGCGGCGCGCTGTCGCCCAGCGTCGTCACGGGCAGCGTCTTCAACGACACGAGCTTCAGGCGCCCGTTCGCGCGCAGGATCGATTCCAGCAGCGGCGCGATGCGCTCCGCCGGCACGAGGCCTTTCTGCATCGTGCGCAATGCCTCGCTCGTGCGCGCCGTTTCTGCCCGCAGTTCGCCCAGGCGCTTGCGCAGCGGTTCGTTAGGGTCGTTGCCGTACGCGCGCGCCTTGCCTTCGATGTCGGCCGCGATGCCGCCGATGGTGATGGTCTGCTGCTGCAGGGTCGACTTCAGCGAGGCCTGCTTGCGCGACAGCGGCGCAAGGACGAGGCTGTTCGCGAGGAACACGAGCACGACGACGGTGGCGCCGAACGCCATGAAGCGTTCGCGCGGCTTGAGCGCTTCCACGCGCGCCGTGAACTGGAGCCAGCGGCGCTTCATGGCTGGCCTCCCGTCGCAGGCGTCGACGCCGCCGCGCCGGTGGCGGCCGATTGCAGGCTGAATTCGACGTAGGGCGCGGGCGCGTCGGTTTCCTTGCCGTCGGCGCCACGCACCTTGACGGTGGTCGCCTGGCCGATCTGCATGCTGCCCACCGGCTTGCCCTGCAGGACGCGTTCATTGCGCAGCCGCGCAAGGTAGCCCGGCACGAGCGCGGGGTCGAGCGCGCGCCCGCGCACGGCGATCTCCGTACCGGCGCCCGTGATGGTCACGCCGGTCAGCCACAGGCCGTCGACACTCTGGCGCGCCAGCGCGCGGAAGTATTCGGCATAGCCTTGCGTATTGCCCAGGTCACCGCGCTGGATCATGTCGGCCATGCGCTGCAAGGCATCGTGCTCGGTCTGCGCTTCGGCCACTTCGGCTTCGAGGCGGCCGTCCTTCGCGCGCGGCGCGAATTCGGCGATGGCGGCCGCGAGGCGCTTCTGCGCGGCCTGCACCTGTTCCTCGCCGCGCGCGACCTCGGTTTCCAGGCGCGCCACGCGCACCTTGGCATACACGCCCGTGCCGGCGAGGACCAGCACGAGCACGCCGAGCGCGCCGGCCATCGCATTGACCGAGAAGATCTTCCGCTGCGGCTGGAAGGCAGGGTTGAACAGGTTGATCTGCTGGCTCATGCCGCGCCCTCCTCCACGCGCAGCGCGGCGCCGATGGGCACGAAGAACCGCTGCTGGCGGGCCGGATCGGCCAGGTCCGGCACGCGTTCGAGGTCGAGCACGGTGGCCAGGTCGAGCGTCTCGACGCGTGTGTACAGGTTGCTCGACAGGTATTCGTCCAGGCCCGTGGCGCCGGTCGGCGCCAGCACGAGCTTGGCCACGCTGATGAACGAGAACTGGCGCTCGAAATTGTCGAGGGAGCGCTGCAGTTCCAGGGTGATCTTGTCGAACGCCTGGTGCTTGCGGTCGTGGTCGTCGTCGAGGAGCAGCGCGAGGGTAACGTCGATGCGGCGCGACAGATACAGTTCGCCGCGCCACGACACGGTCAGCAGGCCGCCGTCCTCGCCGAACGACAGGAGCGCAATGCCGCGGCCCTCCGGCTCCAGCAGCGCGGAGACGTTACGCTGGGCCATCTCGGGAACATCGATCACGCGCAGCTTCACTTTCGCCGCGTTGAACATCTTTTGGCGCGCAGACACGACGCTGTTGCGCGCCGCGATCGCGAACACGCTCTGCTGCGGACGCACGACAGCGTTCGGATCGAGGGGGACGTCGAGCACGTCGAAGGTGGCGTCGTCGACGGGAAAATCGAGGCTATCCTTGAGGCGCCAGCGCATGGCGCTTTTCAGTTCTTCGCGCGGGACATTCGGCGATTCCACCGACATGAACTGGTAATCGCCGCCAGCCAGTACCGTCGTGCAGCGGTAGCTCGCGCTGTGGAGTTCCTTGCTGGCTTTCTCGAGGGCGTCGGCGGACGGCGTGCCGGGGAAGAAGACGGCCTGGGTCACGCCCGGCTTGGCGCTGGCGTCCGCGCCACGGCGCACGCTGGCCGCCGCGATCCCGTCGCGCTGCGGCACCATGGCCAGCCAGGCTGCATTGTTCTGTGCTTTACTGAAAAAACCCATGCGTGGCGATGGTTATCCGTGACTTGGTCGAGATACGTGCGATAGAGGCTTGATTATATTCAAGCGGTGGGAAATTCCGATACCAAAATTTTACTCTGGGAGAATATTTCTGGTTTTCCGTGTGGAACTACTATGGGGTGTGGTCAATACGCCGCATCGGGGCCGTAAACGACGATCGGGACCGCGTTGCGGCGGTCCCGATCAAATCAAGCGAGCAAAGTATCAGCTGCAGTCGTCGGCCGTGCCCACGACAGTCAGGACCGGAGTCGCCGATGCCACTGCCTTATAGGAGACGTAGCATTTCGCTGCGCTGGCGGCGCTCAGGCTGGCGGGCACGACAATCAGTTCATCCGCGACGGTGGTGGTCACCGGGTTACCAGCGTCACCTTTCACATACGTTTTGTAGTCGCTCGAAGTAAGGCCAGCGGCGAGTGCCGTCGCGGCTTCAGCCTTCGGATAACCACCAGTCTGGAAGTTGATCTGCTGGTCTTCCATTTTGACGTTACCGGCAGTTGCGACGGCCGGATTGGCCAGCCACTTACCATGCGCCATCGCCGCAGTAGCATTCAACGCACCTTTCGCAGCCTGCAAGCTGGCCAGGCGCGCATCGCCACCGAGGCTCGCAAACTTCGGCAGCGCCGTCGCAGCCAGAATACCCAGGATGACGATCACGACGATCAATTCGATCAACGTAAAGCCGCCCTGCGCATTGTTCTTGATACTTACTTTCATGCTCTCTCCGATGTAGGTGCGGCGTTCCCGGCCGCGTGGGTTTTGATTAACGATGGCCTTGCGTACCGATTTCATTCAATGCAAGGCTCATCATTTGTTTCCCTGCGTCAGCAGGCGTATGCGTGAATTCTACCTTGAACCTGGGCAATTCCGATTTGCCTGAAGCAAATCTTTCTCGTTCTGACGTGAGATAGACAAGGGTTTTGTCGCGTGGGTCAAACACCCACCCGTTTTTTTCTGTTCGGCCCGACTCGGATAGTGCGAATTCGCCAAGATAATCGGCCGGCAGACGGGCCAGCAGATGCATGGGATTTTGCCCGGCGAGCGTCGCGGCCTTGTCGGGATGGCGCGCCGCCTCGACCAGCAGCGCCGTGCGCAGCGCGGCCACGGTCTGGCGCGCCGCCGCTTCCTCGGCCGCGCGGCGGTAGCCGTCCAGCCGGTGCAACAGGACGGTGGAAAGCGCCGCCGTGATGGCGGCGACGATCGCGAATTCGTACAGCGTGAAGCCGCATGTTTTCTTGATACGGATCATCGGATACCTCGTCAATGATGCAGGGCTGCCTTGCCCAGGTCCCAGATCGGCAGGAAGATGCCCAGCGCCAGCACGAGCACCATCGCACCGAGGAAGGTGATCAGGATCGGCTCGATCTGGCTGGACAGCGTCTTGAGTTCGTAGTCGACCTCGCGCTCGTACATCTGCGCGATCTCGTCCATCAAATCGTCGAGCGAGCCCGATTCCTCGCCCACGGCGACCATCTGCAGCACGATCGGCGTGAACACCTGGGCGTTCGTCGCCGTGCGCAGGATGCTTTCGCCGCGCTCCACGCCGTCGCGCATCTGGTCCAGGCGCATGGTCAGATAGGCATTGTCGGCCGTCTGCGCGACGACCGACAGGGCTTGCACGATCGGCACGCCGCTGCGGATCGACAGCGCGAAGCTGCGCGCGAAGCGGGCCATCGTGGCCTTGTGGATGATCTTGCCGGCGACGGGGAAGCGCAGCTTGTAGCGGTCCCACACCAGGCGGCCGGACACGGTGCGCGTCCAGGCGCGGAAACCGAAGAACGCCGCCACGGCGGCGCCCAGCATCACGGGCCAGTACTCGACGGTGAAGCGCGAGGTCGCGATCAGGATGCGCGTCATCAGCGGCAGCTCGGCGTGGAAGCTCTTGAACACCTTTTCGAACTGCGGGATCACGAACACGTTCACGACAACCATCGCCGCGATCATCGCGATGATGACGAACGTCGGGTAGCGCATGGCCGTCTTCACGCGTTCGCGCATGTCGCGGTCGAATTCCAGGTGGTCGAACAGGCGCAGGAAGACTTCTTCCAGGCGGCCCGTCATTTCGCCCACGCGCACCATCGACAGGTAGAACGGCGTGAAACATTCCGTGTGGCGGCGCATCGCCGTCGACAGTTCGCGGCCCGAGTCCAGCGACTCGCGCAGGTCCTGGATCACGCGTGCAAAACTCTTGTTGGTCGCGGATTCCTGCAAGCCGGCGAGGCCGCGCATGATCGGCACGCCGGACTTCAGCAAGGTGTAGATCTGGCGGCTGAACAGCTGGACGTCGATCGACGTGACCTTCTTGCGCGTCAGGCGCTGCCACAGGGTCTCGTCGGCACCGCCCGCATTGCCCGGCGTCGTCGCCTTGCGGGTGGTCGGGGTGATGTCGAGGGGCGTGACGCCGGTGCCGAACAGCTGGTCGGCGACGGCGGCGCTGTCGGCGCCTTCCAGCACCCCCTGCATCAATTCGCCGCGTGCGTTGCGGCCTTTGTAGGCAAAGAACGGCATGAGCGCTTATCAGTCTTCCATCTGGTTACTGATCCGCATGGCTTCCGCCACCGTCGTGCGGCCCTGGATCGCGAGGCGCACGCCGCTGCGGCGCAACGTCTCGCCTTTCATCTCCGCATGTGCCACTTTCAGGAAGTGCGACGGGTCCGGGTGATTGGCGGCCTCGTTGACGGCGCGCGTCATCTCCAGCAGTTCATAGACGCCGGTCCGGCCGCGGTAGCCCGTGCCGTTGCAGTGCGAGCAGCCGCGCCCGTGGAAGAACGGCACGGTTTCCGCGCGGTCGCCCAGTTCGGCGCGCAGCCAGGCACGTTCCGGCGCCGGCAGCGGGTACGGTTCGGAGCAGCTTTCGCAGATCACGCGCACGAGACGCTGCGCCAGCACGGCCTGCAGCGATCCGCTCACCATGTAGCGCGGCACGCCCATGTCCATCAGGCGCAGCGGGGTCGATGCGGCGTCGTTCGTGTGCAGCGTGGACAGCACCAGGTGACCCGTCATGGCGGCGCGCAGGCCGATCTGCGCCGTCTCCTGGTCGCGCATCTCGCCGACGAGCACGATGTCCGGGTCCTGGCGCAGCGCGGAACGCAGCACGCGCGCGAAATTCAGTTCGATCTTGTCGTTCACCTGCACCTGGTTGATGCCGGACAGCCGGTATTCGATCGGGTCCTCGACCGTGATGAGTTTCTTCTCGACGGAGTTCAGCTCGGCCAGCGCGCTGTACAGCGTGGTCGTCTTGCCGGAACCCGTCGGCCCCGTCACGAGCACGAGGCCGTTCGGGCGCTGGACGATGGCGCGGAAGCGTTCCACCAGCGCGGCCGGCATGCCGATCGCGTCCAGGCGCAAGTTCATGCCCACCTGGCTCAGCAGACGCATGACGACGGATTCGCCATACTGCGTCGGCATCGTCGAGATACGGACGTCGATGCGCTGGCCGCGCACCTTGACGGCGAAGCGGCCGTCCTGCGGCAGGCGCTTTTCCGAAATGTCCAGGTCGGCCATCAGTTTCAGGCGCAGCGCCAGCGGCGTCGCGATCTTGATGTCGGCTTCCGTCTGCAGGTGCAGCACGCCGTCGATGCGGAAGCGGATCTGCAGGCGGCCGTCCTGCGGTTCGATGTGGATGTCGGACGCGCGCACCTGGGCCGCGTCGTCGAACACCGACTGCAGCAGTTTCACGACCGGCGCTTCTTCGATACCGGAGTTCGCGGACAGCGCGTTGAAGTCGACGGAGGTCGTGTCGCCCAGGTCCTGTTCGAGCTCGCGCGCGAGACCCGTGATCTCGCCCGTACGGCGGTAGATGCGGTCGATCGCCTGCAGCACTTCCGTCTCGTTGACGACGGCCAGCTCGACGCCTTTCTTGAGGAGTCGCGCGATCTCGTCGTAGGCGAACAGGTCGGTCGGGTCGGAGACGCCCACGAGCACCGTTTCGCCGCGGTCTTCCAGCACGAGCGCGCGGAAGCGGCGCGCCTGCGTTTCCGGCAACAGGCGCACGACATCCTGGTTGATGTTGTAGAACTTGAGGTTGAGGTAAGGGATGCCCAGCTGGCGCGCGAGAGCGCCCGAGATCTGCTCCTCCGTGACGAAACCGCTCTCGACGAACACGCGGCCGAGCTTGCGGCCCGTGCGCTTCTGGTCGGCAAGCGCCTGGTTCAGCTGGTCTTCCGACAGCAGCTTTTGTTGCACCAGGATTTCACCAAGTCGGACTTTTTCGGGCCGGGCCATACCACCTCTTCGATCAATGTAGGACTAGTCCTTCATTGTATGCCAGAGGAACGAAAAATTAACCCACAGAATGACTTTACGTAGGGCAAAACGTATCGTCGGCGCGACTTCATGTCTGTCTAGCATGCAAGGTCGCCAAGACAACTGCCCAGATTCGGGGTCAGACCCCGTTTTTTGGCACCTGCCCGGAGGCACGTGCCGCGAAAATGTGCTCTGACCCCGAATTGTCAGGGTGGCGGCCGCTGGGCTACCATGCTCGCATGGCGCGTCGGCTGCGCATACTCCGCGGAGCTTGAAGTGCAGTTGCTACAACGTCGTTCCCTCCCCTCCATCCGGCAAAAGCTCGTGACGCTCGTGCTGGCGTGCGCCCTGCCGATCCTGATCGGCTACTTCGTGTTCGCCACCGATGCCGACCAGCGCGAGCGCGCCCACGTCGCCGAGGATGCGGAAATGATCGCGCGCGCACTGGCGGCGGCCGTCGACCGCGACCTTGCCAACGGCGAAACGGCCGCGCGCACCCTGGCCAACCAGGTGGGCCTCGCGGACCGCGACCTGGCCGCCTTCCACGCGGCCGCGCGCCGCCTGCTGCGGCCCGAATTCCCCGCCTATGCCGTCGCCGTCAGCGCGCCGGACGGCAAGGTCCTTCTCGACACGCGCCACGCCCTGGGCAGCGCGGTCCCGGCGCGCGGCAACGAGGCCGAGATCCGCGCCGTCTTCGCCAGCGGCGACGCCGTCACGTCCGGCCTGCACCGCGGCGACGCCACGCAGCCGTGGGTGATCTCGATTTCCGTGCCGGTCTGGCGCGAGGGCAAGGTCGCGTATGCGCTGACGGTCGAACTACGCCCGCGCCGCCTGCAGGAACTGCTGGCCAACCAGAACCTGCCGCCGCACTGGAGCGCCATCGTGTTCGACAACAACCGCCGGCTGGCGGCTTACCGCGGCCACAATCGGCACGGCATCGGCGACCGGATGGATCCGGACCTGGCCAGGGCCATGGCGCGCAGCCCGGTCGGCATCGTCGAGCTGACGGCCCACGGTCCACAGGCGATGTACTCGGCCTATGCCCGAACACCGGGGCACGACTGGGCCGTGGCGATCGGCTTTCCGCGCCACGCCGCCCGCGAGATCCTCGGCCCCGATCCGGGCACGACCCTCGCCTGGATCGCCGTCATGCTGGCCATCAGCCTGGGCCTCGCCTGGCGCATCGGCGACGCGATCGCCCGCTCGGTGCGGGCCCTGACCAAGCCGGCGGCGGCACTCGGCCGTGGCGAGGCGCTCGTGATCCCGCCGCTGGCGATCCGCGAGGCGGCCACCGTCGCCCGCGCGCTCGGCAAGGTCGAAGGCGAGCTGCAACAATACCGCGCCGGCCTGGAATCGCTCGTGGCCGAGCGCACCAACGAGCTGCGGCGCTCCTCCGCCATGCTGGCCACGGTGTACGCGACGGCGCCGGTGGGCCTCGCGTTCCTCGACCGCAGCCTGAAGATCGTGATGATCAACGATTACCTGGCGGCCGTGAACGGACTGCCCGCCGCCGCCCACATCGGCCGCACCCTGCCCGACCTGCTGGGCGAACGGGGCATCCACATCGAACGGCCCTACCGCGAGGTGCTGGCGGTGGGCCGCCCGCTGATCGACGTGGAGGACAGCGGCGACTCGCCCGCGGAGCCGGGCATCATGCGCCACTGGATCTGCAGCTACTACCCCGTGTACGGGCCGGACCGCGACCTGGTCGGCATCAACGCCGTCGTGCTCGACATCACGGAGCGCAAGCGCGAGGAACAGCGCAACCGGGACAACGAGGTCATGTTCCGCGCGCTGTTCGAAGGCTCGGGCGACGCGCACGTGCTGATCGCCCACGGGGCCGGCTTCATCAGCGCCAACCAGGCGGCGATCGACCTGTTCGGCTGCGCGGGCGCGGACGAATTCCTCGCGATGGCGCCGGCCAGCAGCTCGCCGGAATGCCAGCCGAACGGACGCCGCTCGGACGAACTGTGGCACGAGGCCATGCGGCGCACGCTCGACACGGGCGGCACCCGCTTCGAGTGGATCTACCGCCGCCGCGACGGCACGCAGTTCCACGCCGACGTGCTGCTCAACAGCGTGGACATCGGCGGACGCGGCATCGTGCAGGGCACCATCCGCGACATCACGGCGCGCGTGGAGACGGCCGCCGCCCTGCGCGCCGCCAGCCGCCGGCTGGAAGAGAGCGAACGCATGATCCGCACCGTGACGGACCACCTGCCCGCGCTCGTCGGCTACTGGGATGCGGACCTGCGCTGCCGCTTCGCCAACAAGCCCTATCTCGACTGGCTGGAACGCGACGCCGCCGACGTGATCGGCCACACGATGCATGAACTCCTGGACGAGGACCAGATCCGCGAAGTGCAGCCGCACCTGGACGCCGTGCTGCGCGGCGAGCGCCAGTTCTTCGAGCGCCGGCTGCATCGCAAGCGCTCCGGCAAGGTGATCCAGGCGTGGGGCAGCTACATCCCGGACTTCGATGCGGACGGCCGCGTCCTGGGTTTTTATATGCTGCACGCGGACATCACGGAATTGAAGCGCACCCAGTCGCGCCTGGAGGAAGCGCTGCGCGCGGCCGAAGCGGCCAGCAGCGCCAAGGGCGAATTCCTCGCCAACATGAGCCACGAGATCCGCACGCCCATGAATGCCATCATCGGCCTCGCGCGCCTGCTCGAGGAGGCCGACCTGGGCCGGCGCGAGCGCGGCTACGTCGCGCGCATGCAGATGGCCGCGAAATCGCTGCTGTCGATGCTGAACGACGTGCTCGATTATTCGAAGGTGGAAGCAGGCCGGCTCGTCCTCGAACAGACGCCGTTCGCGCTGGACGACGTCCTGGCCAGCATCGCCGCGATGTCCGCCACGAGCGCGTGGAACAAGGGCATCGAACCCGTGTTCGCCGTCCACCCGGACGTCCCAAGCCGCCTCGTGGGCGATCCGATGCGCCTCGGGCAGGTGCTGCTGAACCTCGTCAGCAACGCGATCAAGTTCACGGAGCGGGGCGAAGTCGTGCTCGCGATCGAACCCGCGGACGCGGGCACGCTGGCCTTCACCGTGCGCGATACCGGCATCGGCATCCCGCCCGAGCAGCAGCAGGGCATGTTCGACGCGTTCTCGCAGGCCGACACGTCCACGAGCCGCAAGTACGGCGGCACGGGCCTCGGCCTCGCGATCAGCCGCCGCCTCGTGCGCCTGATGGGCGGCGACCTGCGCGTGGAAAGCGTTCCGGGCCGGGGCGCCACGTTCCGCTTCACCGCACCGTTCGGCGCGGCGGGCGGCACCGCGGCGACACACGTGGACACGCCGGCGCTGCGCATCCTCGTCGCCGACGACAACGCGAGCAGCCGCGCCGCCCTGGCCGCCCTGCTCGCGGGCCACGGCTGGCACGTCGAGACGGCCGCCAGTGGCGCGGATACGCTCGCGCTGCTGCGCGCCGCCGTACCGTTCGACATCGCGTTCATCGACAGCGTGCTGGGCGACCTGGACGGCGCGTCCGTGATCGCCTTCGCGCGCGCCGACCAGGCGATCTCGCTGCCCCGCTGCGTCCTGCTGGCGGCCGACCCGGAACGGGAGCGCCTCGATGCGGTGGCGGCCGACCTGCGCATCGACGCCGTCCTGGCAAAACCGTTCACGCCGGGCGCGCTGGCCGACGTGCTGGCGGAACTCCACAGCGGCGCCCCGGCACCGGTCCAGGGCCGCCCGACGCCGCTGGTCGGACGGCTCGCGGGGATGCGCGTGCTCGTCGTCGAGGACAACCTGCTCAACCAGGAAGTGGCGAACTACGTGCTCGTGCATGCGGGCGCCGCCGTCGATTTCGCCGGCAACGGCCGTGTCGCCGTCAGCATGCTCGCCGAACATTCCGCCTACGATGCGGTGTTGATGGACCTGCAGATGCCCGTGATGGATGGCTTCGAAGCCACCCAGGCGATCCGCGCGATGGGTTTCGACCGGTTGCCGATCATCGCGATGACGGCCAACGCGCTGGACGAGGACCGGCGCCGTGCGCTGGCCGCGGGCATGAGCGATTATCTTGCCAAGCCGATCGACGTGGACGAACTGGTGGACATGCTGGTCCGCATCACGGGCCGGACCGCGGCGCCTCCCGCCGAGGGCGCGCAGACGGCGCTCGCGGCCGGCATGGCTGTCCCGGCTTACCTCCCCGGCATCGACCTGAAGGCGACCTTGCCCCGGTTCGGCGGCAATTTCGCCAGCTTCGCCGCCCTGTTCAAGCGCTTCGAAAGCTCGCAGGCCGGCGCCGTGGCCGACATCCGTGCCCTGCTCGACGCCGGCAACCGCGCCGGGGCGGGACAGGCCGCGCACCGCCTGCGCGGCGTGGCCGCGAACCTGGGCGCGACGGATGTGGCGGGACAGGCGCTGGAGCTGGAACAGGCGCTGCGCAGCGAGGACGCGGCGGCGCTCGCGCTGCGGCTCGCCCGGCTCGACGCCGCGCTGTCCGTCGTGCTGGAGGCGGCGCGCGACCTTCCTGCACCGCAAGCCTCGCCCGCGGCCGCCGCGGCGCCGGAAGATAGCGCTATCCTGCAGCGCGCGTTGGCGCAGCTCCTCGATTTGCTCCACAATAACAACATGAAAGCGATCGCGCAGTTCGACACGCTGCGCCCCGCCCTCGCCCGGCTCGAACCCGGCCAGGCGGCCCCGCTGGCGGACGCCGTGGCGACATTGCGCTTCGAGGAGGCGGCGCAGCTGGTGCGGACGCTCCTGGATACGAAGGAGGATGCATGAGCTGGACCGACATGGCCGTCAACGGCCGCATCCTGGTGGTCGACGATGCAATGGAAAACATCCAGATCCTGCACGGCGCCCTGCAGGACGAGCACGAGGTGTTGTTCGCGATGGACGGCCCGCGCGCGCTCGAGATCGCCCGTACCCAGCACCCCGACCTGATCCTGCTGGACGCCGTCATGCCCGGCATGGACGGGTATGCCGTCTGCAAGGAATTGCTGGCCTCGCCCGAGACGAGCGACATTCCCGTGATCTTCGTGACGGCGCTGAAGTCGCCCGAGGACGAGACGCGCGCACTGGGCGCCGGCGCCGCGGACTTCATCAGCAAGCCGGTGAATGCCGCCGTCGTACGCGCCCGCGTGCGCACGCAGCTGACCGTCAAGCGCCAGCGCGATGCGTTGCGCGCCCTCATCCTCACCGATGGGCTCACGGGCGTCGCGAACCGCCGCGCCTTCGACGAACGGCTCGACGCCGAATGGCGCCGCTGCGGCCGGGCGGGCCTGCCGGTCGCGCTGATCCTCGTCGACATCGACCATTTCAAGCTGTACAACGACCACTACGGCCACCAGGCCGGCGATGCGACGCTCGTGCAGTTCGCGACGGCGATGCGGCGGGCGGCGGCGCGCACCCAGGACCTCGTGGCCCGCTACGGCGGCGAGGAATTCGCGATCCTGCTGCCGCAACTGGACGGGCGCGGCGCCACCGGCGTGGCGCACCGCCTCATGACGGAACTGGCGCAGCTGGCGATCCCGCACGCCGCGTCGCCGACGGCGCCGCACCTCACTGCCAGCATGGGCATCGCCTGCATGGTGCCGGGCGAACACAGCATGCCGGCCGACCTCATCCAGGTGGCCGACGCCCTGCTCTACCAGGCCAAGGCCGAGGGACGCAACCGCTACCGCGTGGGCGGCGCCGACTGCGTCGCCTGACGCATTCTCGTCGTCAGGCGTAGCGGCGCACGAGGAATTCGGCCACGCACACGGGCTTCGTGCCGCCCTCGCGCTCGACGGTCACGTCCAGCGTGAGCTGGCTCGACGCGCCTTCGTCCTCCAGCGCCGCCAGCACGATTGCCGCGCGCACGCGGCTGCCGGCCGGCACCGGCGCGGGAAACCGCACCTTGTTCAGGCCGTAGTTCACGACGAGCTTCGCGTCGACCATCACGAGGACGTCGGACAGCATCGAAGGCAGCAGCGACAGGGTGAGGAACCCGTGCGCCACCGTGCCGCCGAAGGGCGATTCGCGCGCCGCGCGTTCCGGATCGATGTGGATCCACTGGTGGTCGTCGGTGGCGTCGGCGAACGTGGCGATGCGGTCCTGGCCGATCTCGAACCAGCGCGACCGGCCCAGCTCCGTACCGACGAGGGCCCGCAGCCCTTCCAGCCCCGTCACTTCGTGCAGCGCGCTAGCCATGATCCCGCTCCCCGCCGGGCCGGCGCCCGAACATGCCCATGCCCTCGACCGTGCAGACGGTCTCGCCATGCTGGTTGATCGCGACCCACGTCGACCAGACGACGCCGCGGTCAGGCTTCGACGTGGACGCCTTGACCTGCCCGGTCCGGTAGCGCACGTTCAGCGTGTCGCCCGCGCGCACGGGCGCGAGCCAGCGCACGCCGTCCAGGCCCGGCGAGCCCATGCTCGCCGACCGGTTCAGCAGGCCGTCGACGACCATCCGCATCATCATGCCGCACGTGTGCCAGCCGCTGGCGATCACGCCGCCGAAGATCGAGTCCGCGGCGGCGGCGTGGTCGACGTGGAACGGCTGCGGATCGAATTCCCGGGCGAACGCGACGATCTCGTCTTCCGTGACGGTGCGCGTGCCCAGGTCGATGTCCTGGCCGGGCTCGAAATCCTCGAAGTACCAGTAGTCCTTCATGCTGCCGCCTCCTCGTCGTCGTAAAAGCCCGGCTGCGCGATGAAGCGGGCCAGGTGATGGTCGCAATCGCCCAGGGTCAGCTCGATCGTCGACAGGCGCTTGAAGTAGTGCGACGCCGGCAGCTCGTCCGTCACGCCCATCCCGCCGTGCAACTGGATCGCCTGCTGGCCCACGAAGCGGGCGGCCTGGCCCACGCGGTACTTGGCGGCCGCGACGGCGCGGCGGCGCTCGGCCGCATGGTCCCCGCCGGCATCGTCGGCCAGGCGCACGGCGGCCAGCAGCGCCATCGAACGGGCCTGCTCCAGGTGCACGTACATGTCGGCCATGCGGTGCTGCAGGGCCTGGAACTTGCCGATCGGGACGCCGAACTGCTGGCGCGTCTTCAGGTAGTCGAGCGTCGCGCCGAACAGCGCATCCATCGCGCCGAGCGCTTCCGCGCACAGCAGGCCCGCGCCATAATCGGCCGCCGCTTCCAGGATGCGCCAGCCTGCGCCGACCGTCCCGATCACGGCATCCGCACCCACCTTCACGTCGCGCAGCAGCACGTCGGCGGCGCGCTGGCCGTCCAGCATGCGCACGTCGCGCGTGACCACGCCCGCCGCATCCGCCGGCACGGCGAACAGCGTGATACCGTCCTCGTCGCGCTGCGCGCCGGCCGTCCTGGCCGAGACGATCAGCACGCCCGCCTGCGCACCGTGCAGCACGACCTTCTTTTCGCCGTTCAAACGCCAGCCGTCGCCGTCCGCGGTGTCACGCGTCGCACGTGTCGCGACATCGCGCAGGTCGTGGCGCGACTGGCGCTCGCCCAGCGCGCAAGCGAGCTTCAGGTCACCCGTCGCCACGCGTTCGAGCAGCGCGTCGTGCGCTCGCCCGCGACGGAGGAACTCGGCGGCGAACATGGTCGCGAAATACGGTTCGACCACGAGGCCACGGCCGAGTTCCTGCATCACGACGAACATGTCGACGGCGTCGCCATCGAAGCCGCCCTGCGCTTCCGGCAGCGGCAACGCGGTCAGGCCGAGCTCGGCGAGCGTGGCCCAGGCGGTGTCCGACACGCCGGCCGGCGACCCCACGATCGCGCGGCGCACCTCGAACGTGTAGTCGCGCGCGATCCAGCGCTTGAGCGCGTCCGCCAGTTGCAGCTGCTCTTCCTTGAAGTTGAAGTCCATGTCTTTCCTCACAGGCCCAGGATCATCTGGGAGATGATGTTGCGTTGGATCTCGTTCGATCCGCCGTAGATCGACGTCTTGCGGAAATTGAAGTAATGCGGGAGCAGCGGCGCGGCGAAGTCGTCGTCGATGACGCTGTGTTCGGCCTCGCCTTCCAGGTACGCAGGGTCGAACGGCAGCGCCAGCGGGCCCGCCGCCTCGACCATGAGTTCCGACAGCCGCTGCTGGATTTCCGTGCCGCGCACCTTCAGCACGGACGCTTCCGGCCCCGGCGCCCGGTCGGCCTGCGCCAGGACGCGCAGAACCGTCATCTCGAGCGCCATCAGCTCGATCTCGAGGTCCGCGACTTTCGCCGCGAACAGCGGGTCGCGCAGCAGCGGCGCGCCGTTCTTCTGCTCGCGCCGGGCGAGTTCCTTCAGCCGGGCCAGTTCGCGCTTGGATCGGCCCACGGCCGCGATCCCCGTGCGCTCATGTCCCAGCAGGTATTTGGCATACGTCCAGCCCCGGTTCTCCTGGCCAACGAGGTTGGCGACCGGCACGCGGACGTTGTCGAAGAAGACTTCGTTCACCTCGTGGTCTTCGTCCAGCATGATGATCGGGCGTACGGTGACACCCGGCGCATGCATGTCGATCAGCAGGAACGAGATGCCTTCCTGCTTGCGCACTGTGGGGTCGGTGCGCACGAGGCAGAAGATCATGTCGGCATGCTGGGCCAAGGTCGTCCACGTCTTCTGGCCGTTGACGACGTAATGGTCGCCCTCATTGTCCCGTTTGAGGACGGCCGTCGTCTTCAGCGACGCGAGATCGGACCCGGCGCCGGGCTCGGAATAGCCCTGGCACCACCAGTCCTCGCACGACAGGATGCGCGGCAGGTAATGGTCTTTTTGTTCCTGGCTGCCGAACGCCATGATGACGGGCGCGACCATGTTCACGCCGAACGGCAGCACAGGCGGCGTACCGGCGCGCGCGCATTCCTCTTCGAAGATGTGGCGCTGCACGGGCGTCCAGTCCGGACCGCCGTACTCGCGCGGCCAGCCCGGCGCGGCCCAGCCTTGGCGCGCGAGGATGCGGTGCCAGCGCACGTAATCGTCCCTGTGCAGGCGCAGGTGGTTGCTCACCTTGTGGCGCAGGTCGGCCGGCAGCTCGGCCTCGAGGAAGGCGCGTACCTGGTCGCGGAAAGCCAGGTCGTCGCCGGTATAGGTCAGGTCCATGTTGTCTCCTTTGTTATGCCGGCCAAAAAAGCACGACCGTTCCAAAGATTGTACCTGAAATCACCCGGCGGGAAGCGTGGTGTTCCAATGCAAACGCCCCCGCGCGGGCGGGGGCGTTCGTGGTGTTGCTGCGTGCTGCGTGGGGCGTGGTGCGGCGATCAGCGCTTGCGGCGACGGACGATGCCCATCGCGCCCAGCATGCCCGCCATCATCAGCGCGATCGACGACGGTTCCGGCACGGCTGCTGCGGGCGCGGCCGGCAGGCCTGCACCGACATCGCCACCGATGCCGCCGATGGTGCCGTCATTGCCTTTGCCGTTCTGCGCGGGGATCGGCAGTTCGACGATGGCACCGCCATCCTGGCCGCCGGCGGCCGGCGTGATCACCGTCGCGCCATTGCCGTAGTTGCCCGACGGGGCGCCATCGACGCTGTCGTTTGCGGTCGGTGCTTTGCCGCCCTTCGGCGGGTTGGCGCCTGGCGTCGCCGCGCTCGGAGCCGGCGCGCCGGACCAGGCGCCGCCACCGGGCGTCAGGTTGCCGGCGCCTTCATCCGTCACGACTTTGCCGTCGGCGGTGGACACGACGCCCTTGCCGTTACCCAGCATCGCTGCGAGTTTCGCATTGCTGGTGCTCAGCAGATAGGTGCCTTCGATACCCTGCGAGTAAGACAATTTCACTTGCGTACCGGTCTGGCCGACGCTTGCGCTGGCCTTCTGGTACAAGGCTTCGGCCAGATTGCCGCTGCCGTAAGCGGCACCGCCGACCAGGCTCACGCCGTTCGACAGCACCCCCGAACTGACCACGTCCGAGCCATTACCGCTGGTCCATCCGGACAGGAAGCCGGACTGCGCCGCCGTACCGGTTGCCGAAAGCACTTCTGCTTGGGCACCACATGCGCTCCCGACCAGGAAAGCCGCTGCGATGAGGTAACGAGTTGTCATATTGCACTCCTTGCTCAGTTCATAAAGTTATTTTTAATTTAACTGCTGAGCTAATGTAGCACAGGTATAAAAAACACAATTTTCAATTGAACCGCATAAAAAAAGGCGAGGTTCCCAGGGGAAACCTCGCCTTCAGCCAACCGGTAAGAATAAACCGCTAACTCACGGTTAATTCATTTTTTACAACATATTAGTTGCCGGGTTGTTTCAATATGGACAAGTACGGCATCGCGCGCGACGCCATCCGGGTATCCGCCTTCAGCATGCCGGCCTCGTCGGCCAGGATGTGGGCGGCCTCCTGCAGATACACGTCCTTGGCGTTCTTGGCGGCCTTCTCGGCGGCCAGTTCCGCGCTCAGGCTGCGCTCGTCGCCCTGCAGGCCGTCGTCTGCGCTCGCCGCGCCTTTGAGCACGACGTTCGTCTTCTTCGGGCTGGTCGGCGTCGGCACCTTGCCGCGCTGTTCCTTGCTGCCCGGACCGGACACCGGCTCATCCGGATTGTCCTTGCCGGCCAGGCGCGATTCGCGCAGGCGGGCCTTGGCTTCCTGGTTTTCGCGCTCCTTGCGGCGCACGGTCTCGTTCAACGAGATCAGGTTGTCCTTGCGGACCTTCAGCGCTTCGGTGATGTCCTGCTGGATGTCCAGGAAGTCGCGGTCCTTGACGACGCGGACGTCATGCTTCTTCTGCAGCGGGTTGAACAGCTCCTTCAGGTCGCCGGACGGCATATACGTCGCCGGCTTGATCTGCACCCACGGCAGCGCGTTCTCGTAGGACGATTCGCCGAAGTTGTCGTCGTCCGACGTGACCGGGAACCTGATGTCCGGGGTGACGCCGCGCAGCTGCGTAGTGCCGCCGTTGATGCGGAAGAACTGGGCGATCGTCATCTTGAGCTCGCCGTACTTCATCTTGTCGTTCTGCGAGAAGCGGTCGAGGTTGATCAGCGTCTGCACGGTGCCCTTGCCGAAGCTCGGCTCGCCGATGATGAGGCCGCGGCCGTAATCCTGGATCGCGGCGGCGAAGATTTCCGACGCCGATGCCGAACCGCGGTTGATCAGCACGCCCATCGGGCCATCCCAGGCCAGGCCGGCATCCGTGTCGCTCTCGACTTCGACGCGGCCCTCGGCGCTGCGCTGCTGCACGACCGGGCCCTTGTCGATGAACAGGCCCGTCAGTTCGACGGCCTCGATCAGCGAACCGCCGCCGTTGTTGCGCAGGTCGATGAGGACGTTGTCGACCTTCTCCTTCTTCAGTTCGCCCAGGATGCGCTTCACGTCGCGCGTGGCGCTCTTGAAGTCCTTGTCGCCCTTGCGGCGCGCCTCGAAATCCTGGTAGAACGTCGGCAGCTGGATCACGCCGATGCGGCGCTTGACGCCGTTATCCGTGACCTCGATGATCTTCTTCTTGGCCGACTGCTCTTCCATGCTGATCTTCTGGCGCACGAGCGAGATCGTCGTGTGCTTGCCGTCCTGGCCGGCGTCCGCCGGCAGCACGTCCAGGCGGACCGTCGAGTTGCGCTCGCCGCGCACGAGCTGCACGACGTCGTCGATGCGCCAGCCCATCACATCGGTGAACGGTCCGTTGCCCTGCGCGACGCCGACGATGCGGTCGCCCACCTTCAGCTTGCCGGACTTGTCGGCCGGGCCGCCGGGAACGACCTCGCGGATCACCGTGTAGTCCTCGCGCGACTGCAGCACGGCGCCGATGCCGTCCAGCGAGAGGCGCATGGCGATGTCGAAGTTCTCGGCCGAGCGCGGGCCCAGGTAATTCGTGTGCGGCTCGATGGCCATCGCGTACGCGTTCATGAACATCTGGAACACGTCTTCGTTGTTCAGCTTCTTGAGGCGGTTCTGGTAGCCCTCGTAGCGCTTGTCCAGCGTCTCGCGGATCGCCTTCTCTTCCTTGCCGGCCAGCTTCAGGCGCAACCAGTCGTTCTTGACGCGCTTGCGCCACAGGTCCTTCGCCTCGTCCTCGTTCTTCGCCCACGGGGCCTTCTCGCGGTCGATCTGCAGCGATTCGTCCGCGGTGAAGTCGAACTTGCCCTTCAGCAGCTCACGCGCATACGTCATGCGGTCGTAGAAGCGCTGCTGGTAGACGTTGTAGATCTGAAAAGGCACCGTCAGGTCTTCGTTGTTGATCGCGTCATCCAGCTTGGTGCGCACGGGCGCGAAGCTGTCGATGTCGGCCTGGGTGAAGTAGAGTTTTTCGCTGTCGAGCGCCTTGAAGTAGGCGTCGAAGATCTTCGCGGACATCGCGTCGTCCAGCGGCGTCGCCTTGTAGTGGTAGCGCGCGAGGACGCGCGATGCCCACAGGGCGGCCTGCGTCTGGGCGGGCGCCGGCTTGAGCTGGACGATGGGGGCGGTGTCGGTCTTGACCGCGGCGACCTTTTCGGGCTGTGCCGTGACCACATGGGCCGACATGGCAAACGCCAACGCGACCGTCAACAACTGCTTCTTCATTCTTCGGTTCTCCGGACGGGAATATTCAAGCGACTGCTTGGGCGGGAGGGCCGGCAGTCGCGCCGACGCAGCGGCGGATGCGACCCATTCTACAGGATAGCGCGGCGGCGCAGAGCCGGCTTGTACGTGTCTTCAGCCGAGCTTAAGTCTTGCGGCCCGCGCTGTCTCTACGCTTTTACAAATCGAAACAAACTGGTTTGGAACCAGCACCAGGCAAGGCCGCCCAGCGCGATAATCAACAGATAAGGCCAGCTGCGCAGCGACAGTTTCCAGTCCACGGGGGATGGCCAGAACGACAAGAACTGCGGCGCCAGCAGCAGCGTCAGCGCCAGGTCGGCCGGGCCGAAGTGCCATTCGGCGCGCGTACGCCACCACGCCACCGTCAGCGGCACGAGCAGCACGAGGAACGGCGCGAGCGCGGCGGGCGCCGCGTTATACCAGCGCAGGTTGGCAAACGACACCGACCCGAGTTCCCACGTGCGCCCCGCACGGCGCGGGATGATCGTGAAGCCGACGGGCTCCGCACCGAGCAGCAGGCCGACGGAAAAATGTGCGAGCTCGTGGAAGAACGTGCCGACGGCGCTGAACAGGAAGAACACGGGATGCGCCCGGGTCACCATCCAGATCAGGAACGCGAGCGCCAGCGACGGCACGAGATACAGCAGCATGCCGCCGAGATCGCAGACCCAGACCGGAACGTGGGCGGCACAACCAGCCTGCCAGGACATCGCGGGCCTTCGTCAGCCCATGTAAAAACAGCGGGCGCAGGCCTGGCGGTAGCTCTCGTTGCCGCCGATGCTGACCTGCTCGCCTTCACGGATGCGGCGCCCTTCCGCATCGACCCGGATGTTCATCGTCGCCTTCTTGCCGCAGGTGCAGATGTTCTTGATTTCCTCGATGTCGTCGGCCAGCGCCAGCAGGTGCGCCGAGCCGGGGAACGGGTCGCCGCGGAAATCGCTGCGCAGGCCGTAGCAGATGACGGGCACGCCGCGCACCTGCGCCAGCTGGTGCAGCTGCACGACCTGTTCCTTCGTCAGGAACTGCGCTTCGTCGACCAGCACGCAGGACACGGCCGGGGCGTTGTCGAGGAAGTTCGTGGCCTTGTCGAACACCTCCGTCTGGCGCTGCGGGCCCAGGCGCGACGTGATCTGGCCGACGCCGTAGCGGTCGTCGATGGCGGCCGTGTAGAGCTGGACCTTCTGGCCTTGCTCTTCGTAGTTGTGGGCCACCTGGAGCAACGACGTCGACTTGCCCGCGTTCATTGCCGAATACCTGAAATAGAGTTTTGCCACTGCCTGACCTGCCTGGAAAGCCGTTGTTGGATCGGGCGATTATAGCAATCCGGCATGGCGCGGCACCAGGGGCAGCGGCCCGGCCTCACTCGCCCGGATGATATCGACGCTCGAGCTGTTTCTCGATATCTTCCTTGTAATAAAGCACGTCCTTGAATTCGCCCCGGCTGTACATCGCCGCCTGGTCGGCGAAATGGGGAGACGCGGGATCGCCGCTCTCCCCGCCTGCCAGGATGCTTTTCGCGCGTACGCGCGGGCCGAACTCGACGGCCGCCACGAAGCTGTTGCCGCGGTCGCCGTAGATGCGCTTCGTCGTCTGCTTCGCCGTCATGCCGAACGATGCCAGCG
>Ga0187844_10000800_pt1 | contig 24540 bp, 27 predicted proteins | sample SpaLakP09_SKY_50_FD_134517 | JGI IMG/M metagenome (GOLD analysis project Ga0187844, IMG submission 134517) | Oligotrophic lake water microbial communities from Sparkling Lake, Wisconsin, USA - SP09_SKY_50 | ecosystem: Environmental > Aquatic > Freshwater > Lake | place: USA: Sparkling Lake... | reverse complement strand
TTGCAAGACATTGCAATTTTGACAGGTGCTCAAGTAATCAGCGAAGAAGTTGGTTTGAAACTTGAAAACACAGGTCTAGACATGCTTGGTAAAGCCCGCAAAGTTGTTTCTACAAAAGATGAAACAACAATTGTGGAGGGGGCTGGATCTGCTGACCAAATTGCAGGACGAGTCGCTCAAATTCGTGCTGAAATTGAAAACAGCGATTCGGATTATGACCGTGAAAAACTACAAGAACGCTTAGCAAAATTAGCTGGCGGAGTTGCAGTTATCAAGGTTGGCGCAGCTACTGAAGTTGAACTTAAAGAACGCAAGCACCGTATTGAAGATGCTGTGCGAAATGCGAAAGCTGCTGTTGAAGAAGGAATCGTTGCCGGTGGTGGCGTTGCTTTAATTCAAGCAGGCAAAGAAGCATTAAAAGACATCAAACTAGAAGGCGACGAAGCAACTGGAGTAAATATTGTGCGCGTTGCAATTGAAGCTCCGTTGAAACAAATCGCAACTAACGCAGGCTTAGAAGGCGGCGTTGTTGCAGAACGCGTTGCTAACTTAAAAGCAGGCGAAGGTTTGAATGCTGCAACTGGTGAATATGTTGACATGATCAAAGCAGGAATTATTGATCCAGCAAAAGTAACCCGTTCTGCATTACAAAATGCTGCATCAATTGCTGCACTGTTCTTAACAACAGAAGCAGTGATTGCTGATAAGCCAGAAAAGAATCCAGCTCCTGCCATGCCAGATGGTGGCGGAGGAATGGATTTCTAAGAACTATCCTTCCAAAAGGGACTCGCAAGAATTTGCGAGTCCCTTTTTTCATGTTATGAGATATTTGAAGTAAGTCATTGATTTTGGTATCTATTTGATAACAGAACGTCCAAAGCATCTTCAAAGGGGAGAATTGGTGGAACTTAATTTATGGTTTAATTGAGGAAACATCGGGACGAAACTAGGAATTAACCAGTTAGTTAAGTAAAGTTTTATATTAACAAGGAGAAATTTCTATGCCAACAAAATTTGATAAAACACATCCCATGTATGAAAAAATCATGGCTGAACACGATGCCGCAGTAAGTGCTGGATTAACTGAGTACAAAGATCCAAAAACTGGATTTTCGGTTATGACCGAACCGTTTTTAAAAGCCAAAGGATTTTGCTGCAAAAATGATTGCAGACATTGTCCTTATCCTGTTTAAAGTACGGAGATTTCTTCTAGTTTCTTTTTCAGGTCGATATCGGATGGTTCAACCAAAAAAGTTCCATCACTAAACGCAATTACTGGAATTGACTGCTTTCCACAAATTGAGATGGCTTTGTCTTTTCCTGCTTCATCATGTTCAACATCAACATAGGTGTAATTAACGTTATTGGAATCTAGGAACTTCTTTGATCTACGACAATCTCCACACCATTCAGCGCCATACATAGTCACTTTGTTATCTGACATATAAATTCCTTAATTTTAAAGGTGAGTCTTTCTTGATAAGACTGCTGTTTATTAAGTGTAATAGTCATCATGATGGGTGATCCTGGACCATGTCCAGCTTGTGAAAGAAGCGATCTAGAACGCCGCGGTGGCAAAGATATGTGCCCTAAATGTTTTTATATTCAACCCTGCTGCGATGGCGGGTTTTGCGAGTAAGAATTATTTAGAACTAGGAATCAATTTATCAATAATGAAGTAAATCAAGAAAATAATTAATCCAAGAACCAAAACCACTCCTGTACCAATCAATGCCCCAACGTACCCAAGTTCTACTACGTTGACAAAGCCATAAGGGTATTTACCAATTACTGCACCGCGGGCAAATGTATAAAGAATATAAGTAATTGGAATTAAAAGTGAACTAAAGATAATTTTCCAAGAAATCCATTTTCTGGGACCAAAAAATATCCAAACCAATATCGTTACTGGTGGAGTTATGTAGTGAAGTAATAGATCGGTGTAAACATTCCAACTTTGCGGATTAGCATCCTTAGCAAGAATCAAAACATAAACAAGCATTGTTACGGTAATCATCATTAAGCTAGAAAGTCTAAGCACCTTTAATCTGTGCGAAGTCCGATTCATATTTCGATAAATCATTGTTGTAGTAATAGCTACTAAAATATTGCTCCAGATTGTGAAATAACTTAAATTATCAATTACTCGGGGGATAGATCCCGCTAATCCTGCGGCATGACCTCCAAAATAAGAGGGTCCGAATTGAGGAACAACCACAACTCCTGTGGCATCCACAGTCAAAGAGCCAATAACGCCAACCCATGCCAAAATGGCATTCAGACCAAATGCCTGACGGGAGTATTTCATCATGAGAAAGATACTAGCCCTGTTATCGATTTTTTCACTGGTTTTCCTAACAGCTTGCGCATCAGAAACCACAAATAAATCAACTTCGTCATCCTCTGTCACTGAAAGTCCCTCAGCAGCAATTGATGAAACAGTAAATCCTATTTCATTAACTGCGTTAAGCCAAAAAGAATTTGTAGGAAAAGATTTAAAGCTTGAAAAAGTTTTGGGAGAAAACAGTAAATTTACTCGCTACTTTGTTAAATATAAATCTGGTGAATTCACAATTTCGGGAATCATGAACGTTCCAAAAGGTGAAGGTCCATTTCCGACTTTAGTTTTGGCTCACGGCTACATTGATCCCGCAATTTACACAACGGGCAGAGGTCTTGCTAGAGAACAAAAATATTTAGCAGAACGAGGTTATGTAGTTCTACATACCGATTACAGAAATCATGCGGAATCAGATGACGATCCTAATAATGATTTTAATTTAAGATTGGGTTACACAGAAGATGTCGTTAATGCAGCACTTGCTTTAAAGAATTCAGAATTCACATTTGTTGATAAAGAAAGAATTGGTTTACTAGGTAGATCAATGGGCGGCGGTGTTGCGTTTAACTCAATGGTTGTAAAACCAGGAGTATTTGACGCTTATGTTGCATTTGCTCCGGTGAGTGCAAACGTTGTAGATAATTACAATCGATGGACGAGAATGAATTTTGACATTGTTGAAGAAATTGATAAAAGATTTGGCTTACCAGAAGATAATCCAGAATTTTGGCAAGGAATTTCAGCAATAAATTATTTTGACAAAGCAACAGAGCCATTATTAATTCTTCACGGCACAGCAGATGATACTTGTGACATCGCATGGTCTGAGGCTGCAACAAAAGCTCTACAAGACGCGGGCAAGCAAGTTGAGTTTATTCAATATGAAGGAGAAGGACATGCATTTAGTCCAAGGTGGGAAGATTCAATGAAAGAAACAATCAGATTCTTTGAAGCTAATTTAAAGTCTTAAGCCTTACTTCTTCCCAAGGCAAGGGCAACTACGTAAAGTGTTGAGAATAGAAAACCGATTATGGCGTAAATGATTCTTCCTATATTTGCATCCCCTGGAGCAAGCAAAGTGACAATTCCTAAACCTAGTGAGACTAAAAACATTAAAACTGCGTAGCTTTTTACAACTGAATCTGAAGCAACTGATCTAACAACAATCATTAAGTAACCTAGAGGAATCAAAACAATTCCAGTCATTCTTAAAGTCCAAAAGGCGTCTTCTCCAACAATCCCGATGAATTCACCAAACAAATCAGGTCGAGCAATTAATGCAATCGCTGAAGCAATAAACACTGAACCACCGGCAAGCATTACTTGCCTAATTGTTGATTGACCCGAATTATTCATAACAATATTTTAGTGCACTAAGTGCTATTTGCGTGCAGTTTCCGCAAAAATAACACCGATTAGCACAAGTAATCCTCCCAATATTTGCATTCCAATAAAGGTTTCACCTAGTAGAAACAGTGCGACCACAGAAGCACCAACGGGTTCAAGTAAACCAAAGATGGCAGCTTTCTTTGAATCTAAATATTTAAATGCGATGAAATATAACCAAAATGGTGCAACTGTTCCAAAAATAATTATGTAAATAACTAGTAGTCCTAATGAAACGCTTCCGAGATCATGCGGCAAAGCAACTTGATCACTTAATGTTTCCCAGGGAAGTGTCCACCAAGGTTGCACAACCATCCAGAAAATTGCACCCACGCCCATTGAAAGAGTGGTCAATGAAATCGGATCTCTTTTTGAAGCAAGTGGTTCTCCACCAATAAAATAAATTGCTAATGCAATTGCAGCACCAAATGCACAAAGAACTCCAAATGGATCAAGCCTTGAACCTGTCCAAATTTGAGTGATTAAAGATAAACCAATTAATGCTAATAGAAGTGAAAACCAAACACGAGCACTTACTTCTTTCTTCATAACAAATCGAACATAAAGTGCAACAAGAATTGGTGCCGTGTATTCAATAATTAAAGCAACGCCAACTTCAATTCTTCTAATTGCTACAAAGTATAAAAATTGAGTCATAGCTACACCAAAAAATCCATAACCAATAAGTGGCAGTATTTCCTTTTTGGTCACCTTAAGTTTCTTCCTTGCAAATAAAAGAGAATAAATTAAGAGAAAAAAGAAAGCGCCTTCTATACGAAAAGCAGAAAGCTGAGCCGATTGCAAACCATTAATTAATGCCAGTTTTGCTACTGGCCCATTGACGGCAAAGAAAAACAAACCCAAGGTCATGTAGCTATAGCCGACTACAGCTCTAGATTTCAGGGCCATTTACCTGAATCCTCAACTTTCACACTAGTAGCTAACTTTTAGGTTGTTCACCAACTGTTAACCCAAAGTTAGGCCGCTTGTCTATTTCTTGACTCGTCAACTTCCAAGTCATGCCCCAGCATATGACAGTGACCTCATCAACCTTGGAAACCAAGAGCTCCTACCCAGAGCCACGCTATTTTGGTCGGGAAAAAAGCCGTACTACCTCAGACAAAATTTTTTCTGGGACAGTAATTGTTTCTGCCTTATCCTCACTATTTGTCTTGACAGGAATTTTGGTTTATTTAAGCACAAACTCGTTACCAATCATTATTGATCAAGGAATTTCGTTCATCACGGGCTCTAATTGGTCAAATATCGAAGGTGAAGAATCGTTTCAAATATTTCCGATGCTTTATGGAACACTTTTTAACGCAATTATTGCTTTAGTAATTGCAGTACCAATTTCTGTGTTTTTAGCATTATTTATCGTTTTCTTAGCGCCAAAAGTTATATCAAGAGTGTTAGTCATCGTGATCGATGTTTTGGCAGCGATTCCCAGCGGAATTATTGGTTTATGGGGATTCTTAGTTTTCACCCCCGTTGCTGCCAATTGGGGAGAATTATTGAATAAGTATTTAGGATTCATTCCAGTATTTGCAAATGATCAAGGCCAATATGCCAGATCACCTTTCATTGCAGGTTGGATTTTGGCAATTATGATCATTCCAATCATCACCGTTGTTTCGCGAGAAGTTTTAGCTCAAACTCCACAAGAATTAATTGATGCATCCCGTGGTTTAGGTGGATCACTTTCTGGTGCGATTCGAATGGTTGCCCTTCCTTATGCTCGTGGCGGAATTATTGGTGGCGTGATGCTTGGTTTGGGTAGAGCATTAGGTGAAACAATTGCAGTATTTTTCGTATTGAATTTAATTTTTGATGTTAACTTTTACCAAATACTAATTCCTGAAGGTGGAAATATTGCTTCCATGATTGTGGCAAAATTTGGTGAAGCTACTCCAAATGAAATTAATGCACTACTTGGTGCTGGCTTAGTGCTTTTCGTTATGACGTTAATTGTCAATTTAATTGCTAACGCCATTGTTAAAAGAAGCACCAGAGAGAGACTTTCATGAGTACCACATTAGAAAGAGAAACTTCACAAATTCAGCCTGAAAGACCATGGGCAAAGCAAAATAAATCAACATTAGTTGCCAATTTAATTGCCGTAATAATTCCGACAACTTTGTTAGCAATTCTATTTTTTGTGACTGAAATCCCTGGGCCGGTGTTAGTGGTTGCATTCTTTTTCCCGGTGCAACTACTAACAGCCGGTGTTACAACTTTTTTTGATCGCGGCAAACGTGGAATTGGTGACGCTGTTTTATCAGTTGCTTGCGTTACATCTTTCGGTTTAGTTTTGGCATTACTCGGCTCTGTTGTTTTCTCGGTAATTGCTCGAGGCCTTAATACTTTAAGTTTTTCTTTCGTTTCACAAAATAATATTTACATCAGTCCAACCACTGAAATAAGTTACGGTGGAGTAGGACATGCAATTCTTGGTACATTCTTAGTGGTATTTATCGCATTAATCATCGCTGTACCACTTGGTATCGCAAGCGCTATTTATATAACTGACATTCGCGGTCGTGCAGCTGGTTTTGTTCGCTTCATGGTCCAAGCAATGAGTGGTGTGCCATCCATTGTGGCCGGATTATTTATTTTCGCTGCAGTTATATTGACAGACGTGGTTGGCTTTTCTGCCATCGCTGGTGGATTAGCTTACGCAATTTTGATGTTGCCAACTGTAGCAAGAACTGCTGAAGAAGTTTTGAAATTAGTACCGAAAGACGTAAGAGACGCTGCAGTTGCATTGGGATCAAGTAGAGCTCGAGTGACTTTGCTGATAGTTATTCCAACTGCTAAAACAGGTTTAATAACTGCAGTGGTGTTGGGTATTGCACGTGTAGTTGGAGAAACGGCTCCATTGCTCCTGACGACTTCAAATGCCAATAACACAAACTTAAACCCATTTACCAACCCAGTGGCCACAATTCCTGTTTATATTTTCCAATTTTTGGGCACAGGTTATGAAACTTCGATAAACAGGGCTTGGGGAGCAGCTTTGGTGCTGTTGCTAATTGTTTCAATACTTTTTGCACTAACTCGTCTAATTTCTAGGAAGAAAAGGGAGAAGCAATAACCATGGAAACCACCAAAACTAACCAGGCGTCTAATGTGGACGCAGAGATGTCAGGAGTCAGAGTGCCAAACACTGTCAGAGATAACCATCCAAGTAACCCACATAATTCAACCGTGTTACTTGAAACAAAAGATGTGCACATCTGGTTTGGTAAGAGATTAATTCTTGAGAAAGTAAATCTTGCTTTTCCTGAAAACTCCGTTACTGCACTAATTGGACCTTCAGGTTGCGGTAAATCAACTTACTTAAGAATTTTAAACAGAATGCACGAATTTATTCCAGGAGCAGCACTAGCTGGACAAGTGCTCTATAACGGTCGAGATATGTACGATGCCAAAGTAGATCCAGTTGACATCAGAGTAAATATTGGAATGGTTTTTCAAAGACCAAATCCATTTCCATCAATGAGTATTAAAGAAAACGTTCTATCAGGACTGCACTTAGCGCAATTAGAAATTAAGAACCCAGAACAAATTGTGCAAAGTTGTTTAGAAAGAGCATCTTTATGGACAGAAGTTAAAGATCGTTTAAATGCTTCTGCATCTTCTCTTTCAGGTGGACAACAACAACGCCTTTGTATTGCAAGAGCGTTAGCAGTTAATCCAAAAATATTATTAATGGATGAACCATGTTCTGCACTTGATCCAGGTTCAACCAGAAGAATTGAAGGAACTATCAGAGAATTAGCTTCTGATATGACCGTGGTAATTGTTACGCATAATATGGCGCAAGCTCAACGAGTTTCTGACTACACCGCTTTTTTCTTAGCCGAAGAAGGTTCACCTGCTCAAGTAGTAGAAAGTGGTTTAACTGATGAAATATTTAGTAAACCAAAGGATCCTCGTACCAACGACTACGTAAACGGACTCTTCGGATAATCCTGTTTCAGGAGTGAATATAGTTTGCCTATTGTTCATCTGGCATTCTTTATAGGTTCGTCTGGATTCATTTCTGTATTAACACTGTCTCCATACATTTATCGTGGGTGAAGATCCTCTTTACCTCTAAGGAGAAACAATAATAATGAGACGCGTATCTCGTGCTTTCGTAGCGAGTGCTGTTGCAGCGGGTCTGCTAATCGCAGGTGCAAGTGCAGCAAGTGCAGCAAGTATTTCAGGTGGTGGAGCTTCCTTCCAAGCGACTTTCCAAGCAACCTGTTCTGCTGCTTACACAACACACACAGTTACTTACGTATCAAGCTCATCTGGAACCGGAAAAACTCAATTTGCTTCAGGCAACTTTGATTTTGCAGGATCAGATGCTCCATACAGTTCTTCTGAATACAAAGGTCGTGCAGGCGGTTACAATTTCGTACCCGTAACAGCTGGTCCGATTGCTTTAGCATTCAACGTTCCAGGAGTAACTTCCCTAAAGTTAAATACAAACACTGCTAGCAAAATTCTTCGTGGAGAAATTTCTACTTGGAACGATGCAGCAATTAAGAAATTAAACCCAGGAGTGAAACTTCCAAGCAACAACATCGTTGTTGTTTATCGTGCAGCTTCTTCAGGTACAACTGAAAACCTTGCTAACTACATGCGTGCAAACGGTGAAGATGCAGGCGGTTACTGGGTAACAAACAGTACCTTCACCAAAGCAAACGGTAAAGGTGCTCCAGCAGGTTCACTTGGTTTTGCAACTAACCAACAAGTTGTTGCAGCAGTTAAAGACACCAAGTACACATTCGGTTACGCAGACTTAGCAGACTTGAAAGCTCAAGGTGTTAAGAACTTCGTTTCACTGAAGAACCCAGCAGGTGAATATGTTGTTCCATCAGCAGCTTCAGCTGGCAAGTTCGTTGCTAAGCAAACTAACCTTGCAACAGATTCAGGCCTAGTTGGCTTAGAGTTTGCAAAGAAGATCAAAGGTGCATACAACTTGGTTGCTGTTACCTACTTGATCGGCGACAACGGTGCAACTACTGAGAAGGCAAGAGCCGTAGAAGACTACGCAAACTTCTTGCTTGACTCATGTGGTCCAAAAGAAGCAGCAAAAGCAGGCTATGTACCACTGGGTGGAAAAATCCTCGCAATGGCAAAAGCCCAAGCAGCAAAAATCTCTAACTAATTAGGGATTAAAACTAGATCGTGGGCGGGTGCAGCAACAGCGCACCCGCCCACCCTTATTTGTTTTTAGGTGGGAACACAAAATCATGAGAAACAAAAAAATAATTGCGTTGTCTGCTCCACTGGTTTTTGTTTTTGTTTCTGCCTGTACACCACCAATGCCACCTGATGTGTTGGCAGCAATCGCTGAACAAGAAGTGACCTGTATTCCAGGAGAAGTAAAAGTTGCCGTAGATGCCGAAACCTCACCATTAATTCAATCCGCTGTTGATTTATACATAACCTCATGTGAAAGTTCCACAGTCACGTTAGTTCAAGATAGTGCTGATGCAGATATTGTAATTTTTGATAATTCAGCTGCACGACTTCCAATTTGCTCAACCAGTGTTGCAGTAGTTCCTTTAGTAGTGGAAGGTGCAGGAATTGCCCTAAATTATAGTGGTGCAACCAGTTTGATTTTTGATGCAGAAGTATTAAGTAAAATTTATTCAGGTCAAATCACCGATTGGGCAGATCCTGCCATTGCAGCGCTAAATCCTGAATCAGAATTAATTTCTCTTCCTATAGTTTTAATGGGTCCAAAGGTGGCAAACAGTTCCATTCTTTCTTTTGAACAATGGATGAAAAACCTTGGGGCCAGCAATTTTCAAGCAAAAGTAAATCAACCTGCCGAATCTCTCGAACAATTATTAGAATCTTTTACAACTACTGATGGAGCTTTGGGAATTTTCCCAGCCGAATTTATTAGCGAGAATGCATTCACTGTTGGTTCAGTTGCAGTCCCTGAAGGAAGTGCTGTTTTTGACATCGAAACAATGTCTTCAGCAGGTACGCAAGTAAAGAGTGAACTAAATGGGGACGTTTTGACTGCAACACTTGATCCAAGCATCGCAGTTGCTTCAGCAGAAGGAACGGACTCAGTTAATATTCCATGGCAAGCAGTCAGTTGGCTAAACTTAGCAATTTGCAAAACTGATGACGTCAACATTGGAGCAAGAGCATTTGCTCGATTCATGCTTCGACAAGATGCTCAAGGACAATCTTCAGTCCTTGGATATGTTCCGCTCCAAGAAAGTTTGAGATTAAAAGCTGCAGAAATTGTTGGCAAGACTTTGCCAACCCCTACAGGTCTTGCTACACCTGCAGAATAAAACTAGAACTCGTTTTCTACTTCAATTCTTTCAATAGCAACCACATTTTCTAAATCATTTTTATCACGATGAATCACTAACAAAGTTCCTGGCTGTAGGGCGGCATCAATAGATCCTGCATGCAATGCGTGGGTTAACTCGTTTGCTAAATGAGGAAGTGTTGGTCTATGGGCACAAATCAATAAAGGTTCAGGATGTTTAGCGTGCTCGAAGACCAAATTAAGTGCTGGCCAATTATTGGTACTCCACCCAATTTCACTCAATATTTGATGAGCTTCAACAGGTTTTTCAATTGTGGCCGCATATGGGGTGACGGTTGAAAGACACCTGGTGGAATCCGAAGAAATAAGTTTTTTGATACCAAAAGCTTTCAAAGTGTCGGAAATTAGGATGCTTTGAGCAATCCCAGTTTCGTTTAACGGCCTGAAATTATCAGAGGGCGGATTGCCGTTGTATCTATCAGACCATTCTGATCTTTTTTCAGATTCAGCATGTCTCATTAGCACAATTGGCGAAGTATCACTTGCTGTTACTGCTTGATTTACTAATTGTTTGTCTTCTTCGTAGGTAAGAATTTGGATGGCATCCTTAGGGCTTAACCAAAGTAATTCATCTGCTTCATCGTTGGGAATGAATTTACTTTCTCCCACCAAGCGGGCACGCCAATAATAAACAGTTTTAGGAAGATCATCAAAAATGTAGTTATGTTCTGGCAGTGGTTGTTGGAGCACAACATTTAAACCCGTTTCTTCCAGGATTTCTCTGAGGGCTGCAGCTGCATTAGTTTCAGGAAAATCTATTTTTCCTTTAGGAAAAGACCAGTCATTTCGATGAGGTCTGTGAATAACAGCAACTTTTTGGTGTCTTTTTTCACCAATCACAATTACTGCACCAGCAGAAAATACGGTGGTGCTAGACATTTTTCTTATTGCCACTATTTAATTCCTCTTAAGTGCTTTCTTTTAATAAGACTTTCTTGTAAGTCTTGTAAAGGCTGGCCGGTTGCATCTTGATGATATCTAGTCCAAGTGGCATCAGCGTTTAATTGCCAGCGTGCAAACTCTCTTGAAGTTGCCTTATCTAGCACGTCACTGGCGTACTTAATATGTATTGGTGAATCTAGGGGAACTAAAACTTCAACTCTTCGATCTAGGTTTCGATTCATTAAATCAGCACTACCGATAAGAACAGTTTTATTTTCACCCACCCCAAATTCATATATCCTGGAATGTTCTAAGAATCTTCCTAAAATACTGGTTACGCGAATATTTTCACTAACGCTAGGAACTCCTGGCTTCAGCGCACACATACCTCTAACGACTAATTCAATTTTCACCCCGGCACTTGATGCTTTATAAAGAGCATCAATTATCGGCTCGTCGATAATTGAGTTACATTTCAAGCGAATACTTGCTAATTGACCCTTTTTAGCGTTTTCAGTTTCTTTCTCAATTTTTTCCAGGATGCCAGATCTTACGGTGTAGGGAGAGACTAACAATTTGTTGTAATTATCATTCACGCTGTAACCAGAAAGTAGATTAAATAAATAAGCCACATCTTCAGTAATTAAGGGATCATCGGTTAATAAGCCTAGATCTTCATAGCCGCGAGCTGTTTTAGGATTGTAATTTCCAGTGCCAATATGACAATATCTTTTGATTCTGTCTGCTTCTTGTCTAATAACCATGGAAAGTTTGGCATGCGTTTTCAATCCCACGACACCGTAAACCACATGCACCCCTGCTTGTTCTAATTTTCTAGCCCAAGAGATATTGGCTTCTTCATCAAATCGAGCTTTGATTTCAACAATGGCTAGGACTTGCTTACCGTTGTTAGCGGCTTCAATTAGAGCTGAGACGATAGGCGAGTCACCTGAAGTTCTATAAAGAGTTTGTTTGATTGCCAAAACCTTAGGATCTTGACTGGCTTGCTCCAAGAAACCCTGCACACTGGTGGCAAAAGAATCGTAAGGATGGTGCAACAACACATCTGCAGTTTTAATTGCTTCTAAAATATCTGGGGCACTACTTGATTCAACTTCTGCTAGTTGAGGGTTTGTACGAGGAACAAATCTTAAGAACTTGAGATCATCGCGATCTAAGTTGCAAATGTCGTTAAGGCCTCGAAGATCTAATGGATTAGGTAGTCGAAATACTTCGTTTTCACTTGTTTCCAATTCTTCAATAAGCATTTTTAGAATATCTTCATCGATATTCTCTTCTACTTCAAGTCTGACAGCAGAACCAAATTTTCTTTTAGATAATTCTCTTTCTAATGCATCTAACAAGTTTTCGGTATCATCTTCTTCAACTTCCACATCTTCATTTCTGGTTACTCGAAATGTATGGTATTTAAGAATTTCCATTCCCGGGAAAAGTGAACTCAAGTGTGACGCAATTATATCTTCTAGTGGTACAAATCTTTGGCCAGAAGAATTGATTAGCCGAGGAAAAGTAGGGGGAATTTTTACGCGAGCAAACAATTCTGTTTTATTTATCGGATTTCTAATACTTATAGCAAGATTTAGAGATAACCCAGAAATATAAGGAAAAGGATGAGCAGGATCAACAGCTAGGGGAGTTAGTACTGGAAATATTTTGTCTTTGAAAAGTTTTGATAATGAATCCCTTTCGGATTCATTTAATTCAGCCCATCTAACAATTTGAATGTCTTGGGATTCAAGTTTGGGACGAACAGAATGTTGAAACACAGCAGCATGTCTTTTTTGAAGATTTTGACTTTCATTTAATACTGCAGAAAGAATTTCCCTTGGCAACATTCCAGAATGGGAACGAACTGCAATTCCGGCATCAATTCTTCTTTTAAATCCAGCAATACGCACTCTAAAAAACTCATCCAAGTTTCCGGCAAATATTGCTAAAAATCTTGCACGCTCCAGAATAGGAAGTTGCTCATCTTCAGCTAATTCTAAAACTCTTTTATTAAAAGCCAACCAAGATAATTCACGTTCAATAAACCTATTTGTAGTTAGTTCTGTGGATTGAACTTGTGTTGACATACCAAACATTTTCTCAGTCCTAAGTTAACGAACGGTAAAGTCTATCTAAACCCCAGAAACCAAATCCTAGTTCTTGGTAAAGATTGATTGCTTTCTGGTTATTTGAATCAACGTAAAGCATTGCCGAATCCAAACCTTTTCGTCTCAAATGGTTTAAACCCCACAAAGTCAATGCTTTCCCCAAGCCTTTGCCTTGTTCTAATGGATGAACTCCTAAAACATATATTTCACCTAAAGGTTCATGCCCATGGTCTAAATGTTTATGTCCATCATCAACTTCATGTTTGTGATCGTAGCCATGAACTTTAGTCCAACAAAAACCAACTAACTCATTTCCTTCATTTTCAACTAACATAAAATCACTTGGTGAAAACCAGTTTTCATTCATGCGAAGTTTTACATCTTGAGGGGTCCAGGAGGATTGATCCGGTAATTCACTGAAGCTTTCTTTATTTATTTTGAGAAAAACTGAAACATCTTTTTCGGGATCGAACTCTCTCAAGTGATATTTTTCAGGCAATTTAAATGAATCAATTGGTGAAAATAAAGATCTTCGCATTTGCATAACATTTCTTACCGGGATAAACCCAAGTTTTTCCGTAAACTTCTTGGCCATTTCGGTATCACCGTGAGACCAAAGCCTGAGTGGTTGATTGTTAACAGCAGTTTTCATGTGGTTAATTATCTGTGTGGCAATTCCTTTTAACCTAAAATCTGGTGCAACCACTAGTTCACCACTTGGACCCGCAACTAAATCAGTCGTGTCTAAATGTCCATAACCTACTAATTTGTTTTGTTCCGTGGTCGCCAAAAGATGGACTACTGGACTATCTCCACCACTTCTGAGATGAAGTTCAACATGTTCCGAGAAAGGTCTAGCCCCATCTATATCTGTGGCTTGGAAAACAATTTTAAGTATGTCTGTAACTTGCGTATTAGTTAACTCTTTAACTTCCGATATTTTAAACATCGAAAATTACCTGGTTATCCGGTTTTTAACTTCCCCATGGAGATCGGATGATTGTGTTACTTCATCTACTTCTCTTTCTGGAACAAACTTGTAACCAACATTTCTTAAGGTGCCAATGAAAGCTTCATATTCTGGACCTAACTTTGAACGCAAGCGTCTTACGTGGACATCAACTGTTCTGGTACCACCGAAATAGTCAAATCCCCAAACTTCTTGTAACAGTTGTTGTCTACTAAAAACACGTCCAGGATGTTGAGCTAAGAACTTTAGTAATTCAAATTCTTTGAAAGTCAAATCAATCAACTGTCCTTTAATTTTTACCGAATACGCTGATTCATCTATCACTAAATCACCACGTTCAATTTCAGGATTTATTTGTACATCTGAAGAGTTTAATCTGGCAATCACTAAACGAATACGTGCATCAACTTCTGCAGGACTTGAGTTTTCTAAAATGATTTCATCTAATCCCCAATCAGGGGTGATAGCAATTAGACCACCTTCACTGGTGATGGCAATTAGTGGTGCAGTGATTCCGGTAGTTCTAATTAAACGACACAGACTTTTAGCACCTGGTAAGTCTTTTCTGGCATCAATTAATACAGCTTCACAAATTGGTGCATTAATTAAAGCTGATGGCTCAGCAGGCATGATTTTAATTTGGTGGCTAAGTAAGGAAAGTGCTGGCAAGATCTCAGCAGAATTTCCCCGAGCATTAGTGACCAGAATTAAATTAGTCAATTTGCTCTCCTAGTCCAGATATGTATAAATTTTACCTTTCCTCAAATATTTGTGTTGCGTGAACCAGTGTTTTAGGCGCATCTGGTGCAAATTGTTGTCAGGATAGACTTTTATTAATGTCAAAATTATCTTCAGAATTACCACCAGAGATTGTTCGCATCTCATGGCTTTTGGGCCATTGGGAAGGTGTTGGACAAGGGCAGTATCCAAATTCTCAGAGCTTTACATTTGTGCAGCAAATTAGTTTTGAAAACGATGGAAGATCATTTATTAATTATGAAAGTAAGTCTTGGGAATTAACTGATGACGGCTTTGCCGGAAAACCAATGCATTCTGAAAAAGGTTTTTGGCGACCAGGAGAAGGCGCAACAGTTGAAGCCACAATTTCACACGTCACCGGAATTTCAGAAATTTGGACTGGAATCAATGAAGTCTTAACTATTGAGGAAGCAAAAATAACTTCAGCTCGAGCCAGGCTTGCCACCAAATGGGTGGGACGTGTTCCCAGTGCCAAAGCGGTGGATGCAGGTGATCGTTTGTATGGCTTAATGAATGGTGAATTAATGTGGACCTACGACATGGCAGCAGTAGGTCAAGTGATGCAAAATCATTTATGGGCCAGACTGAAACCATTAAGTGCTGAAGAAATTGCTGAAACAAAAAAAATTGGTAAACCAATTAAAAAGCACACGATACCAAATATTCCGGGGGTTAAAAAGTGAGTGATTTCTTAGAAGCCTGGGATAGAAGATTACGCACAGCTGGTTTTCGAATCACTCCACAAAGACAATTAGTTTTAGAAGCAGTTACACACTTACGTCATGCCACACCTGAAGAAATTTTAGGAGAAGTTCAAGCAACAGCAAGTGGGGTTAATCTTTCAACTGTTTACCGAACTTTAGAAGTTTTAGAACAAGTTGGTTTAGTAACTCACGCCCATATTGGTCACGGTGCACCTACCTACCATGTTGTTGATGACACCCCTCATATCCATTTAGTTTGTTCTAGATGTCGCAAAGTGGAATCAATCGATGGAGATACTTTTGCTAAGTTTGCCAACAACTTAGAAAGCGATAATGGTTTTGTGGTAAATATTTCTCACGTAGCACTTCACGGACTTTGTAAAAAGTGTGCTAATGAGGGAAATGTAGTAACAGATCATGACCATTAATTCATTAACTTTAAATCTAGCTGGTCAAGTTAGACCCCCCGAATCATTTGTTGATCAAGATGTGGCTTGGCATTATGGAGATCCTTTAAGAGAACAAAAAAACCTTGTACAAGCCCTGGGCGCAGTAGATATCTCTAATCGCGGTGTTATAAAAATTACAGGCAATGATAAGAAAACTTTTTTGCACGCTTTAACATCTCAACATATAGAAAGAATGAATCCCCAAGATTCTTGTGTAACATTATTATTAACACCTAATGGTCACATTGAACACGAATTACACGTTATAAATGCCGAAAAAGAAATATATTTAATAGTAGAAAAATCTTCACTAGTTCCTGTTTTAGAATTCTTCAAAAAAATGGTTTTTATGTCACAAGTAGAAATAGTTGATGAAACCAATAATTTAGCAACAGTTTTTGAACCAGTAAGACAACTTCATGAACTATTCCCAACTTGGCTCACCCCCCTTAATTACACCGGTGTAGCAATAAGTGATGCGGGACAAAGTGCCGGAGGAGATCCTAATAAATATGTTCCCCAAAGACCAGGAATCTTTCAAGGAAGAGAAATATTAATACCTCGAAATGAATTAGAAAACTATTTAAAATCAAAAGCACCATTAGCTGGAACTTGGGCATTGGAAGCTATACGAATTGCCGCAGGGGTGGTCAGAGTAATTGTTGATGCTGATCACAAAACAATTCCGCACGAAATTGGGTTGATTGGAAATGCTGTTCATTTAGAAAAAGGTTGTTACCGCGGGCAAGAAACAGTGGCCCGAGTACATAATTTGGGAAGACCACCCAGAAAACTTGTGCTAATTCATCTTGATGGAAGTCCTAATCGATTACCTAAACCCAAAAGTGCCATCATTGTTGATGGAAACGAAGTAGGAATAATTGGTTCCAGTGCTCAACATTACGAATTGGGTCCAATTGCCTTAGGGATAGTAAAAGCTAAAACTGAAGTCTTATTAAATGTGGCAGTTGATGACCTACCAGGAACCATTGAAGAAATAGTTGTAGCTCAATGACCACCCCGCCGGTATTAGTTGAAATGGTGAGAGCCGGATTAGTTGAATCTGTACACCGCGGTCACGCAGTTATCTTAGATTCTAATGGTCAGGTGGAAGTTGCTTTAGGAAATCCTGAGTTACCGATTTTTCCACGCAGTGCCATAAAACTTGCCCAAGCAACGGGAATGCTTCGAAGCGGTGCCAAGTTAAAGGAAGAAAAATTAGCTATTTCATGTGCTTCTCATAGCGGGGAAGATTTACACAGAGAACTAGTTAAAAGCATGTTGCAAGATGTTGGTTTAGCTGTTGATGCTCTGCAATGTCCTGCAGATTTACCTTTAGATTCAAATACTCAAATCGAATATTTGAGTAGAGGTTTGAAACCAGAACGAATCACAATGAACTGCTCAGGTAAACATGCAGGAATGTTAACTGCTTGCGTGGAAAACGGTTGGCCCACAGATAGTTATTTGGACAATGATCATCCTTTGCAAAAAACAATATTTGAAACTATTGAAGAATTAGGAAACGAAAAAATTCACACCTCCACCCAAGACGGTTGCGGGGCACCACTGCATGCAGTTTCTTTGATTGCTTTAGCTCGCATTGCTCAAAGTTCTGTCTTGGCAAATCCAACACTTGAGCACAGAAAAGTGGTGGACGCAGCTAGAAAATTTCCAATTTTTAATTCAGGAAACAAAAGAGATGTTGCCCAGTTCATGGAAACTGTGCCTGGATTCTTTAACAAAGAAGGAGCTGAAGGAGTTCACGTGGGAGCACTTTCAGATGGTAGATCATTTGCTGTGAAATTTACAGATGGCTCAATGAGGCCTAGGGCAACCTTTGTTGTTGCGGTATTGAAATATTGGGGGCTGGATCAAATTATTTTAGAAAAGTTAAGTAATTTGGATAAAACACCAGTGCTTGGTGGGGGCAAACCCGTAGGCTCAATGCAAGCACTTCCAATTGAAAGGTAATTAAATGCCGTTAAGTATGTACACACTAAATGTGGTTTTAGGTTACATTTTTGTTGCTTTAAAGATTTGGGCTTTTGTTGATGCCATCACACAGAAAAAAGAAGTCTTTGCGGCTGTGGGTCGTCAGTCAAAATTATTCTGGTCTGCTCTACTCGGAATTTCTGTGCTCTCTCAATTTATTTCTGTATGGACACAAGGTTCAAATTATGGAATCTTGCAATTAGTGGGACTTATATTGGCAATCGTTTATCTTGTTGATCAACGAGTCAAAATGAATGAGATTAGAGGAAAGTAATTATTTTTTACCCTGATTTGCAACAGCAGCAATAGCTGCTGTTGCAGCTTCAGGATCTAAGTATTCGCCACCATTTATTAGTGGTTTAAAACTTTCATCCAAACGATATAACAGTGGGATTCCTGTTGGTAAATTTAGTTTGGCAATATCTTCATCACTAATGTGTTCTAGGTGCTTGATTAGTGCCCGTAATGAATTGCCGTGAGCAACAACCAAAACCGTTTTGCCTGCTACTAATTCTGGAATTATTGATTCTTTCCAATAAGGAATTACTCTGTTGACAACATCTTTTAAACATTCAGTTAATGGGATTTCTGCAGGATTTAAATCAGCGTATTTTGGATCTTTGTTTTGGGCATATTTATCATTGGGATCAATTGGTGGTGGTGGAACATCAAAAGATCTACGCCACAACATGAATTGTTCTTCACCATATTTTTCAAGAGTGTCTTTTTTGTTTAAGCCCTGTAAAGCTCCGTAGTGGCGTTCATTTAATCGCCACGTGCGCTTTGTGGAAATATCTTTGATTCCAGCAGACTCCAGTGCTAATTGAGAAGTTCTGATTGCTCTATTCAACAGGGAGGTATGAAGTGAGTCAGGGAGCAAATTTTTTTCTTTTATTAACACCCCACCTTGCACGGCTTCTTTGATTCCTTTTTCAGATAGATCAACATCTACCCATCCTGTAAATAAATTGAGGGCGTTCCATTCACTTTCCCCGTGTCGTAACAAAATTAATTTGTATTCTTTACTCACCTAAATTGCCCTCAAATTTCTGACTTGAGTTGGCTTTGTGACAAGTGCCTTTTCGTAAGCTGTAACTAGTCCTTGAACTGTTTTGTCCCAACTAAATTTCAAAGCATGTTCTCTTGCCCCAAGTTTAAGTCTGACTAATTCGTTTTCATTTAAAACTATTTGAGCAATTGCTTGTGCCCAAGTTCTTGGGTCGTGGCCATTTATTAGTAGTCCACTTTTATTATCTGAGACAGTTGTTTTTAAGCCACCAACATTAGTTGCTAAAACTGGTGTGCCACATGCTTGTGCTTCCACGGCGACTAAACCAAAAGATTCAGAATAAGAAGGAACGGCAACAAGTGTTGAAGCCTTGTAAACAGTTGCTAATTTTTCTCTGGAGGAGGGAGGTAAAAAGATAACTAGATCTAGTAATTGCAGTTCTTTAACTAAAGAAAGTAGTGAATCTGGTTTGTCCAAACCTGTTCCTGAAAGCCCACCACAAATTATTATTCTTACTCTATTTCTTAGTTGCGGATTTTCGAGAGTGAATTGATGCGCCGCTTTGATTAAAATATCTGGGGCTTTTAATGGTTGGACTCTGCCTACAAAAGTTAAAACGATTGCATCATTGGGTATTCCTAATTCTTTTCTGGCCACATTCTGATCTCCTGGAGTAAAGAGTTCTAAGTCAACTCCCGGATTGACAACATTGACATGATTCTTATCAGCTGAATATAAGTTTATTAAATCTTGAGCTTCTGCTTCGGTGTTGGCAATTAATTGTGTTGAGGCATCAATTACTTGTTGTTCCCCAATTTCTCTTTCATTTGGTTCTGGGGTGTCCCCAACTGCCAGCGTTGTATTTTTTACCTTTGCCATGGTGTGCATGGAATGAACTAGGGGTACGTTCCATCTTTCCGATGCCACCCAACCTACTTGTCCGCTCAACCAATAATGGGAATGAATTAATTGGTAATGACCTTCTTTTTGTGTTGCCTCTTCTCTCAAAACTCCGGCAGAGAGTGCACAAAGTTGAGAAGGCAAACTTTGTTTAGTTAATCCCTCAAATGGGCCAGCAGTGATTTGTTTAACTTTTACACCGTCAAATAAAACTGTTTCACTATTGACTGAACTTGAGGTTCGACGAGTAAAAATATCTACTGCGATTCCTTTTTGAGCAAGTCTTTTGGCTGTTTCAACAACATAAACGTTTAATCCACCTGCATCACCAACACCAGGTTGATCTAAAGGTGAGGTGTGCACGGAAAGCAAAGCAATTTGGTTTAAGTGCACATTTTCCAACATATGTTAATTATTGCGTACACACAAAATCGTATTAGAAATGGTACTTATTATGTGAGAAGATTTACTATTTAGATGTGGGTATCAATGTAGGCATCGCCAGTTAGAACCTGAATGATTCTTCTCGCAATACTTACTGCATGATCTGCGAATCTTTCGTAATATCTGGAAAGTAATGTCACATCAACTGCAGCCTCAACCCCATAGCTCCACTTTGGGTCAAGCACGATTCTGAAAAGCTCACGATGGATGGCATCAATTTTGTCATCAGATTGTTGAATATTATTTGCAGCCTCAACACTTGGATTCATAATCAGCCCACGAAGTTGATTAGTTATTTCTTCTGCGAGATGACCAAGTGATCTAAAGGTTTCTACTAATTCGTCAGGCACTGATTTAGCTGGATATCTTAATCTGGCAGATTTTGCTACGTGAACAGCTAAGTCGCCCATTCTTTCCATTGAACTTGCCATTCTCATGCTGGCTAAAATATTTCTTAGTTCTTTTGCAGCAGGTTGTTGTTTTGCGGTAAGAATTGTGCATCGTTCATCTAAAGCTGCTGCTAAGTCATTTAAAATCACATCTGACTCGATAACGCGTTCGGCTATGTCTCTATCGGCAAACAGAAGTGATTCAGTTGCTTTATGGATTGCTTTGGAAACAAAATCTGCCATATGAGAGATGTCATTATTGATAGCTGTAATCTCTTCTTGGTAAAGATCGCGCACTTTGTCTCCTAAGTAAACTGAATTAAATTCTAAGGTTAATTTTCTATCTTCGCATGATTTACACGGACAATAGACCAAAAAATATGAATATCGCGTTAAGGCTAAGCAAATACCTGCTGAATTCGTAGCGAATCGGGTGCAGATAACGGACTCTCAACTAACCTTGAGTAATGGAACTAATAGTTGGCTTGTTGGCTGGCTCAGCTGCTGGAATATTTCTGACTTTCCTCTACCTCAAAAAACAACAGAATTCCACTGGTGGGCAATCCTTAGAAAATAGAGAATCTACTTTTGAAGTGTCCAGTTTGATTAAAGCGTTACCAAATATTGTGATCTGGTTAGATACAGAAAATAGGGTTAAATTTGCATCTGAAGTTGCCCTGAGCCTCAATATTGTAAGAGACGAAAAAATTCAAATTGATGCAATTGAAAACATTGTTTTTATGGTGAGAAAATCGAATACAACTATTTATGAAGACGTTAAAGCCAAGAGACCACTAGGCATTTCTCGTTTGAGTTTAACTATTTGGGCAATGAGATTAGGTAGAGGTGAAGTTCTTATCTGGGCTCAAGACAATTCTCAAATAGGCAGAGTTGAAATAGTGAGACGTGATTTCGTGGCAAATATTAGCCACGAACTAAAAACTCCAGTGGGAGCTCTTTCCCTTATCGCCGAAGCCATCGAAGAAGCGAATGAAGATGTTGATGTCGTGAAAAAATTTGCTAAAAGAATTGGTCCGGAAACGAAAAGATTAACAAACGTAATTAGAGATATTATTGATCTATCGCAAGTTCAGTCAGATGATCCTTTAGCAAGTGCTTCAGTCGTTGATGTAGATAGGGCATTAGGTGATGCTGTTGACGCAGCTCAATTATTAGCCGATCTGCACGCAATTGGAATTACACAAATAAAAGATCCAACAGCAAGAATTGTTGGAGACTATCAACAATTAGTAATGGCGGCCAGAAATCTTTTGACTAATGCAATAACTTTTTCTCCTCCAAGCTCTCGAATAACAGTTGGGGTTAAAGCAGTTGGAGGAGTTGTTGAAATAACTGTTTCTGATCAAGGAATTGGTATTACTTTAGAAGAACAAAGTCGAGTGTTTGAACGCTTCTATAGAGTAGATCCTGCAAGATCAAGAGCTACTGGTGGAACTGGATTAGGTTTAGCAATTGTTAAAAACGTTTGCGAAAATCATGGTGGAGAAGTTTCACTATGGTCTGTTCCTGGCCAAGGTTCAACTTTCACAATGAAGTTACCCCAATACGAAAGTGAAATAACAGTTGAAGAACAAGAGAAATCAAGAACATGACAAAAATTTTAATAGTTGAAGACGAAGAATCATTCAGAGAAGGAGTTTCCTTCATTCTTTCTAAAGAAGGTTATGAAGTAATTGATGCAGCTGATGGCAATGATGCAATTTCTAAATTTGAAAGAGAAGGAGCAGATTTAATTCTGCTAGATGTGATGCTGCCAGGTTTATCTGGTTTAGAGGTGTGTAAAAAATTGAGAACTATGACCAAAGTCCCAATTATTATGTTAACTGCAAAAGATACTGAATTAGATAAAGTTTTAGGTTTGGAAATTGGAGCAGATGACTACATCACAAAACCGTTTTCAAGTCGAGAATTGCTAGCCAGAGTCAAAGCGATGCTACGAAGAATTGGCAGCGTTGATACAAAATCTGTCATCTTAGAAATTGGTCCAGTAAGAGTCGACACTGAAAGACACACTGTTTCAGTAGATGGCTTGGATCAGTCTTTACCGTTGAAAGAATTTGACCTATTAGTTTATTTAATGCAAAACGCAGGTCGAGTATTAACTCGAGTGCAATTAATCGATCGTATTTGGGGTAGTGACTACTTTGGTGATACCAAAACGTTAGATGTTCACGTTAAACGACTTCGTTCACGAATTGAAAAAGACGCTGCAAATCCAAAATTCATCCAAACTATTAGAGGTTTGGGTTACAAATTTGAGAACGTTAAATAAATTAGCTAAAACTAAAAGGTGCGTCGTTACCTAAGGTAAGCACCAAATTAGTCCCGGTTAGTGCAGGATCTGCTACCAGAACCCCAACAGAAAGTGCTTTGGCTAACGCTTCAGCTTTTGGTTGCAAGCCTGGGGCGTAAACAATTTCAGTTTTGGCGGTGTCTTTATTAGGAGCATCAGCAACTTCTATGATTTTCATTCCTTTTACCTGCAAGGTGTCAGCCACAGATCTAGCAAATCCAGCACGTCTGGTTCCGTTTAAAACCTTGACGCTGATTCCATCTAATGAACCAGCAATAATTTCTCTTCCCTCTACTGCCGCTGAAGCCGGAGCACTGGCAAGTGGAGCTGCCCCAAGATAAATTCCGGTGTTGGGTACAACCAAAACAGTTTGATCAATTATTCCTGCGGTCTTAAAGACAAAAGTGATTTTCACAAAACTTGATTGACGTGGAGTGAATTCGATTAAGTCAACATGCGGGGATTCAGGGGTGATACCTAATTTGATTAAACCTCGGGCGGGAATATCAATTTCATTTGCAGGACTGAAAATTACAGATTTTGGTGCTGGGTTTTCAACAGAAACACTTACTAATTGATCAGATTTCAAACCAGAATTACTAATTGTTGCAACAACAGTTGCCGTTGATTCTTCACCTTTAGCAATAACCACATTTTGTATATAAATATCACCGATTGATGAATTAGCACCACTACCAACTGGACCTTGAATGGTTGTTAACGCATTAGGACCTGCCGAACAACCGGACATAAATAAAATTACGCCAATAGTTGAAATAAGTGATTTATATATACGCATAATTCTTAATTCTACCTAACCAGAGGTGATGAGGTGAGCCCAGTATTGGGCTGGTAGAATAGGGGTCTTAACGAAAGGTACTTCTTAGATGGCCTTTAAAGTTGGCGAAACAGTTGTTTATCCTCATCACGGAGCAGCCGTAATTGAAGCAATCGAATCAAGAAATATCAAAGGTGTTGAAAGAAAATATTTAGTCTTAAGAGTAAAACAAGGTGATTTAACTGTAAGAGTTCCAGCAGACAACGTTGATTTAGTTGGAGTAAGAGATGTTGTTAACGCTGAAGGTTTAGAAAAAGTGTTTGATGTTCTCCGTCAGCCATATACCGAAGAACCAACTAACTGGTCTCGTCGTTACAAAGCAAACTTAGAAAAATTAGCTTCAGGTGATGTTATGAAAGTTGCCGAAGTAGTAAGAGATCTGTGGAGAAGAGATCAAGATCGCGGACTTTCTGCTGGTGAAAAAAGAATGCTTTCCAAAGCCCGCCAAATTCTCGTGAGCGAATTAGCTTTAGCTGAAAGAACTAATGAAGTTAATGCTGAAGCATTGCTCGACGAGGTTCTAGCTTCCTAAAGATTTATTTGTGAGCGCCACCGCTAACGTCTGTGTCGTAATTCCAGCTGCAGGCCTGGGTGAGCGTCTTGGTTTAAACCAACCGAAAGCATTTGTTGAAATCAATAATTGGTCATTACTGTCTTTAACCATAAAAAGAGTATTAGAAATTGAACGGGT
>Ga0187844_10000798_pt1 | contig 24551 bp, 17 predicted proteins | sample SpaLakP09_SKY_50_FD_134517 | JGI IMG/M metagenome (GOLD analysis project Ga0187844, IMG submission 134517) | Oligotrophic lake water microbial communities from Sparkling Lake, Wisconsin, USA - SP09_SKY_50 | ecosystem: Environmental > Aquatic > Freshwater > Lake | place: USA: Sparkling Lake... | reverse complement strand
CGTCAGCAGGGCGCGCAGCGCGAAGCGGTGGTAGTACGGCCCCTCGATGTAGTAGCCCGAGGGCGCGAACAGCAGGCTGAGCTCGGCCAGGTAGCCGCCGGTGAGGCGGTCCCCGGCCAGCCCGTCCAGCGCCATCGCCACGTAGCGCTCGTCGCCCAGCACGAGGCCGCAGGTGCCCACGGCAGCGACGCCCCACAAGCCGTGGTTGTGGATGGTGGCGAAATCGTGGGCGTACAGCTCGGTCATCATGGCCACTGCGGGCCGCAGCAGCTGGCCTTCGATGTGCTCGCGCCGGGTCGGGTCGAGCGTGTCCTTGATGCAGCCATAGGCCATGGCCATGGACAGCAGCCAGATGTTCTCGTTGAGGATCTGGTGAAAGATGCGGCCTGCCGGGTTGGCGTTCTTGGCCTTCTGGAAGCCGAGCAGCAGATAGACGTTGGCGTAGCGCGTCAGCAGGTCGGCAGCCCAGCGCGCATAACGCTGCTCGCCGGTGATTTGGTAGAGCATGCCGGAGGCGTCGCACAGCCGGTAGTTCAGCTGGTGCTGGTTGTGCGCGTAGCTGCCTGCCTCGCCATGCCCGGGAATATCGCTGGGCTGCGCCAAATGCGGCGCGAGGAAGGCCTGCAGCTCCGCAATGCTGCGCCCCATCAAACCCGGTTGCCCAAACTGATCACGCAGTCGAGCCATGTCGGCGGGATGGCACAGAGGCAGGGAATGGGTAGGACGCATTGCGGTATCAAAAAATGAAGAACTCAGCGAAAGGGCCCGACCGCCGCTCGTTGGTGCGGCGGCCGGGCCCATGGGCTCAAGCGAGTCAGAAGTTCACGTCGAAGCGCACCGTGTAGAAGCGGAACGCATCACGTGCAGGCACCCAGCCACGCTGAACGATGTTGGTGGACGAAGCCGCGCCCGTCGGCGTGAACAGCGTGCCGACGACACCACCTTGACCACCGGTCGAGTACTGCTTGTCCATCAGGTTCTTGACACCGAACGAGAACTTGTAGCGGTCGTCTCCGGTGCCCACCGTGAAGCCGGCGTCGACGACGGTGATGCCGGGCCGTGCATTCGTGGGGTTCTGGTCGATGCTGCCCATGACGTCCGACTGGCTGCGCACCTGCCCGAAGAAGCTGGTCTTGAACGAGCCCACGCGGGTGCGATAGTCGACGCCGAGCAAGCCCTTGTGACGCGGTGCGTTCGGCATGGAGAAGCCGGCGCCGTCGTAATAGGTCGCCGTGGGGTTGGCCGGATTGGGCGGCACGTTGGTGCAACCCGGGCGGCCGCTGTAGCAGGCGCCGTACTGCCAGTCGGTGATGATGGCCTCGGTGTAGGCATAGCTGGCCGACAGCGACAGCTCCTTGGTGAGCAGCGCCCGGAAGTCGATCTCGGCACCCTTGGTCTCCACGCCGCCGATGCCGTACAGAACGCTGGCCGAGCTGCCATCCGAGAAGGTCTGGGTGGACGAGGCCTGGTAGTTCTTGAACTTGGTGTGGAAGGCGGCGAAGTTCACCGTCGCGCGATTGCCCCAGAGGTTGGCCTTGAAGCCCAGCTCGACGTTCTCGGCGGTCTCTGCCGCGAGCGGCAGGTAGTTGAAGACGTTCGGGTTGTTGGCGCCGCTGGTCATGTCGTAGGCGACACCCTTGCGACCCGTCGAGTAGTTGACATACGCCATCGAGCCTTCGCTGATGTTGTAGGCGTAGGCGGCCTTGCCGGTGAACGCGCGCTCGGTGTTCTCGGGCAGACGCGTGAACAGGTAGGGCCGGTAGGGCGTGTTGGCAGCCGCCGTCGACGCCAGGGCGCTGATGGTGGTGAAGGTGTAGTTGTTCGACTCCTGGTTGTAGCGCCCGCCGAGCGTTAGGGTGTGGTTGGGCAAGAACTCCCAGGTGCTGTTGGCGAACACCGCCATGTTCTCGCTGGCGAGCGTCCCGGCGTAGTTGGTGTAGTTGGTGTTCTTAATGCCGTAGATGCCGCGCAGGTAGGTGCGATCCAGCTCGATCTTCGAATACCAGAGGCCGGCCACGTAGCGGAACTTGCCGCTGTCAGGCGACACCAGTCGCACTTCCTGCGTGGTGGTCGTGATGTAGGCGTTGCCGTTGATCCTGGCCGTTTCGGTGATGCCGGAAGGTTGCGACGAAGGGGCTGTCACACCGGCAGCGTTGGTGAGCGGCGTGTAGAAGGCAATCTTGCCCTCATGACCATCGTTGTCGCGAATGTCGTTGCTGTTGTTCTTGTTGTAGCCGGTGATCGCGATGAGGTTGTGGTCGGCCAGCACGGAGCCTGCGGGGAACAAGTAGTTCACGCGCAGCGAGGCTGCGTAGTCCTTCTGGAGCAGCGCGGTCTCGTCATCGAGGCGGACATCGCGGTTGCGGGTGCTGGCGACGATGTCGCGGAACAGCACGTTGTTCGACAGCGCGGCGTTGTTGCGGATCAGGCTGCCCTCGCGATACATGCCGCTCGCCTGAGTGGCCGGTGCCAGATCCATGTAGGTCAGCACCGAGGTGTTGCCCGTGCGCTTGGTGTCACTGTAGGCACCGGTCACGGCCACGTTCAGGTTATCGGTGACGTCCCACTCCAGCTTGGCGTTGACGTTCTCACCTTCCGAACCGTTGGTGTAGTCGCCACGGGTGAGATTGCGCAGCAAGCCGCGGAAATCGCTCTTGCTGGCAGAAACGCGGAAGCCCACCGCGTCCGACAGCCCGCCGCTGACGGAGCCGCCAAGGCGGTACTCGTGGTCGCTGGTCAGGTAGGTGCTCGCCTTGCCCTTCACCGGCCCGCGTGCGATGGGGGACGTCGTGATGACCACTGCGCCGGCGACAGCGCTCTTGCCGAACAAGGTGCTTTGCGGTCCCTTCAGCACTTCGACACGCGCCACGTCGTGCAGGTCCTTGAAGGCCTGCTGCGGCTGCGCGAAGGGCAGGTCATCCAGAACGATGGCCACGTCACCTTCGATGCCCAGGTTGTTGGACAGGGAGCCGATGCCACGCATGTTGATACTGTTCGTGCCGACCTGAGTCCCGGTGGAAATCGTCAGCGTGGGTATCAGGGAAATGACGTCATCAATTTCCCGGACGTTGTTGCGCTCAAGTTCCTCGCGGCCGAGCACGGCGATGGACTGCGGCACCTTGTCGAGGCGCTCTATGCGGCGGTTGGCGGAGACCACCACGGCCTCGAGCTTGATGGCCGCGCCAGCCGGCGCTTCCACCGGCGCAGCGGAGGCCGCAGCACTGGGCGTGGCGGCGGCCGGCGTTTGCGCTTGGGCCAGCGAAGGCATGTTCGCGCCGAGCAGCGTCAGCAACGCGGCTATCGCAATCGGGGTCCGTTGCACCAGTGCTGGCTGTTGCTGCTTCTGAATTCGGGTCATGGTCGTCTCCGGTTTTTTTGTCTGTGGGTGGAACGGTCTGCAGGCCTTTTGGGGCTCTGCTGTATCGATGCAGTCACGCTTGGCTGGTACTGGTCGGCGGCGATGGTCAGTGGGTATGGCTTGCCTGCATTGGTTCTCAGGCCTCTCTACCGGTCCTGGTTCCCCATCGCCTCGCCCGCCTTCGCCCTAGTTTGTGTAACGATTTACTGTAACGATGCACCGAAGTTTAAAAAGTATTTCCGCCTTGTCAATCGGAGCCTTCCGACGTGTGCAAATTAGCCACTTTCGGGGTGCACCACGGCCTGTTCCGGGCGTCGCGAGGGCGTACTCCCGCCTCGCAGAAGGCGGCCGCAACGGCCCGGTACTGGAGCCCGAAGCGGCGAGGGGGGCTTGCGCGAGGTCACGCCGTCAGGGTGAGCTCAGAAGCGCTTTGCCAGGTTGATCGAATAGCTTTGGTCCGCCGCGTCCTGGAAGTACAAATGCGTGGAAAAGCCCTGGTCGTCGATGAAATGCTGCAGCCGCTCGGCCTTGCCGAGCCGATACGGGGTCAGCAGCGTCACCAGCGTGTGGGATGTGGCGCGCGCCGTGGTGGCTACCACGCGGTGGTGCACGGCCTGGCCGGCAAATTCAGCCGGGTCTACTTCGTCGAAACCTGCGACGGTGGACAGCGCCACGGGCCCCGAGCTGCTGAACAGGAACTCGCCCGTGATGCTGGCCTGCTCGCCCTCATGGCGGAAGGAACTCTGCCCGAGCTGCGGGCTGCCGGTGAGCTGCATCAGCCACTGGACCTGGCCCTCCTGCGCCAGTTCCACCTCGTCCACCACCACCAAGTGCTTGCCGCGTATCAGGTGGAAATCGCGCCGGTAGCGGCGCAGGTAGGGAATCTCCAGGCGGTAGGCCGGAGTCGGGTCGAGGCTGATGAAGACGCTGCCGTCGGGCGCCTCGGTGGCCGCCAGCACCTTGCCGGTCGACTGGATCTGCTGCGCCTTGTCGGCGCCGGCATACTGGCCTCGGCCGTCGATCAGGATGGCGTTCTTGCTCTTCGTCAGCCTGCGCCAGTTGCGGTGCATGCTGGTGCCGAAGCCCACGTAGTAGCCGCTCTGGATGGCCAGTTCTTCGCCGTAGGCATAGAGCAGGAAGGCGCCCTGGTCGCCATGGCTGTGACTGATGGAGCCGTAGCGGCTGCACTTGGTGGTGAACTGCAGGTGGCGCTGCGGGTCGTGCATCTCGCGCTGCACCGCCACCCAGCCGACATCGTGGAAATGCTTGAGTGGGGGCAGATCGCTCGGCTCCACTGCGGGCACTGCCGGCCAGTCGTGGCGGTACTGCAGGTCGTCGAAGGCGAAGCTCCACCAGCCGTGGTTGTAGAACTCGCCCTCTGTGCCGGCAGCCAACTGGCAGATGCGGTCGAAGTACCACTGCAGGTGGCCGTCGCCGGTGACGGCGGCGAAGTGGCGGATGTTGTAGCCCACCTTCATGCTGGGCCGGTCGCCCAGCGTGGAGTCGTCACCGAAGCAGTTGCGCCGCGTGTCGGGCGCCTTGGTATAGAGGGGGAAGCTGCCCGTCTGCTGGAAGAACACGCGGCGGTAGAGGTCGTGCCCGGTGAACTTCTTGATCAGGTTGCCGGCCTCGATCATGTAGGCCATGGCGGTGGTCCAGTAGTGCGGGCCTTCGGCCCAGCCACCGTCGGCGCCGCCCCAGGGTGAGTAAAGCGTGTCGTAGTAGTCGATGGCGAAGTCCAGCCACTCCTGCGCGCGCGGGTGCTCGCCGAGCAGCGCGATGCAGGCCGGCACCATCACCGAGGCCACCGAGCGCACGGCATGGCTGTCGTACGGAAAGATGTGGATGCGCGCGTGGTCGATCACATGCGTGGCCACCTCGTCGAGGCGGGCACTGAGCGCGTCGCGCACCTCGGTGCGTTCGGCCTCCGACAGTGCGTCGTGCAGCCAGTCGTAACCCCAGGCCAGCGCGCCGGCGATGCGGAATGCCGCCTCGTCGTTGTAGGCCCGCGAGGTGGTGCCGCGCACGTCGAAACGAGCGGTGTGCAACAGCCAGCGACTGGCCTGTGCAGTCAGCCCCGCGTCGTTCAGGATCTGACCGGCGATCGCCAGGTGGCGCACCGCATAGAGGATCTCCTGGCAGTCGATGTACATCTGCCGCCACAGCGCCGGCGTGCGCTTGTGGCCCGGGTAAGGCTGGGGCTCGGCAATCGGCTCGCGGTCCACCCAGGGCTGCACGGCCTTCTCGAAGAACTCGGGCCAGCCCAGGTGCTGGGGGTCCTGTTTCAGCGCGGCGGCAAAGGCGTCGCGCTCGGCGGCCGACAGCCACAGCCGCGGGTGCCCGCTGGTGCAGGACGCGTAGCGCTGTTCCTGCGCCATGCCGGGGCTTTGCGGCAGGCCCTCGGGCAGCTCGAACGCCAGCTCGGTGCTCCACTGCGAGGCGGGCGCCCCGTCGGCCTCGGACCACAGCGCATAGCTCCACGCATAGCGGCCGGGCGGCAGGCAGCGTGCCGGCGTATGGAAGTTCAGGTGCAGGCCGCGGGCAATGACCTCTGCAGCCCCTGCGTCATCCTGTGGACGCAGGCGCAGCGCATAGCGCGCGCCTGCGTCGATGTCGGGAATCCAGCTGAAGCGAGGCGGGTTCTCGCTCAGCACGGTCTGCGGATTCGGACTCGGTTGCAGGGTCAGCCGGCCGGTCGAGGGTTGTTCAAGGGGGCGCAGCGGATGGGCCATAGCGTGTTGCTTCAAGGGGCTTTCGTGTACTGGCGGCCATAGGCCTGCTGCATCGCTGCAATCACCTTGTCGTAGCCGCGTCGCTTGAGTTGCTTCTGATAGTCGGCCCAAGTGGCATCGACGTCCTTGGTGCCGAGCACCCAGATCTGGCCCATCTCTTCCATGTAGGTGCGCAGGTCGGGCCAGTAGCGGTTGTAGATGCGGCGCTCCGCGGAGGTCATGTTGACGCCGGTGAACTGCGGCAGGATGTAGCCGCCCTTCATGTAGAGCTCGCGCCCTGCCAGGCCGTCTGGGTGCGTGGTTTGCTCCTCGTAGGCATAGTCCATGTGATACCCGATCGGGATCTGCGCGCCGGCGCCCCAGAGCTGGCTGTTGATGGGCTTGCCGCTGTTGACCATGGCCTCCTTGAACACCGGCCTGCCGTTCACCAGCGTGTAGTGCTGGCCTTCCACGCCGAAGTTCGCCAGGCGCCGGCCTGCCGAGCTGAAGTAGAAGTCGAACAACTTGATCGTCTCGACCGGATGCTTGTTGGTGTAGCTGATCGCCCAGCCGTCAGGCATCACCATGCGGCGCGCATCTTCTTCGTAGCGCTTGCCGTGGATGTCGGCCGGCGGCGCCATGGCCACCAAGCGGAAACCCGGCACCCGTGAAGGCATGGACTGGGGGCGGTTGTAGGTCGCGGTGCTGGCAAACCAGTCATGCGTCATGCCGCCCAGGTTGGCGCTGAAGAGCTGCTCACGCGCCCGGTTGCGGCGGGTGAAGATCTCCTTGTCGATCAGGCCTTCGGCGTACCACTTGGCGATGTTTTTGATGGCCAGGCGGAAACGCTCCTGCGCGAACGGGTGCGAGACCACGCCGTTCTCGGCCATGAAGTCCAGCGACGAGTTGGAGCCCGAGGAGCGTGCACCCCACAGCAGCGCCAGCCGGTAGATCTCGAATTCGTTGGAAAGGAAGTAGGGGATCTCGTCCTTCTTGCCATTGCCGTTAGGGTCGCGGTCGCGGAAGGCCTTCAGCACCGCGTACAGCTCGTCGACGTTCTGCGGCACTTTCAGGCCAAGCTTGTCGAGCCAGTCCTGGCGGATCCACCAGCCACGCGAGACCCCGCCGTCGGGAACATAGGGGATGTGATAGATCTTTCCGTTTGGCGCGGTGATGGCGCGGGCGATGTCCGGGTTCTGGGCGAAGAAGGCCTTCAGGTGCGGTGCGTGCTGGTCGATCAGGTCGTTGAGCGGCACGAAGGCGCCCTCCTGCCCCAGCCGGATGAACTCGTCGTGCAGGCGGTCACCCCCGACGATGTCCGGCAGCTTGCGCGACACCACCATCAGGTGGAACTGTTCCAGGCTCTTGGTCGCGACCTTGCTGGCCGTGTTGACGAGCCGGATGTTGGTGAGGCGCGTCAGCTCCTTGGCCACGGGCCAGCTCTCGTCCCACACATACTTGTCCCGGAAGTGCATGTGGATCGTGAGATCCAGCGGCTGGGCGCTGATGCGGGTGTCCTGCGCCAGCACGCCGCCGCAGCCCAGCACGACACACAGGGCGGTGATCCAGTGCTTCATTCCTTCACCCCGCCCATCATCACGCCCTTGGTGAAGTACTTCTGCAGCATGGGATAGACCACGATCACGGGAATCATTGACAGCACGATGATGGCGCCGGTGACCGTCTCCAGCGAGAAGGCCTGGGTGGCCATGGCGCCGGCCGCCTCCTCGGTCTGGACGACGGTGATGATCATCTTCTTCAGGTAGACCTGCAGCGGGATCTTGTCCTCGTCGCGCAGCAGCACCATTGCCCAGAAGTAGCCGTTCCACCGGGCGATGGCGCACAGCATGGCCACCGTCGCGATGGCCGGCTTGGCCAGCGGGATGTAGACCTTCCACAGGATCTGGAAATCGTTGGCGCCGTCCATGCGGGCCGCCTCCTCGAAGCTCGGCGACACCGACTCGAAGAAGTTGCGCATCAGGATGATGTTGAAGGCATTGATCGCGAACGCGATGATGATGCCGACCCGCGAATCGAGCAGCTCCAGGTCACGCAGGTTCAGGAAGAAGGGGATCATCCCGGCGTGGAACCACATCGTGAAGGCAATCACGAAGCCGATCACGCGGCGGCCGCGCAGGCGCGGCTTGGAGAGCGCATAGGCGGCGGGAATGATCAGCGCCAGGCTGGTCAGCGTGCCCAGCACCGTGTAGAACAAGGTGTTGGCATAGGACATCCAGAACATCTTGTCGGCCAGCACATGCTGATGGGCAGCGATGGTCCACTCGACCGGCCACAGCCACACCCGGCCACTGGTGGCGGCCGCGCCCGAGCTGAACGACAGCGCGGTCACATAGACCAGCGGATAAAGCGTGCACAGGGCGAACACCGCCAGCAGCGTGGCGTTGATGCGACCGAACCAACGGTCGCCGCTTGAATAGATGGGCGTCGACAACATGTCAGAACACTCCGGTCTTGGTGATGCGACGGCTCAGCTTGTTCGCGCCGAGCACCAGGACCAGCGCCACCACCGCGTTGAACACACCGGCAGCAGCAGCCAGGTCATAGCGCGCGCCCTGCACGCCTTGGCGGTAGATGTAGGTGCTGATCACGTCGGCGGTCTCGAAGGTGGCCGGCTGGTAGAGCAGCACGATGTACTCGTAGCCGACTTCCAGCACATTGCCCAGCCGGATCACCAGCAGCACGGCAATCGTCGGTAGGATCGACGGGATGGTGATGCGCCATATCATTTGCCAGCGTGTCGCGCCGTCCACCTGGGCCGACTCATACAGCGCCGGGTTGATGCCCATGATGGCGGCCAGGTACACGATGGAATCGAAACCGGCCTCCTTCCAGATGTTGGAGCTGATGTAGATGGTGCGGAACCATTCCGGCTTGGTGAGGAAATAGCTCCTGTCGAAACCCATCGCCGCCAGTGCGTTGTTGACCAGGCCGGTCGTGGGCGAGAGCACGGCCATCACGATGCCGGCCAGGATCACCACGGAAATGAAGTGCGGCAGGTAGACGACGGTCTGGATGGACTTGCGCAACCCTTGCGACTGCACCTCGTTGATCATCAGCGCGAGCAGGATGGGCACCGGTGAGGCCAGCACCAGCGAGTACAAGCTGATCGTCAAGGTGTTGCCGACCGCGCGCAGGAACTGATCGTTCTGGAACAGTGTGGCGAAGTGCTCGAAACCGATCCAGGGGCTGGCCGCCATGCCCTTGAAGGCGCTGAAATCCTTGAAAGCGATCTGCAGGCCCCACATGGGCTGATACAGGAAGAGGCCGAACCAGATCAACGCCGGCGCGAGCATTGCGTAGAGCATCCAGTCGCGGCGCAGCACGGCCAGCAGCGGCTCCTGCGCGTCGGTGACGGGCTCGCGGCTCATGAACACACCCGTGAATCGCGGTACACGCAGCGGTCGGGGCTGTTCTTCTCGCCGCCACGGTCGAACAGGTAGAAGCGCTGCATCTCGACGTGCAAGGTGATGGCGCAGTCGCCCGCTATGGCCTGGCGGCCGTCCACCCGGACGATGGCCGTTTGGTCACCGATGCGCAGGTGCACCAGGGACTCGGCCCCCAGCGGCTCGACGAGTTCGACCCAGGCATGCAAGGGCTGCGTGTCGGGCCCCGGTTGCAGATGCAGGTCCTCGGGGCGAACCCCGGCCCAGAGACTGCGGCCGCCGCCCAGGGCCAGGGCCTCGGGTGCGGTCAGGTGCAGCGCCGCGTCCGGGCCCAGCACCAGCTGCAACTGCTCGCCGACCAGGGCGCTGGTACAGGGCAGCAGATTCATCGGCGGTGAACCGATGAAGGCGGCCACGAAGGCCGAGGCCGGCGCGTCGAACAGGTCCCGCGGCGTGCCAACCTGTTCAATGACGCCGCCGCGCATGACGACGATGCGGTCGGCCAGCGTCATGGCCTCCAGCTGGTCGTGGGTGACGTAGATGACCGTGGTGCCCAGCCGCGCGTGCAGGCGCTTGATCTCGGCGCGCATCTGCGTGCGCAGCTTGGCATCGAGGTTGGAGAGCGGCTCGTCGAACAGGAATACGGCCGGGTTGCGCACGATGGCCCGGCCCATCGCCACGCGCTGGCGCTGGCCGCCCGAGAGCTCGGCCGGCAGGCGATCCAGCACGGCACCCAGCTCCAGGATGGTGGCGGCGCGCTCGACCTCCGCCTCGATGGTCTTGCGCGGCAGGGATGCCAGGCGCAGGCCGAAGGAGATGTTGTCACGCACGTTCAGGTGCGGATACAGGGCGTAGTTCTGGAACACCATGGCGACGCCGCGATCCTTGGGCGCCAGGTGGTTGACGACCCGGTCGCCGATGGCGATGGTGCCGCCGGAGATCTGCTCCAGGCCCGCAACCATGCGCAAGGTGGTGGACTTGCCGCAGCCCGACGGACCGACCAGCACGACGAATTCGCCGGACTGGATCTCCAGGTCGATGCCGTTGACGACCGGGACGGGCCCGTAATGCTTGACGACGTTCTTCAGACTGACGGTAGCTGCCACTGAGGCCTCACTCGAAATTCGGTATGCGGCAGGCAGCGCCTGCCTGCGAGGCCGCTCAGGGGCAGATCTGCCCGCCGTTGACGTCCAGGATCTGGCCGGTGATGTAGCCGCTGCACGCGTGCGAAGCCAGGAAGGCATAGGCCGGCGCGACCTCCTCGGGCGTCCCGAAGCGGCCCATGGGAATGGAGCCAGCGATACGATCGAGAGTGGCCTGGTCCTTGTCGGCGTGGAAGGCCGTGACGATGGACCCGGGCGACACCGCGTTGAAGCGGATGCCGTCCTTCGTCAGTTCCTTGACCCAGTTGCGCTGCGCGGTGTGCATCCAGGCCTTGGACGCGGCATAGATGGAGGCGCCCGGGCCGCCACCGTCGCGGCCCGCGATGGAGCCGGTGTTGATCACCGACGCGGTCTGGCCTGTGACCTTGACCGAGGCGCGCAGGTGGGGAATGGCGAAACGCGTGGTCATCAGCACCGAACGGACGTTAAGGTCCATCACGGCGTCGTAGAAGTCGTCCTCGATGAGCTCCAGGCTGCGCCGCCCGCCCAGGCCGCCAGCGTTGTTGACCAGCACGTCCAGGCCGCCGAAGCGGGCGACGAACTGTTCGATGAGGCTTTGGCATGCGGCGGTGACAGTCAGGTCCGCGCTGAAGTAGACAGTGCGCTCGCCATGAGCAGCCAGCAGCGTCTGCACCGCGTCCGACGGCGCGCCCTGGTGGCCATGGAAGCCGACATGCGCGCCCTGGTCCAGCATCAGACGCGCAGCGGCCAGGCCGATGCCTGACGTGGAGCCGGTGACGAGAATGCGGCGGCCTTTGAGATCTTCAAGCATGGATGTCTCCTGGTGATGCATGCAGCGCGAAGGCATGGGACCGGAATCCAGACCCTGCAACCGGCAACGTGGCTGTTCAGCGGCGCAGCAAATGAACTCGCCGACTCAACGTTGTGCATCGATACACAGAATGATAGGGGCGGGATTGTGTATCGTTCTACTGGGGTTTACTCGATGCCGCCCGACATGCTCAGGCGGGCATCTTGCCCCTGCGACCCGCGCTGGGCTGCACCACCAGGGTGGGCTGGAAGATGGACTCGCGCGGCTCCTGCGCCGGGTCGTTCATCCGGCTCAGCACATGCTCCACCGCGCGCTCCGCGATCTCCTGCATCGGCTGGCGCACCGTGCAAAGGGCGGGGCTCAGGTAGCTGCCGAGATAGATGCCGTCGATGCCCATCACCGACACGTCGGCAGGGACCCGCAGACCGCCCTGTTGGAGCCCAGCCATGAGCCCGATCGCCAGCATGTCATTGACGCCGATAAAGGCCGTGCTCTCGCCGCGGGTGCGCAGCAAGGTGGCGGCAGCCACGTGCCCGACCTCGGACATTTCGCTTTCTTCATAGGTCGCCTGCGCGTCACCCAGCCAGACAGACAACTCCATGCCCAGGTTTGCTGCGGCCTCACGGGCACCGGCCAGGCGCGCCACGCGGTTCAGCGACTGCGCCGCGGCGCTCACGAACGTGACATGTCGATGGCCGAGCGAATAGAGATGCTCGGCGGCGAGCAAGCCGGCGCGGCGGTTGTCCACGCTGACGAAGTCCCGCGCGAGGCCGTCGCTCGCCGAGCCCCGGTCCAGGCAGACGATGGCCAGGCCGTTCTCGATCAGTGGCTTCAGGTGCTCGTCGGCCTGCAGCGCAGAGCCCAGGATCACCCCCTTCACGCCCTGGGCCATGAAGGCCTCGGCATAGTCGCGTTCACGCTGCGGGTCGCGGTAGGTGTTGCACAGCAGCAGGCCAAAACCCTGAGCCAAGGCCGCGCTCTCGATCCAGCGCGCAAGCAGGCCGAAGTACGGGTTGGCGATCGACGGCACCATCAGGCCGATCATGGGCATGCGGCCCGTCTTGAGCATGCGCGCGCTCTGGTTGGGCCGGAAGCTCAACTCGTTGATGGCCTGATGCACGCGCGCCAGCGTCTCGGGGCGCATGCGGCTCTCGCGCTTGTTCAGCACGTTCGACACGGTACTGACCGAAACGCCGGCGAGGGCGGCGACATCCTGGATGGTGCTCATGAGCTTGCTTGGGTTCTCTCGATACGGATCGACCACGTAGAAGTGTACCGATACATCATTCGTCGAATCTCGGCACAAATCCTAGGATGACTGCGTTTGTGTATCGATACACTTCGGTCGCTTTCTCCTTCTCCGCTTCCATGACCCACCTCTTCAGCCCGCACCTGTGCCGACGAATGGCACGCTTGCTGTACGTGCTTGCCGGCTTCGCCAGCCTGCCTACCGTTGCGGCAGGCGCCGACACGGCGGCCGTCGTTGCGCGCGCCCAGATCCAGCACACCGGCGCTTCGTTCATCGACGTGCCGCAGCGCATGCAGCTGCTGCGCGGGACATCGGGGGGCGCGCTGCTGCAGGCCAGCAGGCCCGCACTGACGGACTGCAGCGAGGCCCAGGCCCTGCGCCCACCCGCACGGCCGATGCACATTCCGCCGCGCTACCTGAAGGGCAACAGCGGCGCATTGCATCCGGAGTACGAGGCCGCAGTCGGGCTGTACCGCGACTTCGAGAATCACGCAGCCCGGCTGGCCAATGCCTATGTCGCCACAGGTCGGGCCGGGTTCTCGCATTGCCTGCTGGCGCAACTGGACCGCTGGGCGCAGGCCGAGGCGCTGCTGGACTACACAGTGTCCGAAAGCGCAGGGGTGTCGAAGCAGCCCTGGTACCAGGTCGAATGGACCGCCGCTGCCGCTGCGCTGGCCCTGTCCCAGGTTATGACCGAGCCCTCAGTCGACCGCGCACGCCTGGCGCGCGTGCTGGACTGGCTGCATCGGGTGTCGAAGAAGCAGATCGCCCATCCGGGCGGCAAGAGCAGTTGCTGCAACAACCACGCCTACTGGCGCGGCCTGCACGCCGCGATGGTCGGGGTGCTGACCGGCGACGTAGAGCTCTACCGCTGGGGCTTGGGCCGCTACACGCTGGCCATCGACCACCTGGCGGCCGATGGCAGCTGGCCGATGGAGATGGCGCGCCAGGAGCTGTCAATGCACTACCTGAACTTTGCGCTGCAGCCGCTCGTGATGATTGCCGAGATCGCCGCCAGGCAAGGGCTGGACCTGTACGCCTACCGCTCCGCCAGCGGCCAGGATCTGCACGCCGCCATCGGCTTCCTGGCGCGCAACCATGGCCAACCCGAGCGCTGGGCCGCGCTGGGCCTGGCGCCCCAGCAGACCAAGGCCTTCGCCCCCGGCCACGGCGACCTGGCGTGGGGCGAGTTCTACCGTGCACGTTTCGGCCGGGACCCACTGGGCCTGTTGACCGAACCCATTTTCAACGCACGCACGGGCGGCAATGCAACCCTGCTCGCCTATCGGCCCGCCTCCACCGGCGCGACCGCGCCCGCCAGCATCGATCTGCGGTCGTGGAAGCTGCAGCTGCCCGATGCCTCGGCGTCGGAGGTCGAACCGGCGCAACTGGTGCAGGGCTTTCGCAACGAGTATTTCGAGGTGGAACCGAGCGGCAGCCTCGTATTCACGGCACCGGTGGGCGGCGGCACCACGAAGAATGCGATGTACACGCGCAGCGAGCTGCGCGAGTTGCCCGACTCGGGTGATCGAACGCGCAACTGGACGGCCGACGGCAAACACCTGATGCGGCTGCGCCAGGAAGTGCTGCAGGCGCCGAACTCCGGCCGCGTGGTGGTGTTCCAGATCCACGCGGTGCAGCCCGACGGCTCGCATGCGCCGCCGCTGGTCAAGGCGCAATGGCACGCCGGTCGCATGCAGTTCCTGGTCAAGTTGCAGGCCTCAGGTGGCCAGGACCGCATCTACGAGGTGGCGGATGTGCCGCTGAAGCGCAGCTATGACGCGAGCCTGGAGGTCCGCGACGGCCGGCTGCTCATGCAGATCAACGGCGCCCGCTTTGAAGACGACTTCGTGCGCCGCGACCCGGCCTGGCAGACGCTGCGCTTCTACTTCAAGGCAGGCAATTACCCACAGGACAAGGACCGGGCCGACGGCAATCGATCGGTCGTCCGCATTCACGAACTCAAGGTGTCCCATGAATGATCAAGCGGCAGTCGCCGTGCAGGCCGGCGAACTCGATGTCGTCACCCTCGGGGAGGCACTCTCCCTGTTCATTGCCCGCCAGACCGGGCCCTTTGAGCAGGTGACGCAGTTCGACCGCGCGCCGGCCGGCGCCGAGCTGAATGTCGCCGTCGGCCTGAGCCGCCTGGCGCATCGTGTCGGCTATGTCAGCCGCCTGGGCGACGACAGCCTGGGCCGCCACCTGCTGGCCTTCATGGACGCCCAGGGCATCGACCGGCGCTGTATCGACGTCGATGCCAGCCAGCGCACCGGCCTGATGTTCAAGACCCTGCAGAAGGACGGACAGGACCCCAGGACCGAGTACCACCGTCGCGGCACCGCGGCCAGCCACATGCGGCCGGATGCGCGGGTGTCGGACTACTGCGCCAGCGCTCGCTGGCTGCACCTGACAGGCATCAGCCCGGCGCTGTCCGACAGCGTCCGGGAACTGGTGTTCGAGCTGGCCATGCAGGCCCGCGCAGCGGGGCGCCGGGTCTCCTTCGACCCCAATCTGCGCCCGGCCCTTTGGCTCGACCAGGCCACCATGGTCAGCAGCCTGAATGACCTGGCCCGGCATGCCGACCTCGTACTGCCCGGCATCTCGGAGGGCCGCCTGCTGACCGGCCGGGATACGCCTGAAGGCATCGCCGACTTCTACCGCGAACGTGGCGCCTCGCAGGTGGTGGTGAAGTTGGGGCCCGATGGCGCCTATTACGCCGGGCCCGACGGCTCGGGCACGGTACGCCCACCGCGCGTCGAAACCGTGGTGGACACGGTCGGCGCTGGTGATGGCTTTGCTGTCGGGGTCATCAGTGCCCTGCTGGAAGGCCTGGACCTGTGCGAGGCGGCCATGCGCGGCAACGCCATCGGCGCACGCGTGGTTCAGTTCCCTGGCGACAACGATGGCCTGCCCACGAGGTCCGAGCTCGGGCTGAACTCGCTGCGTTGATCGGACTCAACGTCTGACTGCCATCCAGTGACGGACGCCTGCGTATTTGGGACTGGCCGACGGGCGGCTCAAGCCAGCGGCTTACGGCCCGATCTGGTCCAGTCGATCCCCACAAGAGGGAAGCGTGAGGCCAGCAGCTGGAGCTGGGCTCGCCTGAGCGCTGCGTTCATCACAGGCGGGATATGTTTCGAGCATTGATGGTGCTAATCCTCAGCCTGCCATTGGCGTGCTCGGCAAAAGATGTTGTCCGAACGGTCTCTGGCGAATCCGAGACGGACCGGCGGATCACACACAAGCAGGAGGTGCTCAAGGCCGCTCTCGACGCCACCCGCAGCAAGTACGGTGACTACGAGATTCAGCTTGATCAGACCTACATGAACCCCTCGCGGGCCTTTCATGAGCTCACCATCGGCAAGGCGATCAACGTTCACTTTGCGTTGACGAATGGCGAACGGGAGCGAACTGCCACCCCCATCAGGATCCCGGTCCGTCGAGGAATGGCAAGCTACCGACTGCTGCTGATCCACAAAGACTCGCTGAAGGCGTTCGAGAAAGTCGAAACGCTCGAGGACTTGAAGCGCCTGCGCGTCGGCCTGAACAAGGGCTGGACCAACTACGCCGTGATGCAGTCACAGGGATTCAACGTGGTCCCTCTTGGCAATTACGACAGCATGTTCGGCATGCTGTCACTGCAGCGCTGCGACTATTTGCTGCGAGCCGTGAATGAGGTCTATGACGAGATCGAGGCGCGGCAACATTCCAGCGTCTCACTGGCTGTCGCGCCCGGAATTGCGGTGTATCTGCCATCGGTCACCTACATCTTCGTCAGCAAGTCCGAGCCGCGCCTGGCGCAGCGCCTGACCGAAGGCATGCAGATCCTGGTTGCGAATGGCACGCTCGAGCGGCTGTTCGACAAGCACCATGCGGCCAGTATTGCCAAGGCGGGCCTGGACAAGCGCAAGCTGCTGTACGTCCCGAACCCACTACTGCCTGGAAACATCCCGTGGAGTGACAAAAGGCTTTGGATGCCGATGCCGGCCTGCATGCAGGACGGGTCGCTGAACTGCAACTAGCGCCACCCCGATTCGCCGCGCCGCCACGTCAGCACTTACAAGCTCGGCAGCGATCGCTGCCAACGGTCGCCCCGCAGCCGCACGAGGTAGAGCGAACTGCGAACGAACCAGTCCACGATGACCCCGCACCAGACCCCGACCACACCGAAGCCCAGGGTCACGCCCAGGTAGTAGCCCAGCATCAACCGGAACACCACCATGCCCATGACGGTCGTGAAGAGGGTGTACCTGACGTCGCCAACTCCCATGAGCCCATAGGGCAGGATGAAGGTGGTGGGGTAGCAGATGAGGAAGGCGCAGTTCATGCGCACAAGCAGGCCACCCGTGTCGATGACGGCAGGGTCTTGCGAATACAGGCTGACCGCATAGGGGCCGAAGGCGAAGGACACCGCGCCGGCGCAGAACATGCAGGCCCAGCCGACGCGCAGCACATGCCACATGGTGCGGCGTGCGGCCTCGAAGTCGCGCCGGCCGGCGTCCTGCCCGACCAGGGTCGTGAGCGCCACGGCCAGCGCCGAACCCGGGATGTTGATCAGGTTGGCAATAGAGAAGGCGATGTGGTTGGACGCGATGGCGACCGTGCCCATGCCGACCAGCATGACCTGGACCAGGAGCTTGCCGCCGTTGAACACCAGCGACTCGATGCTGGCCGGAAATCCGATCGAGAACAGGCTCCGCTGCAAGACCAGGTCGACCCGGAAGTGCCGCCAGCCCTGCAGTGGCGGCACGCGCTGCCGCGGCAGCAGGCTGATCAGCAGATAGGCCACGCCGCAGGCTCGCGACGCTGTCAGCGCCATGGCGGCACCGGCAACGCCGAAGCCGGGGGTCGCGAGGCTGCCCCAGCGCGACTCGAACTTCACGCCGTAGATCAGCACGTAGCTCAACACCACATGGACGAGATTGACGAGCACGTTGACGTGCAGTGTTGATCGCGTCTCGCCGGCCCCGCGCAGCGCACCGCAGGCGATGAGCGTGAAGGCGGCAAACGGGTAGGACAGCGCAGCCAGCGGCAGGTACGTCGCCATCAAGCGCGACACCTCGGGCTCGCTGTCCGGGAAAAGCAGTCCCAACAGCGGCTCGCGCGCCGCAACGACGGCCACGGCGATGCCGACGGCAATCACGGTGCCGGTGGCCACGGCCTGGTGCATGGCCGCCGCAGCGGCCCGCGGCGTGCCCCGCCCGGTCAACTGCGCCACGACGACCGTCGCCCCGATGCCCAGCGCGCCCAGCACCGAGACGACCACGCCGCTGATGGACTCCACCAGGCCGATGGCGGAGACGGCATCGGTGCCCAGCCGGGCGGCCATGATGGCGGTGACCACACCCAGCAGGTGCACCAGCACCTGCTCGATGAAGATGGGCGTCGCCAGTTTGACGACGTCGGCGCGGATACGCGGCATCCGCGCCGGTCTAGGCCGGCTTGCGGGCAGAGTGCTTGAGCCCCACGCCGACCGCCAGGACGACCGCGCCGCAGAAGACGAAGCCCAGCCGGCCAGCCATCGGATTGGGGATGAGGGCCAGCAGCGCAATGAAGCCGCCGTACGCCAGGGACAGGTTGCCCAGCAAGCGGGCCTGCGCATGGTCGCTGTTGGCGCCCTCTTCGCGGGCAAAGTCCACGGGCGTGAGCATGCGGTCGTAGAACGCTTCAATGCGCTGACGCTCCGCTGCGGGGCTGCCCTTCCAGAAGGCCATGGTGCCCACGAACCATGCCACGCCCACGAGCACATTGATGAACAAGCCCGCAGCGATGGTCCAGTAGCCGGCTTCGTTCTTGGTGAGCGGTTGCGCCAGCTGCACCGCCGATTCCAGCCACTGCGCGTCGAGATAGCGGGTCGTCAGCAGCGACGCGACCAGGCAGACGACCACGGTGGACCACCCCGACCACGCCGGCGTGCGCTTGATGAAGACCGACAGCACCAGGGGGATGGTGTACGGCACCGCGATCAGCGTCCCGAACTGCAGCATCAAATCGAACAGGCCTATGCCTTCCATGCGCGAGAAATTGATGGCCGCGACAATGACCAACAGCCCGAGAACGGCCGTGGCGATCTTTCCGGCGGTGACCAGTTCCCGCTCTGTGGCATGCGGCCGCATGACCGTGTTGTAGAAATTCTTGACGAAGAAGCCCGCGTTCTTGTTCAGTCCGCTGTCCATGGACGACATGGTGGCAGCCAATATCCCGCAGAGCAGCAGCCCGATCATCCCGGTGGGCATGGTGGTGATGCTGATGGCCAGGAATGCACCTTCGGACGGATTGCTCAGCGAAGGAAAGACGGTTGCGAGGTCGGGGTGCAAGATGCTGGCTGCCATCGGTGGAATGAACCAGATGATGGGACCCACCAGAAACAGGACGCCCGCCAGCAAAGCGGCACGCCGCGCATGCATGCCGTCCTTGACGCACAGGTAACGCGACCCCTCCAACATGTTGTTGGTGGAGATGAACTGCTTCACCAGGATCGCCAGAACCCAGACCAGCATCAACGGCGAATCCAACGCGGCGGCAATATCGAGATGCCCCGCAGGCAGGCGCTCCACGAACGCCTGGACACCCCCCACCTCGCGCAGCGCGAGGAAGGCGGCCACCACGGTGACGGGCATCAGCACCAGCATCTGGATGAAGTCGCCGGCGATGGCGGCCCAACTGCCGCCCAGCAGGGTCATGGCCACGACCACCAAGCCGGTCAAAAGGATGGTGTGCTCGAGATTGAAGCCGAACGCGGCCGAGAGGAACACGCACAAACCGTTCAGCCAGATACCTGCATAGAGGGTCCCAAGGGGAATCTGCAACCAGGTAAAGACATGCTCGTTCGCCTTGGAGAAGCGCTGCCGGACCGCCTCGATGGCGGTCACGACGCGCATCTGTCGAGCCCGCGGCGCGAAGTAGGCGGCGTTGGCAAAGAACCCCAGAGCATTGCCGAAGAAGATCACCAGGATGGGCCAGCCCTCGCTATAGGCTTTGGAGGCCGCCCCGGTGAACGTCCAGGCGCTGAACTGGGTCATGAAGGCGCCTGCACCGACCAACCACCACATCATCTGCCCGCCCCCTCGGAAATAGTCGCTGGAGTTCTTAACGAAGCGAGACGCCAGCCCCCCCATGAGCAGCATGAACAGGAAATAGAAGGCGATGACGGCGTAGTCGTAATGGGTCATGTCGGTGCGTGCACGCTGGTGGCGAAGCGCCTATGCCTGTGAATTGAGCCGAAGGAAATAGTCGAAGATCTCCGGCACGTTGCGGTTGCCCAAACCGGCGTCGATGGCGGCCTTCAGGTTCGCAGACGTGCCCTCGGCAATCTCTGCGCGCGTGCCCAGGCTGGCCACCATCTCGAGAAAGTAGGCCAGGTCCTTGTTCGCGTTGGCAATCGAGAATCCCAGGTTGCTGACGCCGTCCACCGCATAGTTCTTGCAGAACTGCATGAAGGGCGAATTGGAGGGGCCCGTCGACATGATGTTGAACAGCTGCTGGCGATCGACGCCCGCGCGCTCGGCCACTGCGAAGGCCTGCGACATGGCACACACCGTTGTCATGCCCATGAAGTTATTGATCAACTTGGTGGTGTGCCCGGCGCCCAGCGCACCCAGGTAGAAGACGTTCTCCCCCTGCAGGTCCAGCACCGGCTTCACCTTGTCGAAGGTGGCCCTGTCGCCGGCGGCCATGATGTTGAGCATGCCGTCCTTGGCATGCGCTGGCGTGCGCCCCAAGGGCGCGTCGATCATGCCTGCACCCATCAGCGCGAGGTCCGCACCGATCCTGCGGGTGGACTCCGGAATCGACGTGCCGAAGTCGATCAGCACGGCGCCGGGCTTGATACCGGCGAGGATGCCGTCCTCCGCATAGACCAGCTTTTCGACAACCTCCGATGTGGTCAGGCACAGCATGATGATGTCGCAGGCGGCAGCCAGCGCTGCGGCAGAGCTCGCCTCGGTCGCGCCACGCGCCACGACGGACGCCACCGCATCCTTGTTCAAGTCCATCACCATCGGCGAGAAGCCCTTCTTCTGAAGGTTCTCCACCATGTTGCTGCCCATCAGGCCCAGCCCGATAAAGCCGATCATCGGTTTCGTCATCGCAAACTCCTTGTCAACACGTCAATCTGAAATCAGGCGCTCGGCCTAGGCCTTGGTCGTACCCGGACGGATGTCTTCGCGCTGCGGCGTGAAGACGTCGATCAAGGAGCCGTCCCGGATGCAGATCGCGCCATGCGGTACTTGCGACTGCACGTAGACGGAATCGCCGGGCAGCAAGGTGCGGGTTTCGTCACCGATCGAATAGGTGAATTCACCGGACAGGCAGTAGCAAATCTGCTCGTGCGGGTGCTGGTGCGTGTAGCCGATACCACCGGCCTTGAAGATCGCTTCCACCATCATCATGGTGCCGCCGAGGGCGCGGACCTTGCGGGTGATCTTGCCGGGATCCACATCCTCCAGCGGCAGGTCCTGGTCCATGAAGAAGACGTTGTCGTATTGCATGCGTGACTCCAATAACTTGATAACTACGTATCACTGTGGCGTGGGTGAATAACTGGTGGGCCCGACATCGGCAAGGCGCGTCAGGCGAAACGGCTTGAAGCCCGCCCCCGGTGTTCGGGCAATCAGGAATGGCCCCGAACGCACAGTGGCACTGGCAGGCAGGAAGGTCTCCTGCAACTCGCTTGCCGACGGCTGCTCGCCCGCGGACACGCAGGCCTGGTTGCCGCTGCTTTCCAGCGCGAAGCTGCCTTCCTTGGCGCCGACACGCTGATAGAGGGGCGTGGGTGCCGTGCCCGCAGCGTTGCAGAGCAGGTTGTTCCGCAACGATGCAGACACCGGGGATTGCGCGGCACGGCCGGCGCCGATGACGATGCTGTTGATGGAATTGACGATGGCGTTGTCTTCCACCCGCACGTTCTCAACGGGCCAGTAATCGTTGATGGGTGGCTTTGCGCTGTGCGCCAGCAAGGCGATACCGGCCCAATGCAGGGTCGGTCCGCGCACGCCTTCGATGTAGTTGTTGCGGATGACGTGGTTCCGGTCGGACACCCGGATGCCGGCACCCATCGAACCGGCGTCGATGAAGAAGGCATTGGTCTCGACCAGGGCGCCGGTGCCGTGCCGCAACGTCAGCGTGCCGCGAGAGTTCTGAAACGTGTTGAAGCGGAAGATGTTGCCGCCCGACTTGTTGGAGATGATTTCTATCTCTCCGTCGCAGCGCTCGAAATAGTTGTGCTCGACGACCGTGAACGAATCGGACTGCGAATGCGGCGACGTACCGATGCGAATGGTTTCCCAGCCGTTCTGCTCATGGCCGTAGGCCACATCGATGAAGGCGTTGTGGTTGATCCGGTGGTGGTCGGGCGCCGCTGAGTCGCGCCACACGGTCAGCAGCACGCCCGCGCCATGCTTGCCTTCAAAGTGGTTGTGATCCACGCGGTGGTGCTGTCCCCACAAACCCACCCAGCGGTGCGAGGCCGGCTTGTCGGCCTTGGCAGCGTCGCCCTCCTTGTAATGCCGGCTGAAGTTGATGATCGTTGTCTCAGTCAGCCGGTTGTGGCGGCCCTTGATCTTGATCGCAGCGTTGCTGGTGTCCGTGGCCGTCTTTTGCAGGGGCGGATTGCCATCGCGGAACACCAGGCCCCGCAGCTCCAGCCAGCTGCCGTCCAGCTCCACGGCCGACGCCCCGTTCAACACCACGCGTCCCGGGGTCTGCGCCCGAATAACGACGGGCGCGCCCTCGCGCCCCTGGCCGCGCAGCACCGCCTCGAAGTTCGAGTAGGTGCCGTCAACCAGTTCGATCACGTCGCCCGGTTTCGCCTGCGGCACCGCTTGCACGAGTTCGGCAGCGGTCTTGACCTGCGTCACCGCCGCTTGCGCGCGGCACGCGAAGAGCAGCAGTCCAGCCGCCGTCGCGCCGAGCACGAGGGCTCGGGTGACGTGGCGGGCAAGCGGTGATGCGGAGCGTTCAGTGGTCATGGGGTCGCAGGAGTTGGGCGGTGCCGCAGCGCAGGCATGCAGGGGCGAGCTCATCCGCTTGTCGGTCAGAAGGCAGCAAATCGGGCGCTCACCTGAGCCGCAGTGAGGCCGACGTCATACATGCGCAGCTCGTCCATCTGACCCTGCAAGTTGCCGGTATCCACGCTGGGCGTGGTCGTGGAGCCACCGACTTTCAGGTTGCTGCAGGCGAGTTCGGACGGGCCGGCGCTCGACGCCACGGGGTTGACGATGGCGCCGGTGTAAGCCGCCGTGGCCGATAAGGCGCCATTGAGGTATATCTTCATGCGCGCCTTGTCGTAGGTGGCCACGACATGGGTCCACGCATTCAGCGGCACGGCCGCGGCGCTAGCGACCTTGCCCAGATTGCCGTTCAACGTGAAGACCACCGTGCCATCGGTATTGCGCTTCAGCGAGTAGCCGGACGCAGTCGAGTTGTAGCTGCACCCCTCCACGCTGCTGGTCGCCCGACTCACCAAGGTCCCGGCCTTGCTTGCGCTGCCGCGCTTGCAATCACGACGCCCGAAATCTTGCTGAACATGCTGTCTCCGTTCATCGCTTCACCAGCCTGGTTAGCTGCCAGCCACCCGCCTACGAGACGGACCCGTAAGCTTCTGGCCGGGATTCGCAACATCTTTTTCCCAGTGGCGCGATCCTAAAGGCGACAAGTGCAACGATGCACAAGGGTTTGCGCTATTGCCTTATTGCAACCAATTAATACGTCAATGGCGCCCAGGCGCGCAGCGGCTGGCGGTCGTCGACAAGGCTGGCCGTTTACCGGTCGACGCGAGGCGGCTGCCGCGACGGCGGGACCAACACCTGCCCAACGCTGCCCTGGCCTGGACGGGGCCACGGGCGCGGGCCGCGCATTCAGCGCTCGTGCAGGGCGCGCACACTCATGAGCATTGGCGCGACAACCTGGCACCAGCATGCACTGGTGCTTGTTCATCGCAAGCCGGTGCGGGGTGGGCTTGTTTTGCCTAGCGCCGACCCGGGTGCAATGACATGGAGGAGCCGCCCGCCACGGCATGGGGGAGGCCATCGCGCCGGCTCGGACAGCGGCCTCGCGTCATTCGCGGCCGTCGACATGCGCGCAACTGCGCTGCGTCTGCGCGGCCGCAACGCCGAATCGCCATAGGAACGATGCCTCGACAACCGTTGCCACATGCGCCGCGGTTGCCTCCCCCGAGGTTTATCCAACACCTGCCCTCAGGTCGGCATGGCGCATCGACCTGTCCAGCGCGCCGGGCAGATGACGGACAAACCTAAACAGTTGCTGACGTTTGGCGAGTTTCCGCTCTGGGCAGATTCTGTTGAAAAACTCCCCGCCCAATCTGACCTGTTATTCGTACAATTAGTGCGTTAGCTGTTCTAATCTTGGAGGGCGCCGAGATGATGGGACTACAAGCGAGCGGGCAGGATCGGCTCTTCTACTCGTTCAATCTCGAAGACCACGTCCCTCAGAACCACCTGCTGCGCGGCATCGACCGCTGCCTCGACTTCGGCGGCCTGCGCGAGCACCTCGCTGAGCACTACAGCCCGATCGGCCGCCCGTCCATCGACCCCGAGCTGATGTTGCGCATGCTGATCGTGGGCTACTGCTACGGCATTCGGTCTGAACGTCGCCTGTGCGAGGAGCTCCACCTCAACCTGGCCTACCGCTGGTTCTGCCGCCTGAGTCTTGAAGACTCGGTGCCCGATCATTCCACCTTCTCCAAGAACCGCCATGGCCGCTTCCGTGACAGTGGCGTGTTTCGTTGGCTGTTCGACGAGGTCGTGCGTCGGTGCATGGCGGCCGGCCTGGTCAAGGCCGAAGGCTTTGCCGTGGACGCCAGCATCGTGGCGGCGGATGCCAGCAGTCAGCGGGGCGTCCCCGGCACGGATGCCGTCGACTGGAAGGACCCGGCG